>JADMIO011486892.1_pt1 | contig 75150 bp, 65 predicted proteins | sample 8958161 | NCBI WGS metagenome assembly JADMIO01 (sample SAMN16585339, study PRJNA669376) | soil metagenome | isolation source: Crop rotation soil | place: USA: Cullars Rotation, Alabama | collected 2011 | reverse complement strand
GCGACAACTTGTCCACGTGGAATTCTAAGCTTAGGATCCCAATGTGCTGGAAAGCTAAATCAGAAAACTCACTTTTGCTAAGCTCTGCCTCAATTGGATCGTCATTATCGCAGCGTCGTAGCTCGATTCGCGCGACGGATCCCGCCGAAGATATCGAAGCCACTCGGGCCGCGATCCCAGTTTCATTCAGCGGCAATGTTCGTTTGATCTCTAATTCGTGCGGACGAACATAACCAATCGCCGGACCACTCCAATCGGAAGCATGATCGGGTGCAGCGTATTCTCCGGATTCCATTTGCGCACGCCCGGCCTGCACGCGCCCGTGGAAGAGGTTCACATTCCCGAGAAAGTTATAGACAAACGGAGTGGCTGCGTGTTCATACACTTCATCGGGAGTACCGTACTGCTCGATCCGTCCCTGGTTCATCACTGCAACGCGATCCGATACCTCTAAAGCTTCTTCCTGATCGTGGGTAACGAAAACGCTCGTGACATGAAGTTCGTCGTGAAGTTTTCGCAACCAGCGGCGCAGATCCTTGCGAACCTTCGCGTCGAGCGCCCCGAACGGCTCATCGAGCAAGAGCACTTTGGGTTTAACAGCCAAAGCTCGAGCCAGGGCCACGCGTTGCCGTTGACCACCAGAAAGCTGCGCAGGGTACCTTTCCGCCTGCCATTCCAGCTGAATAAGCCTTAGAAGCTCCATCACACGGTCGCGAATTTCATCTTTCGAGAGCCTGATATCGCGACTCTGTACCCGTAGGCCGAAGGCGATATTCTCGAAGACCGTCATGTGACGAAATAACGCATAGTGTTGAAACACGAAGCCCACGCGGCGTTTTGACGCACGTTGTAACGTCGCGTCTTCTTCGTTTAGCAGAATGATGCCGTTATCCGGTTGTTCCAAGCCCGCAATAATTCGCAGGAGCGTTGTTTTGCCACATCCCGACGGACCAAGCAGCGCCACCAGTTCCCCACTTGGCACTTCAAGCGTAACGTCTCGCAGCGCCTGGAAATGGTTATATGTCTTACTGACGTTCTTGGCTTGTATGCTCATGCCGCCAATTCTTCCTCAGGAAGTGGTTTGCGCTCTAAGTCTGTCTTCCACTCCACCACCTTCTTCACGATGAGCGTCACCACTGCTAGGAAAGATAACAGCGACGCTACTGCAAACGAGGCAGCATAGTTATATTCGTTGTAAAGAATTTCCACGTGCAAGGGTAGGGTTACCGTCTCTCCCCGAATCTTTCCTGACACCACTGAAACTGCTCCAAACTCGCCCATGGCACGCGAAGTGGCCAGAATCACACCGTAGAGAAGGCTCCACTTGATATTGGGCAGGGTGATCCGGAAAAAGATATGAAGCCCATTTGCTCCCAGCGAGCTGGCGGCTTCTTCCTGTTCGCTCCCCTGGGTTTGCATAAAAGGAATGAGCTCGCGAGCAATGAAAGGAAAGGTAATAAATGTGGTTGCGATCGCAATGCCTGGAACAGCGAAGATGACCTGAATATCGCGATCCGAAAGCCATGGCCCGAACCAACCACGCAGGCCGAAGATCAAGACAAATATTAGACCCGACACCACTGGTGAAACAGCTAATGGCAGGTCGATCAAAGTAATTAGCAAATTCTTGCCACGAAACTGAAACTTAGCGATTGCCCAGCTTGCAACCAACCCGAACGCAAGATTCAGAGGAATCGAAATTCCGGCGATAAGCAGAGTAAGGCGCACCGCTGAAAGCGTGTCGGGATTCTTGATTGCTTCTACATAGACCTGCCAGCCCTTTGCGAAAGCTTGCGCGAAAACAGCCGCTAGTGGCAACACTAGAAAAAAGATCACCGTCAGGAAAGCCGCGCCTATGATGACAATGCGCGTGGCACCCGTCTCACCCCTCCTGCGCACGGCAGGCACGGGGACGCCTGAGTTAGAAAGCGCGGGAGTTGCTGTGACGCTCAAGCTGTCTCCTCAAACTTTCTGAACTTGGACTGGATCAGATTGATCACCAGCAACATAATGAACGACATTACCAGCATTACGCTCGCGATCGCAGTAGCGCCAGCATAGTCGTACTGTTCGAGCTTCGTTACAATCAGCAACGCCGGTATCTCAGTCTTCATCGGTAGATTGCCAGCGATAAACACCACCGAGCCGTATTCACCGATCGCCCGAGCAAACGCAAGCGTCAAACCGGTAAGTAACGCGGGGAATATAGCTGGGAAGATAACCCTTAAGAAAGTTTGCAGCCTGGAAGCTCCGAGGCAGGCCGCTGCGTCTTCCAACTCCGGCTCTAGATCTTCAATGACAGGCTGAACACTTCTTACTACGAAGGGAAATCCTACGAAGGCAAGCGCAATTGCAATACCGAGCGGCGTGAAGACAACTTTAATCCCCAAGGGTTCCAGGTATCGTCCCACCCAACCATTGCCGGCGTAAATAGAGGTCAACGCAATACCGGCAACTGCGGTTGGCAGCGCGAATGGAAGATCTACCAAAGCATCGATAATGCGCTTCCCGGGAAATGCATACCGCGAAAGCACCCACGCCACAAGCAAACCAGCAAAAGCATCGACGATCACTGCTCCCACTGAGGTAAGCAGAGTTACTTTATACGAAGCCACTACTCGCGGTGTGGTAACAACCTGCCAGAATTCGTGCCACCCCATCGACGACGTCTTGATAAAGACGGCAGATAATGGAATCAGGACGAGCAGCGACAAATACAGGATCGTGAACCCCATGGTGATTCCGAATCCTGGCAGGGCTTTTGGCTTACGCTTTAACAGTGTGAAACCTCGTTATTTATTGGCATAAATTTGATCAAAAACTCCTCCATCGCTGAAGTGAGTCTTTTGAGCATTCGTCCATCCTCCAAACGTATCGTCAATGGTGAAGAGCGTAAGTTTGGAGAATTTAGTGGCGTATTTGTCGGCAACCGTCTTGAGACGCGGACGATAAAAATTCCGCGCCGCAATCTCCTGACCTTCTTCAGAATACAAATATTCCAGGTAGGCCTTGGCGACGTCTGCCGTTCCCCGTTTGCTGGCGACCTTATCCACCACCGAAACGGTTGGTTCGGCCAATACGCTCACTGAAGGTACGACAATTTCGTACTGTGGTCCAAATTCCTTTAGTGCCAAATAGGCTTCATTCTCCCAAGCCAAAAGAACATCGCCGATACCCCGTTGCGCGAAGGTGGTTGTGGAACCACGGGCCCCGGAATCGAGCACCGGGACGTTCTTGAACAACTTGGTGATGAAATCCTTCGCTTTGTCCTGCGAATTCGCATTTTGCTTCAAGGCATATCCCCATGCCGCAAGATAAGCCCATCTGGCACCGCCTGAGGTTTTGGGATTGGGCGTAATGACCGAAACGCCCGGCCGAATCAGATCTCCCCAGTCCTTCACCTTCTTGGGGTTCCCTTTTCGCACCAAAAACACAATGGTTGAGGTATAGGGAGCGCTATTGTTCGGCAAACGCTTTTGCCAGGCTTTGTCGATGAGCCCCGTCTGAGCAATCGCATCGACGTCGTAGGCCAGCGCCAGAGTGACAACATCGGCTCGAATTCCGTCCACAACCGATCGCGCTTGCGCACCTGAGCCTCCGTGAGACTGCTTAACTGTCAGGTCGTTTCCGGTCTTGCTCTTCCAGTATTTAGCGAAGGCCGCGTTATAGTCCTGATACAACTCGCGGGTTGGGTCGTAAGACACGTTGAGTAACGTTACAGTGGCCGCCTCGGTGAAAGTAGGTTGTAGCACCGAGAGAGCCACGACTGCTGAAAGAATCCAGTGTAAGAATTGATTGCGTTTCATTTTCTTCTCCTTTTTGGTCGTCGTGGCTTAGAACGCGACCTGTAATTTTCCGAGAATTGCTTTTTCTGTTAAACGATTACCGCCCGTTGCTCCGCGCGTGTACTTAGTTTGCTCGTAGTTAAACGTATATTTCAGGAAACGGTTGAGATACCAATTAAAGCCAACCGTAAACGCCTTGGCTCTCTGTGCAGCCGCGTTTGGATTTGCAAATCCCGCGTCAAACGCGGTGGGATCGACGGACAGAACCATGTACCGGCCGGTCAGTTGAATTCCGCCCAAGTTTCCGCCCCTAGCAAGGAGGAAGTTTTTCTTGGGAACGACTCGACCGTATGTACCTTGCTCTCCAGTTAGGGAGTACACACCTGCTACCTGCCAGCCTGTGTTGGTAATAGACCGGACCACATTGGTCGCACCAATGACTTGCTGAGTAGACTGTACATACTCGGTCTGCATTCCAAATGGACCGTAGAAGTAACTCAATTGCGGTGAGAATCGGTTACGGACGCCGCTAGCGCGGGCAGTCGCGAGATACGAAAAGAATGTATTCTGTGCGGGCGTTTTAAAGCTTGGTAACGCACCGGACTGATCTCCAGTGGTTCCCGCAATGCCTACGCCAAGCCCCCTCACCAATGCAATGCTGCTTTTGGAGAACGGCGTAACAAAGACTCGTCCTACCAGGTCCTTACTGTTATTGGTATCAGCATCAACGCTTCCACTATCCGCAACCCCGTTCATCAAAGCGACCTGATAAGTAACTACATTGCCCAGTGTGGAATAAAGCTGAATCCCTTCATCACGATTCGGCGTTAAATCCGTGGACAAACCACGGTCGTAAAACCACAAGTCGTTGTCTTGCTGCAAACGTTCCAGTCCAAACGGCGACTTTGCTTTTCCCATTCTCACAATCGCTTGCGGCACATATTTCAGGTCCGCATAAGCATCCTGCAGGCTGACGGTTCCGCCATTCCCGAAATCCGGCATAATCCTGAAATCGATGTACTTAAAAAGAGTGCCTTGGATGATGGGACGAATCTTGCCAAGCGTGAAGGTTTCAGGGAGGGAATTCGTAGGATCGCTACGATAAAACCTGGTGTCTGCCTGAATCGTTCCAGAAAATCTTATTACATTGGCTTTGTCGGCTGAGCTCAACGCAAAGCCGTCGTTCCCGGCTGTCACTACCGGAGTTTGTTTTAGTTTGGCCGCTGAATCTTCATCGGCGAGCTCTTTCTTACGTTCGAGGACCCTTAGCTTTTGGTCCAGCGCTTCCCATCGATCCGTGGCGCTCTCAGAAGGGCCAGAGGAAGCGCCCCCACTGAGTTGATTCACACGTTGCTCAAGGCTGCCCAGCTTGTCTTCTAGAGCCTTTAAGCGTGCGTCGACGGTATCCTGACCCCAAACTGTCCCCGACACAATCGTCATAAGTATCAATAAACTTGTCGCTGAAAATTTTAAGAAGTTCATTTTTGTCATCCTCTCTAGTTGGCGCCGGCCTCTAATTGTGCCGGTCGGTTGTGATCTCTCGAGCCGACTGGAAAAAGACAACAAAAAACCCGTCGGCACTCTCGCCGGCGGGTTTGAAACTCGTACCCTGATGTGGCCTTAACTACATGCCATCTCCGACGAAGGACATCGCTTTAATCTCTCGACAACAACAGCAACAACAGAGAGTCAGCGCCATCTCACTTCGCATTCGCATATTCCTTGCCTTCATCGTTGATGTCATTTCTAAACTCATTATTCTGCTCGCTCAGAAAAAGTATGAATACCGCACTCCAGCTTCTTGCCGCCCCATCGTCCTGAACGCGCATTTTCCGGGTCGTCCGGAATTGCTGTGCAAGGCTGGCAGCCAACACTCAAATATCCCTGATCGTACAACGGCAGATACGGAATGTTATTCGCTACCGTGTACTGCCAAACTTTTTTCCAATCCCAATCTGCGAGAGCACTTATCTTTAACAGCGTCTTCCCGCTGGGTACCCTGTGATGCTCCACTTTCTTCAAGTTCTTTCGAGAAGGCGATTGCTCGCGACGTAAGCCGGTGAACCAAAGCTCGTAAGGTTCAAGCCCCTTCATCAACGGTTCCACTTTGCGAATCTGGCAGCAGCGTGTTGGGTCCGTCTGATTCAAAATGCCGAACTGTGATTCCTGCTCCTTCACACTAATCTGAGCCGCCAGATTCACCAGGTTCAGGTTCCACTCTTTAGCCAACTTGTCCCTATATTCGTACGTTTCTGCGAAGTGATACCCCGTCTCAAGAAACAAAACAGGGATATTCGGCACTCGCTGAAGTAGCAAATGAAGGACAATCATGTCTTCCGCCTGGAAGCTGCAAGTGATGCAGGCGCCCGACTTGTTCTCTGGCGTCAGCAGCTCATCGATCAGCGCTTCCGCTGAAAGAGTTTCCAAGTGCTCTGAATTGATTTCCGAAATCATTAATTCACTTTCTTCTTGTCGCTCTCATCGCTAAGACGCAAGGACCTCACCGCATCCAAAATTTGCCGAACTGCGACTTCATCCGACAAATCCAGCCCGATCTTGTCAAAATCAAACACCGGCGAATCCGGGGATGCAGTGAATTCCACGCCATGCTTACTCTCGTCACGCGAATAAATTACGACCAAGCCAGCAGTCCGCGCAAATTCCAACACCTGACCTAGTGCCGGTTTCAAGAACTGATCGTGGCTAATTCTCATTACATGGAATCCGTGTTCAAACAGCTCTAATTCCGCAAGCTCCGCGACCTTAGGACGACCGCTCAGCACAATCGTCGCTGGCAGATGCCCCATCCGGGCATGACGGTCGGCTGCAGCCAGTGCCGTACGTTTTGTCTTTGGCTTCGCTGTGTGTTTTTCTTTGCGCTGGACGCGATGCTTATCGACGACCTCGCCTCGAATCATACCTGCGGCAACCGTCAGGTTCGATAGTGGATCAATCAAAATGAAGCTGCCAGTGTTTCGATTCTTTTGATACGGATCAAAGAACAATGGACTCGCAGTCTCCAGTTCGATGGAAGCGATGTCGTTCATAGCGAGCTCGGATGCCGACTGCTGCTCGGTAGTGTTAACGTCAACGCGGTACAAAATCTTATTGACCTTGCCTCTGACCACCCGTACGCCGTGCTTCACGAGATAATTAGTTCCCTCATGCAAGTGCTCCTGATGCATCCACACAATCATTGCTTCCACATTGCTTGCAACAATTGGCTTCTGATCAACGCCAACAAGTACGTCGCCACGGCTCAAGTCGATCTCGTCTTCCAACTGCAGTGCAATCGATAGAGGATGAAATGCCTCGGGCAAGTTTCCGTCGTAGGTGACGATGTTCTTCACCTTGGTCTGACGACCCGACGGCAACGCAACAACTGTGTCGCCCGGGTGAACTGTGCCCCCAGCAACTTGACCGCTGAATCCTCGGAAATTGGCATCGGGGCGCAGAACATACTGAACTGGTAGTCGGAACGGGCCGTCCGCAGTCTTGCTGTCCACCGGAACTCTTTCCAGATGTTGCAGGAGGGTCGGACCGTCGTACCAAGGGGTGCGGCTGCTTCGATCGACGACGTTGTCCCCCTGCAGCGCGCTGATCGGAATGCACTGTACGGAATCCAAGCCCAACTGTTGGGCCAGTTCCATGAAATCGCTTTCCAGCTTCAGGAAAATTTCTTCGCGAAAGTCCACGAGGTCCATTTTGTTTACTGCCGCCAGAATATGCCGAATACCGAGCAAGGACGAGATATAGGTATGACGTCGCGTTTGACGGAGAATACCTTTCGAACCATCGATTAGGATCACGGCCAGGTCGGCCGTGGAAGCGCCGGTCGCCATGTTGCGCGTATATTGCTCGTGGCCTGGTGTATCCGCGATGATGAACTTTCGTTGCGGAGTGGCGAAGTATCGATAAGCAACGTCGATCGTAATTCCCTGCTCGCGCTCTGCTCTTAATCCATCTGTAAGCAACGAAAAATCGATAGGTCCCGAAGAACGGTTGACACGACTCTTCTGGATCGAAACTAACTGATCTTCATAAACCGCCTTGGAATCGTGCAACAACCGCCCAATTAGCGTCGACTTGCCATCGTCCACACTGCCTGCAGTAGAGAAACGCAGCAATTCGCGGCTCAAATTCTGCTCGAGGAATTCGTTGAAGGTTGCAAAAGCGGGTTGGCCCATTTCTTCGAACATTAGAAATAGCCCTCCCTCTTCTTAATCTCCATCGAACCATCCTGATCGTGGTCGATAACGCGGTTTTCACGTTCCGAACGGCGGAACGAGATCATTTCTTCGATAATCTTCGGCAGCGTATCCGCTTCAGATCGGATCGCGCCGGTGCATGGCATGCAGCCCAAAGAACGCATCCGGCACTTCATAACTTGCTTTTGCTCGCCGGGGAGAAGCTTGTCGTTTTTGTGCAGCAGCACAATGGAGTTCCCGCGAACCACTACTTCACGCTCCTGCGCAAAATAGAGAGGAACGATTGGGATCTTCTCTACATGGATGTAAAGCCAGATGTCCAGCTCTGTCCAATTGCTGAGCGGGAAAACACGGATGTTTTCACCCTTATCGATCTTTGAGTTAAAGATGTTCCAGAGCTCTGGCCGCTGATTCTTGGGGTCCCATTGCCCTTTGCTGTCACGGAAGGAATAAATTCTCTCCTTCGCACGCGACTTCTCCTCGTCGCGTCTTGCGCCGCCAAACGCCGCATCGAATCCACCCTCGGCCAGCGCATCCAGAAGTGAAGTCGTCTTGAGCAGACCGCAGCACTTCTGGGTACCGAGGGTAAAGGGATTCGCTCCCTGCTCTAGGGCTTTCTTATTCTGGTGAACAATCAACTCCGCGCCAATTTCTTTGGTGTAGTTGTCCCGGAACTCGATCATCTCGGGAAACTTGTAGCTCGTATCGACGTGCAGGAGAGGAAATGGGAACTTTCCCGGATAGAACGCCTTTTGCGCCAGACGCAGCATTACAGAGGAATCTTTGCCGATGGAGTACAGCATGACGGGCTTGGCGAACTCGGCAACCGCCTCGCGCAGGATATAAATGCTTTCGGCCTCCAACACCTTCAGGTGGTTCAGCTGCCGCGATGCCAGTTGAGGAAGTCCGTCAGCATTTAAGGCGGCCGGTTGGCCAGATAAAGCGGATTGTGATGCAAATCCCATGTGCGTTTTCACCCTAAAACACAAAACCCACCACCGCGTGTCTTCCGGTGGTGGGTCGGTATGATTGCCTTCTACCTTTGAAGCTTACCCATTTCGAAAGACGCCATCGCACGTCGCTGGACAGCAACACGCGCAACAGCAGCACATCTCGAATGAGTAAGTCATATGGAAAGCTGACTGTACGTGTCCGCATTAGCGTTCGGAAATCGAATTTTCAGATAGCATCAATCTGTTTTTCCGATACTGAAACCAATCTTGGCGACTGTTCCTATTATTCGACGTTATTCCTCAGGCAGAAGGTTCAATAAAAACTTCTTTTAAATCTTTTAGATACAAGCACCACACCGGCAACTGGGTGAATGAAGGCATTCGGATCACCCACCCTGACTCTACGAATTCGTGCCCCAAATCCATCAACCTTCGGACTAGCCAGCATCTCTAATTTTTCGGCGGATCTTTGTCGAGGGAACTCGAACCCGATTAATGGGAAACCTGCACGAACCAATACGTACCTCGGTTGAGCCTGATGGCAAGCGCAACACTGGACGAGTGTGCTTAAATCTAAGGCAAGCGGGGTATCGCACATCGGCGAACTCTAGCCCGAGGCAAAATGATCAACTTATTTGGTAGCAGAACCACGTCGTTCTGCATGCTGCTGTTATTTCTCTTCCCAATTCTTTCACAAGCGCAATACACCACTGGAACAGTTCAGGGAACGGTGTTCGATCCCGCAGGAGCGGTGGTTCCCCAAGCGAAGATCACGCTTACCAATCTTGGTACGAATCAAGTTAGAACTTTCGAAACCAGCATGGACGGGTTGTACACCTTCACCGCCGTCCCCCCCGGGAAATATCAAATCGGCGTTGATGCCGCTGGATTTTCAAAATCGATTGCTGAATTCACCGCGGTGTCCAGCCAAACCATCACCCAGGACTTCAAGATCGGTTTGCCCTCGGAGAGTACTACCGTTGTGGTGGAAGGTGCTGCGGCTTTGAATCAAAACGACGCGCAGCTCACCACCAGCCGAACCTCGTTCGAACTCATCACGCTTCCTACGAGCAATAACCCAAATAGTCTCGTCGCCTTCGATCCGGGCGTGCAGCCCATGTATAACCCTCGCGGCGGCAGCCTGATTAAACTCAGCGGCGCTCAGACCGGTCAGATCTCCTCCAACGGAGGACGCCCCGAATACAGCAACGTCGAATTTGATTTCACCGACGCGAACGATTGGGAGTTCGGGGGCTTTGCCCTAGGGACCACTCCCGCCTCTGACTTCATCGAGGAATACAAAATACTAACCTCCAACGTAACGTCGGAGTACGGAGTAAAAGCGGCCGGACAGATTCAGATCGTCACGAAGAGCGGCACTAACAAATGGCACGGGGAAGCGAACGAATATTTCCAGAACGACTACTTAAACGCGCGGAACTGGAATGACAGAACTGGTCGAGCCACTCGCACCGACATCAACAACTACGGATTTTCGATGGGTGGCCTTCTTCAAAAAGATCGGACTTGGATCTTCGGCGGATGGCATCAAAATCGTACGATCGGCGCTGGAACCAGCGTCAATACGACATTGCCCACCGCATCCGCCATCGCTACGGTAACGGATCCTGGCATCAAGAGCCTTATCTCTCGATACCTGCCTTTACCCACGGTGGCCTCGTCAAATCCATTGATCGGGTTTCTGCCTGTAACCGCTTCGGGACCAGGAAAGGGATATCAATTCCTTCTCCGAGCCGACCACCGTTTCAGTGACGCGCATTCAATCTCTGCCCGATATTTTCAAAGCACGAACAACACTGTTCTTCCATTCCTAGGATCTCTCGTAGGTTTGTCAAACTCCGGTTCCCTGCTCACGGCACTTGCTCGCAACGCAAATATCACAGACACGTGGAATCTTAATTCCACCACCGTCAACCAGCTTCGCATCGGATATGCACGCTCGGTAGGCTTGTTGCCTCCCCAGGATTCCAATCCTGGACCATACATTAGCGTGACTGGCCTCTTGAACTTCGGAGAGTACGGTGGCTTCCCTCAGGGACGCATCTTCAATATCTATCAAGCAAATGACGTGCTTACTCATCTGCGCGGCAAACATTTTTTAAAATTTGGCTTCGACTCTCGGATCATTGAAGACAACTCCTACAACACGGGAACCGGCCAATTCTTTACTCGAGGTTTCTTCTCCTTCCCTAATGTATCGGCGTTTTTGGCGGGACAACCATCGGTTTACAGTCAACTTTTCGGTCCGATTCAAGAGCCATTCCGTACCAAACTCTTCAGCGGCTTCGCTCAGGACGACTACCATCTCCACTCTGATTTGACGATAAATCTTGGAATTCGCTGGGAATACCAGGGATCACTCATCGTGGCGGGTGGTCAGTTCTCTTTGCTCGATCCCACCGTCGCGGGATCGATTGGCGCGGCAGGCTCAGGTCCACTCGGCACCTTCCGCCTCGGCAATCCTGTTGTGCATGCCAATCCATTGAATGTTGCTCCGCGCATCGGCTTCGCATGGAATCCGCGGCAAGGCCGGCTGGTAGTTCGAGGAGGGTACGGAGTCTATTTCAACTCCTTCGCGTTTACTCCACTGGCCGATCAAGGACGAACCAGCCCTCCCATTGCGTATAGCTTAAGCACGGTGAGTTTCACAGCTGGGAACAGCATCAGTGCACTCCTGGCTGGCACCGCACCTTTTCAACAGCAAGGTAACGCGCAAGTGGCGAGCAAGAGTTTTGGTACTTCTCAAAACTTCGGCTCCATCACCACAACGAATCCTTACCTCAGCAATCCGTATATTCAGCAGTACAATCTGTTCTTGGATTTTCGGCTCACCAACTCCACAGTAGCGAGTATCGGATACGTCGGTTCGAAAGGAACTCATCTCGCAGCGTTCCTCCCGGTAAATTCCTTCGTTCTCTCCAGATTGCCGGCTCCTGCCGCCAGTGTGGCGGATCAAACCGCAAGGATCGCGGCCATCCAAAGCGTAGTTGCGCAAAACGGCACTGCACCCAATCCAAATCCCCTGCGACCTGATTCACGCTTCGATCAGGTCAACTACATCACTGATGCCGCGTCTTCGAATTACAACTCGCTTCAATTGATCGTAAAGAAGGCACTCAGTCACGGCCTGCAGTTTCAAGCGTCTTATACTTGGTCCAAATCGCTGGATGACCAATCAACGGCGTATCCCACTCAGGATTACCTCGGAGACGGTGTCCCGCAGAACGTTCGCGATCTTTCGGCCAGCCGAGCACCGTCAAACTTCGACATCGCTCACCGAGTTCTTCTGACCGGTGTCTGGCAACTTCCCATATTCCAAAATCGCAGCGATCTTCTGTCGCGAGTGTTTCTCAGCGGATGGGCGTTTGAATCGACGAACCTTTGGCAATCTGGAGTTCCCGCCAATGTCTTCTCGGGACCAGTGACGGTCACGCCGGCCGGAGGTTCTGCGGTCACGATTACTGACGTTAATCTCGACGGCAACATTGCTGGAGGTACGGCGGCCGACAATACTCTGGCAAACTGCTCTGTGGGTGGCGCGGGCACGGCAACTGCTGGATTCACCAGCCCATACACCTTCTCGCAGCCGCTATTAGGCAATAACGGCACCTGCGGACGAAACATCGTCAGACTTCCAGGACTTTTGAACTTCAACTGGTCATTGAGCAAGGACGTTCTACTTTCGGAATCAGGCCCGTTGGGATCCGGGCCCTGGAATCTACAACTTCGCGCTGAGCTGTACAACGCGATTAACAATCCTTCGTTCACGATTGCCAGCGTGAACAATCTTTATGTGAGCAACCCAACTACCTTCGGAGCGGTATCTCCACTTCCGCAGAGAAAGATGCAACTGGTAGCTCGGATCGTATGGTGAGAGTTGGCTTCGGCGTCTAGCCAGCTTTTCCGGAGCGAAAGAACAATGTCGCGACTGCCAACATAGAGGTGCAAAGTTCGGTCATTACGCCCCACAGCAGAAGTTTCTTTGCGGCTTTCGGCTTTGCGATCAGAAGGCTAAGAATCATTACGATCAGAACGCACGGAAAAAGAAAGAGCCTTGTCACGGTCGGACCTGACAGAAACTCCGTCTTCAACAACGAATCCACCCCAATTATCGCCAACGACAAAGGCGCAGTCAGACTGACGATCAGCAAAATTCTGGTGTACAAGTCCAGAAAACGTTCATCGTTCCTCAGCATGAACAGAAGAACGGCTGTTGGGATTAAGAAAAGCAAAAAGATCGCAAACCCAAGGATCATGTCTCCAAAGGCATACATTCCACCTGATGCAACCGCATCGGCTGGGTCCTTTTGATATTGCAGATATCGGCTGTAAATCATTCCGGCGCTCAGCACGAATGCCGTGCCATAACCGGCTAACAGTACGACAACCTTGGATCGAGTGAGACTTGCCACCTTCTAATCGTTATCACAATAGCGGGGCAAAATCTGCACCCAAGCGGATGCAGCCACTATCGAAGGTAATTTCTATGCTATACGTGCGGCCTGCCGCAGTTTTAGGCCAAATTCTCAAAAATCGTGAACCTCAGGACATCTCACTGCTAACCGCATTTTTCAGTGGTATTATCTGCGGTCGTGAAAGTCCCGAGTGGTCGCGACAACTGCCGTAACTGCCGAGCCAGTCTCCGTTGTGTGCCGGTTTTCACAGTCATCTTCGCAATTTGCTTGTTCCCTGTTTTACTTCCTGGGCAAACCGGAAAAATCAGTGGAACCGTGCTCGACTCTTTCGGTGAACCCGTCCAGCGAGCGTTAGTCGAAATACGCACCTTCAACCGTAGCGGTGCGCAAGATCCAATGACTCGATCACGCTCAGTCCATCTGTCGAAGTTCACCGGCACTGACGGGCACTTTGAGTTTTCCGACGTCCCAACTGGCGGAGCTGGGATTACGGTGCGAAAGCCAGGGTTTTTCAGCGAACAGGAAACTGGTGGGATTCGGCCAGCGGTAACCGTAACTCCCGACGGAGTACAGGAATTGTCGCTCCAGCTGATAAAGGAAGCGGTGATTTCTGGCCAGGTAGTAGACGATTCACGCCAGCCGATAGAAAACCTTCCCATTGCTTTTTATGCGCAGCGGGTAAGAGATGGCATCAGAAGAACCGAGAATCAGCGGCAGGTAAGCACCGACGAAGATGGTTCATTTCGCATCGCGAATCTTCGGCCAGGGATTTATTTCATTTCGATGGGCCCGAACGTTGTCCCTGGCCAGTTGGTGTCTGCACCGTCGCTGGAGGGCTATCCGTTTGTCTTCTACGGCGGTGACGATATGGTGGCCGCAGAACCAATCCGAGTGCAAGCGGGACAGACCATTGAGCTACCTCTTTCAATTCCTTTCAGACGCCTTTATCGAGTTAGAGGGACGATCACGGGCGCTGATGGGCAGTTCTTTAGCATCTCGACTTCTTCGATGGACGGAAATCCGATTCCTACGCAGTTTCGACCAAACTCGAACGGTCAATTTCTGGGGCTCCTGACTGCAGGGCGATACCGATTGAGAGCGAATGTACAACGGGCTCAAATGCCAAATTTGGCTGGCGAAGTGAACATCAACGTACAGTCCAACATGGAAGACGTTCGCATTAATTTGGCACCCTTAGTGAGTATCCCCGTTCAATCAGAATTGCAACATATCGGGTCCGACATCTCGCGTATGCCAGGGGTGGCGCCCTCCAACTTGCATTTTGCCATGGTGCGGTTGGTTTCGAACGATTTAACCCATCAGGAATATATAACGCGCCAAGTAGGCGAGAATGGAGTTGGTCTTGCAATCCGCGATGTGCAGCCTGGCACTTATCACGTCCGCTTTCAACCCACCGGTCCTTGGTATGTTGATTCAGCATCGGCCGGACTCAAAGACCTGCTTCACGAAGACCTCACAATTACAGAAAATTTTGCCGACATAATCCATGTTCATTTGCGCGACGATCCGGCACAGGTTGATGGGACCATCACTGCAGACAATCAACCTACGAAAGGGTTCGTGATCGCGGTGTCGCTAAGTGACACGCCCCGGGCTCCTTTCACGACGGTAGGCGACGACTCCGGAAAATTCCACCTGCAACGCTTGCCGCCAGGTTCGTATCGCCTCTACGCCTTCGAACGAATTGACGATCTTGAATATGCCAACCCGAGCACCTTACAGCCCTACACGTCACGCGCAACCACCATCTCTCTAACTTCGAGCGAAAAAGCAACGGCAACCACTCAGCTGATTCGAAAGATCGATCAATGAGGTCAATTCAAATTGTTTTTTGGATTCTTCTCGTTAGCCTTCGCCTTGCTGCCCAGACTGAATCTAGTACTCCGGCATTTTTCCCGATATCAGGAGTAGTCAGGAATTCGCGTACCGGCGCTGCTGTCCCACAGGTTCAACTACGCCTTTTGCCCGCTCGTGGTCGTGAGCCAATCGCCGAGACCACCTCCGGGGCGGATGGGCGTTTTACATTTCCCCGTGTGCCGTTGGGAAAGTTTCTTCTTTCTGCCGATAAAAAAGGTTTCCTCTCGCAGCTCTATGACGAACACGAGGGCGGCTATTCCACCGGACTTGTGACGGGCCCAGATTTCGATCTGACCGGAATCACTTTCTTGCTGCAGCCTACGAGTTCCATCGTGGGACTAGTGACGGACAGCTTTGGAGACCGCGTCGCTCGGGGACAAGTGTCCCTATATGAAAAAATCACCGTCAACGGTCAGACAGTTACACGCCGTAGCAGACAAGGCGGCACGGACGACGAAGGGAGTTTCCAGTTCGCGCATTTGCGGCCTGGCACGTACTACGTAGCGGTTCGAGCAAGGCCCTGGTACGCGCAATCTGGCTTCGAGAATGAAGAATCGCTCGCAGACCTCGACGTCGCGTTTCCTATAACTTTTTACCCGGGAGTTAAAGACGCAGCTTCAGCTCAACCAATAATCTTGAGAGCTGGGGAACGTATTTCTGCAGATTTTACGCTGCATGCGGTTCCCGCTTTGCGAATTGATCTCAACGTTCCCGATTTACCGATGTCGGAAAACGTCTTGACACGGTTGGATGTCACGACCTTCGACTCACAAGTTGAGACATTTCCGGCACAAATCTATCGTCCTCGCGACGGAAAGTTGCAAATTGTCGGCGTCGCACCCGGCGATTACGACCTTCACTTTGGCAAAGCAGACTCAGAACAAAATTACCTAGAACAGCAGCTCTCTGTATCACAAAGCACTTCGATCGACCTTGAGGCTCCACCGGCACCCATTTCAGTCATTGGAATTTTTCGCTTTAATGGACCCACTCCCGCCGCGGCATCGATCCGCGATGTTCAACTTGAGGGCGCGAACGTCCGCCGCATCTTTTCCACTCCGATTGCTTCCGATGGGACATTTGAATTCAAGAATCCTTCGATTAGGCCTGGGCGTTACAACGTAGGGGTCGGTCCCAACCGGTCTGGAGTTGTGATTTCGTCCATTGCTGCCGAAGGCGCGAGAGTTCTCGGCCACCAGGTGGAAATCACCGGGCTCGGCCCCGTAACGCTTGCAGTTCAAGCAGATGGTGGAGTTGGAAGTGTGTCAGGATCTGTTAAGCAGAAGGAAAAGCCTGTCAGCGGGTCGATGGTTTTGCTAATTCCCATCGATTTAGCCACGAACCCACTAGCAATCCGCCGCGATCAAAGCGATGGCGACGGGAGTTTTGAACTGCGAGAAGTCTTCCCCGGTCAGTATGTAATCGTGGCGCTTAGAAATGGATGGGACATCGAGTGGCAGAGGCCGGAAGTCCTAAATGCTTTAATTCAAACCGGTCAAAAACTCACCGTTCAAGCCAGACAGAGCTACAAAGTAAAAGTAGAAGCTCAATAAAGAAAAGGGCAGCGTTTGAGCACTGCCCTTTAGGAGCTTGCTTCGAGGCAATGCTCAGACTGCTTGCGCAGCCGGCACTTCAGCCTTCCACTTGATGTTACAACCAACACTTGGCCTCTGATCCTGAGAAACAGCCTTCCCCGCCATAACCGCCTCCAGCGCCAAGCGGAGATCAGCTCCGGTTACAGGGCGTCCGTTCTTTGGGCGGCTGTCGTCGAACTGGCCGCGATAAACCAGCCGATGATCCCGATCAAATAGAAAAAAGTCAGGCGTACAAGCCGCTTTGTAGGCCTTGGCTACTTCCTGAGTCTCATCGAACAAATAAGGGAAGGTATAGCCCGCGATTTTGCTCTCTTCCGCCATTTTTTCCGGACGATCATCGGGATAGTTAGCAACGTCGTTGGAATTAATGGCGACCACCGCCAGTCCGCGGGCCTGATATTCCGCCGCAAGCAACGCAAACTGTTTCTGGATATGTTTCACGAATGGACAGTGATTGCAGATAAACGCTACCAGCACTCCTGGTGCGGCTTTGAAATCATTCAACGAAACGTGTTTGCCATGCGGATCTGGAAGATTGAAGTTGGGCGCAGTAGTTCCCAACGCGAGCATTGTGGACGGTGTCTCTGGCATCAATTCCCCCCGTGGAAAGATCGCAAATCGAGGGAATGAGTGTAACAGGAAGGGAAAATGATCAGGTCATAAGGATCAATTGCAAGTTTGTGGGCAGTAATTGACAACTGGTCCCATAAAACTGCCAACTTTTTCCTTGTCAATCCCCTGATTTCTTGTTTTTTCCGCTAACTCATTGCATGCGCTCAAAATAGAGTTGTCCCCAAAATGTCCCATTGCCCCACCCGAATTTAGTAGTCTAGAAATATCAGCTGAAAAATTTAGGAGACACAGACACGGAGCAGTTCCGGGCACCGTACTTCCCGTGTGTTTAAACGTGATCGAAACTGATACAGTTCCCCGAGTTCAACCATACTTATGAACCCTTATTTCGCGGGCCTCGTCGCCTATTCGCTGCTGCTGATCGGATTTGGCATTTACATCAGCCGGCGGGTGAAAGGCGCATCAGATTTCCTGGTAGCTGGAAGGAGTCTGGGACCGGGCCTAATCTTTACGACATTTCTGGCGGCAAATATTGGTGCCGGCTCGACGGTCGGCGCAACTGGCTTGGGCTACCGATTCGGGCTGTCGGCATGGTGGTGGGTAGGGTCAGCTGCAATTGGAACTTTTGTCCTCTCACAATTTCTTGGCCCGCGGCTGTGGGAGATTGCAAAGCGGCACAGCTTGAACACCATGGGAGATTTCTTGGAGCTCCGCTATAGCCGGGCGGTAAAAGGCGTGATCGCAGTTTTGCTATGGATGGGTACGTTGACACTGCTTGCGGGGCAACTCATCGCCATCTCGTGGATTTTGAATGTGGTGATCGGTCTGCCTAAGTGGGCGGGATGCGCAGTCGGTGGCGCTGTAGCAATCATTTATTGTTCGGCCGGGGGGCTATTGTCGGCTGCATTCGTAAATATCATTGAGCTGACCATAACCATGTCTGGACTTCTGCTGGCCGTTCCCTTCGCAGTGCATGCTATCGGAGGATGGGATGAGATTGTTCGACAGGTATCGATCAATGTCCCAAATCGTCCTGAGCTTTTTAGTCTGACTGGCATCGGCGCGGGTGGGATCTCAAAGTACGTGATTCTCCTGGCTCCCTCATTCATGGTTTCTCCCGGATTGGTGCAAAAACTTTACGGAGGAAAAAATCAGCAAGCCGTCCGACGAGGCGTAGGTCTGAATTCGATTGCCCAGGTCTTGTTTGCTTTCGTGCCGGCCATCCTTGGTTTATGCGCTTTGGCGGCATTCCCGCAACTTACAAATCCAGAACTCGCAATGCCAACTGTGATGACCAAACTGTTGCCCACTTGGCTAGGAATATGGGCTTTAGCTTCGATCTTTTCAGCTGAACTGAGCGCGACCGATGCCATTTTGTTCATGTTGTCGACGTCTTTGTCCGTGGATTTGTACAAAACATTTCTGAATCCACAGGTCTCCGAAAAGAAGCTACTACTTGTAAGCCGTTTGACGGCCGTCTTCGCCGGAGTTGCAGGCGTACTTTTGGCGGCAGTTTTACCGAACATTATTTCGGCGGTGGCAATCTTCTATGGACTGGTGACAGTGGCATTGTTTATTCCCGTTGTCCTGGGATTGTTCTGGAAACGCGTGACGACGACATCAGTTCTTGTTGGAATTCTGACAGCGGTCCCTGTCACTGCATTTTTGATCTTCTCGAAAGTGGCCGATAAATGGCGCTTTCTATCGCCCCAGGCAATTGGAGTCTTGATCGCATTCTCGTTAGTCATATTGATTAGTGTTATCTTTCCAGCAAGGGCGCGGGTAAAAGCAGAACCGGTCGGCCCATCGGTCGCAACCAGATGAAACGTAGAGACTTCAATAAAGTATTGGCAGGGCTTGGAATCGCCAGCGGCGTGCCTGCATTTGCAGCGGCCGCCGATTCACCCTCTGTCTCCAACGACTGGTTAGGAACAGGCACGCTCACTGACGTGGACGGGCTGAAAGTCGGTCACTTCACCTCTAAAGAGCGGCCCACTGGATGTAGTGTAGTCATCTGCGAAAAAGGTGCGGTTGCGGGAGTGGATGTTCGCGGCTCGGCACCAGGCACGCGCGAAACCGACTTGTTAAATCCACTGAACATGGTTCAGCAGGTGCAAGCTATCGTTCTCTCTGGTGGAAGTGCCTACGGTCTCGATACGGCCAGCGGCGTGATGAAATACCTCGAGGAACACAAACTCGGATTCAAGATTGGCGATGGTGTAGTGCCCATCGTTCCAGCAGCGATCTTGTTTGATTTGACCGTTGGAAATTCGAAGATCCGTCCGAATGCCGAATCGGGTTATCAAGCTTGTTTAGCAGCCTCCAACAAACCAGTTCCCCAAGGAAACGTAGGGGCAGGCGCTGGTGCCACGGTCGGAAAAATGTTTGGACCTAACTTTTCCATGAAGTCTGGGCTGGGAACTGCGAGCGTGAAATTAGGAAATACCGGAATCGTGGTGGGAGCGATGGTAGCGGTGAATGCAGTTGGGGACGTGATCAATCCAAAGACCGCAAAGATCATAGCTGGCGCCCGAAATGAAGGCGGAAAAGGCTTTCGCGACACTGCAGGACAAATGCTGAAAGGTTATAGCCTAGTTCCCCACGCAGGCGCCAATTCCACGATTGGCGTCGTCGCCACGAATGCCACGCTCGATAAAACCCAGGCTACCAAAATTGCACAGATGGCTCACGACGGCTATGCGCGTGCGATCAACCCAGTGCACACGATCTTTGACGGCGATACCATTTTTGCTTTGGCAACGGGAACGGTTGCGACCAAGGTTGATCACAGCGTAATCGGAGCGATCGCCGCTGAAGTGATGGCACAGGCAATCGTGAGAGCTGCGATCAATGCTGAAGGGTTGCCGAATCTACCCGCTTACCGTGATCTGAATCGATAGATCTTCCTCGTGGGATCTACGTTTTCCTGGTCGGCGGGACGCCAGCGCTCCTCAAAAAGAAATCAAAATTAAAACCCCACCCTTCGGCGAAAATCGGCGAAGGATGGGGCACCCTTGGAGGAGGACAGTTTAAAAAAGCTGCGCCTCGCACGGGGAGAGCGAGGGGCAGGAATGTGCCTTAGGCACCAGGAGAATGCATTACGCGATAGCTGCTGCCGCCATTTCCCCAAACGAGGACGAGTGCGTCTTCGCCTTTGGGAACGCTGGCGAGAGCCTGCTTCACGTCCGCAGCAGACTTCACGTCCTTGCGGTTGACTTGTTGGATCACGTCACCCTGACGGAGACCAGCGTCATCGGCGGAACTGCCAGGTTGAACTTGGGCTATCACAGCGCCACTGACATTTTCAGGAATCTGCATCTGATCTCGTGATTCCCCATTCAGATCGGACAATCCAATTCCCCATCGCGGCTTGCCAGGTTCATTGCTGGCGGTCTCAAGCTGACCCTTTTCATTGAATGCCTCAAGCGTCACAGGAAGGGTAACTTGCTTTCCTTCCCGATTTACTTCGACGTTCACTTTGGTCCCAGGCTTCTTCTGAGAAATAACGACCTGCAACTGGCCGGCATCAATCACGGGCTTTCCGTCCACATGCGTGATGACGTCGCCGACTTTGATTCCAGCCCGCCCGCCGGGGGAATTCGGCTCAACCTGGCTGATGACAGCGCCCTGATCCTTGTCCATCTTGAAGAACTTTGCGTTCTCAGGAGTGACATCCGTGATGCCTACGCCCATGTAAGCATGATCAATCTTGCCGTCACGGACGAGAGAATCGACGGTGTTCTTGGCAATCTGCGATGGAATCGCAAATCCCATTCCAGAGAAAGCTCCGGAAGGAGAAATCAGGAATGTGTTAATTCCAATCAGTTCTCCGCGCGAAGTCACGAGCGCTCCGCCAGAGTTTCCCTGATTGATTGCTGCGTCGGTTTGGATGAACTCTCCAGGCTTGCGAGCGTTATCAGAAAAAAGATTCGGGCGGTTCAGGCCGCTCACGATGCCACGCGTGACGGTGAAGCGGAGTCCGAAGGGATTGCCGAATGCCAAGACCGTCTGTCCAGGATGGAGAGCAGTGGAATCTCCCCACGGAACGTTTGGAAAATTGGTTCCCTCAATCTTGATCACAGCGAGATCCGTTAAAGGGTCGGTGCCAATCAGTTTCGCGTTATAAACCTTGCGATCGGTCATCGTGACCTTGATGTCCATCGCATCATCTACAACATGGTTGTTGGTGACGATGTAACCATCAGGAGAGATGATGACGCCGCTACCAATTCCCCGCTCAACTTGCTGACGTGGCTGCATATTGGGCATATTTCGCTGGCCAAAGAATTGACCGAAGAACTGTTGCATGTCGTCCGAGTCGAGCTGTGAGGTCTGCTTGACTTTGGAGGTGACCGCAACGTTGACTACTGCGGGTGTAACTCGCGCTGCTAACGCTTCCATTGCGCGATCGTAGGCCAGTAATGCTCCCACGCTGTTGTCATCAAGAGGAGCCGAGTTTGCTGCCGCTGCTGCTGCTTTAGCCGCTTCAGGACGGGCAACCTCGTAAGTTACGAACGATGCCAACAGCGCGACTGTGAGTGCCGGAACCACGAACGCACGCCGAACAACTTTCTTTACTGTTTCCATTTTCTCTACACCTTCCATTCAACTAATTCTTTAGTTGTTAAATGCAAACCAAAACCTGTTCTCTGCGATCCCGTTTAAATTTTCTTTGCGGGAATTTCTTGAACTTGAGGAATCTCAAAAACGGCGAAGTGGTAGATCTTCATTTGCCATACACCGTCGTTGGTGACTGAATCGTCCATTACAACGAACACAAGAGTTCCAATAATGTTTTGTTCCGGAATTGCTCCAGGAATTGTGGAGGAAGCCAGAACCGGTTCAAGCGCGCGTTCGCTCAACCGCAGCTTCTGATGAGAAACCACGGGCTGCAGCTTTAGAACCGCACTCTCTGCTTCCGGTTTGAGTTCTCTCGAATCGGGCCACTTTGCCAGCGTTGCAGTGGGCTTCAGTTGACTGGTCTCTCGTCCAATCTCCACCGGAATGAATTTGGCAGCCTTGGCAGCTGCAACCGGCACTGCGGGCCCAGTTATGTTTGCACTAAGAAGCTGTGGCTGAGCGTGATCTTCAAAGACAACCAACTCAGGCAGGTGCGGCTGAGCCAGCAGACAAACAATGGCGAAAGATGTTACAAGCCCGACCGCAGGCTTACCAACACGAGTTGCTACCGCACGATTCACATTCAAGATCCGCGCGACGCGGAACGAAGTTTGTCGGAAGCGGCCGACTGCGGCTTGGCCAAGAGCAACGGCCCGGCGCACGAAGCTTTTTTCGGCCAGTCGAGCCAGGCATTTGGCATAGGCACGAGGATTTCCTGTCTGCTCAAGAACCAGGTCGTCGCAGGCCATTTCCCGCTCGAGCGAGAGCTTCGATTGCAACCACCAAACCGCAGGATGGAAGAACAAAACCGCTCCCAGTACCCTTTGAGACAGGTTGGTCCAGTCATCATATCGACGCAAATGAGCCAACTCGTGCAGCAGAACATCATTCAATTCTGAGACGGAAAGTTCCAAAAGCAGCCAGCTTGGGATGATGACCGCGGGCTTGAATAATCCGATGGCAACGGGAACCTTAATGTCATCCGACTGTAACAACTGGACAGAGCGAACGCTTTGGAAGTCCGCAATGGTTCGTTGCAATACAGGATCGAGGGCCTCGATATCTACCGGAGCGCCGCGCCTGCGAAGCGTGATTAGAGAACCGAGCCCGATTGCAATTCGTAGCAATCCTGCGCAAGCGAGCACCGCCCAAGCTCCGAGAAGATAAAGCGCCCAGTGACTTGGTAGAACTATGGGGGAGAACGACGCCTTTTGGCTCAGAGAACTCGTGGTGGAATTCGCAATAAAGGATCCACCGAATAAGGGAAGCCCCGCGATCCCTACCAACGCGGCAAACCAGACCGCGAACCGCGTGCTTGAATTCTGATTGCGGAAGACACGAAGGAGAAGCCACGCGAAGGCCGCGATGATCAAGCCTTCTGCGACGCAGTCGAGCATCCGATCAACCATTAATTCGGGGAGATGAATCAATGCGGATGTCACGGTTCTTTACTTCTCCTCTACTAGCTTGCGTAAGCGATCAAGTTCAATCGCATCGATACTTTCGTCTTCAAGAATGTTTTGGACCAAAAGTTCGTGCGAGTTCTTAAAAAAACGATTCACCAGATGGCGCACCTCAAACTGCGTCGCTTCCTTCTGGCCGACCAGCGGCATATAGATATGGGCTCGGCCGTCTTTTACGTGCTGTATGTAGCCCTTCTTTTCCAAAACACGAATGGTGGTAAGGACGGAGTTGTAAGCCAGGGAGGGTTTGCCAGGCAGCGCGTCCAGAACACTCTGAACGCTCCCTGAGCCTTTGACCCAGAGCACGTTCATGATCTTGAGCTCGGCTTCGGTTAATGTGGCTGACTTTTGGCGCGGCACTAGAATAATTTCCTATTATTCGCCGGCAGTATGCCAGCGCTACTCATTAGACGCAGCCGCCCAAATTTGGTCAACTAAAATTTTAGTTGCAAGAATATTTGCAAATTACACTGAAATTAACTTATTAGTACTCAGTTACTTAGCTGGTTACGAGGTGGCCGTTGCCTGTGAGCCTGTATTTGTAGATGACGAGGCCTTCCAGCCCTACCGGGCCTCGAGCATGAAGCTTTCCTGTGCTGATTCCAACTTCAGCGCCGAAGCCATAACGGTAACCGTCGGAGTAACGCGTGGAGACATTGTGGAAGACGTTTGCCGAGTCCACCGAGTTAAGAAATATCTCGGCAGCCTCCAGATCATTGGTCACGATCGAGTCGGTATGGGAGGAGCCATAACGATGGATGTGATCAATGGCAGCGGTGAGATTGTCCACCACTCGGACCGAGATCTTCATGTCGCCGTATTCGCGATGCCAGTCATCGTTGGTGACACGCTCAATATCCTTACAAAATTCCTGAGTGCGCTCACAACCAGCCACCGTCACTCCAGCCGAACGAAGAGCTTGGATGATCTTGGGTGTGATTTTGGACGCGATGATCTGGTCAATCAGTACCGTCTCCACCGCATTGCAGGTGGCTGGCGCCTGAGCCTTCGCATTCACCACGAGATCCATCGCCATCTGCTCGTCGGCTGCCTTGTCAATGAAGATGTGACAGACTCCGTCCGCATGGCTGAGAACGGGGACCTTCGAATTTTCCTGTACGTGTCGGATAAGTTCCGCGCCGCCCCGGGGAACAACTAAGTCGACATATTCCGGCAACTGAAGCAGCTTCTGGAACGACTCACGGGTTGGGAGCTGAATCAGAGCATCCTCGGGGACCTTCGTCGCCGACAGGGCCTTCCGCATAATTTCGATCAATAAAGTAGTCGTGTGCTTTGCCTCAGATCCACCCTTGATCATCAGCGCATTTCCAGACTTGATCGCCAATGAGGACAACTGTACTACTGCATCGGGACGTGCTTCTATCACCGCCGCAATGACGCCGATCGGTACAGAAACTTTTTTGAGCTTGAGTCCGGGCTGCGGTTCAGACTCAAGAAGCACTTGACCGCACGGATCGGCCAGCTGCATCACTGCACCCACGCTGCGGTGGATCTGGTCTAACTTCTGTGGGGTCAGCTTGAGTCTTGCGACCAGCGCCGAAGAGAGATCCCCTTTTGCAAACTGCTGGTTCGCCTCTTTGACATCGAGTTCATTGGCCGTCAGGAGTTGTTGAGCCTGATCGGCGAGAGCAACTGCAATCTTTTTCAGAGCGTGGTTTTTGTCCGCGGTTGAAAGCGTCGCGAGAACTCGCGCGGCAGCACGAGAACGCTGAGCCATCGAGATAGCGTCGACTTCGAGTTTTGCGACTTCGGACATCTCTTTTGTTTTAAGTTCCCACCCTCAAGATTTTTCTAGCATTCGATTACGTTCAATGCCAATCCTGCTAGAGACGTCTCTTTATAACGTGACTGCATATCCAGCCCGGTTTGATACATCGTCTCGATCACCTGATCGAGAGAAACCTTGTGCTCTCCGGTTTCGCGCATGGCGATACGGCAGGCATTGATGGCTTTGACGGATCCCATGGCGTTCCGCTCGATACAGGGGATCTGGACCAGGCCGCCTATAGGATCGCACGTCATGCCAAGATTGTGTTCCATTCCGATTTCCGCAGCGTATTCGATCTGGCGATTGTCGCCGCTTAGGGCTGCCACCAATCCACCCGCCGCCATCGAGCAGGCGACGCCAACTTCGCCCTGGCACCCCACCTCGGCCCCTGAGATCGAGGCATTCTCTTTGTAGAGAATACCGATCGTTGAGGCCGTGAGCAGATAGCGAAAGATGCCCTCTGGATCGGCGTCCGAGATAAAGATGCGATAGTAGCGTCCCACCGCAGGAATGATGCCCGCAGCGCCGTTAGTAGGAGCTGTTACCACTCGCCCACCAGCAGCATTTTCTTCGTTCACCGCCATGGCATAGGCATTCACCCAATCCAGCGGTGCCAGTGAGTCAGCGTTTCCCTGTGTTTCCAGCTTGCGAGCCAAACGAGGCGCACGACGTTTCACATTCAACCCGCCCGGAAGAACGCCCTCAGTCACCAAACCTCTATCCATGCAATCTTCCATGGTTTGCCAGACGCCTTCGACGTGAGCTCGGATCTGGTCTTCGGTGTGCCAGGCTTTCTCGTTCTCAAGAGCGATTTGCCAGATCGCGAGGTTCTTTTCCTCTCCTATTCGAAGAAGCTCGGCAGAGTTTGAAAAGGGGTGCGGAACGGGCGCCTTCGCCTGAGCCGACGTAGCCTCACCTTCCTTTTTTATGAAACCGCCGCCGATGGAGTAGTAAATCTGGGTTCCGAGTGTGTTCCCGGAACTATCCACGGCTGTAAAACGCATGCCGTTGGAGCGAGCGGAAAGAGTCTCTGTCTTACGAAAAACGATGTCAGTATCCGAACGGAATGCGATCGAATGCTCTCCCAACAATGAAAGCGTTTGGGTGCTCGAGATTGCAGCCAGCTTCTTATCGATGCTTGCCGGATCGATCGAGTCAGGCGCCTCGCCCATAAGTCCAAGCATGATGGCGCGATCGGTTCCGTGTCCCTTCCCGGTCAGAGCTAGTGATCCAAAGAGATCGGTCTGCACTCGTTGGATTCTATCTAGTGTGCCGTCCTGACGGAGAGTCAACGCGAAGTCTCGTGCTGCCCGCATCGGCCCCACGGTGTGGGAGCTGGATGGTCCAATACCAATCTTGAAGATTTCGAAGATGCTGGTTTGCAACGAGTACTCCTGCCCTGCGATTCAATCTTACGAGTATTCGATGACAGAAGACACGCCTAGGATTGAAATGACACTTGTTTAGCCAACGCTGGCTTAACCGTGAACAAGTTATCGCTTGGCTGATGCGCCGAGAGAATGCGGGTAACAAAGGGGATTTCCGTCCGACGGTAGGACTCGGCGAGCAGATTCGCGATCTGATCCTGATTGCGCTGGGCTAAAGCAACAATGGATGGCCCAGCCCCGCTGAGGCAAACGCCAAGCAGATCTGGATGACGGAGGTCCAGGGCCTCTTCTAACCCGGGGACCAGTGCGGCACGGGCCGGCTGATGTAATCTGTCTCGCAATCCTTCGGACAGCATTTCGTAGTTTCCGCTCTGGATTGCCAGCAAAACCAAGCCCAGCCGCTGCAGATTAAACACCGCGTCCGCACGGGAAACCTGGTTGTCGAGAGCGACTCGTGACTGCCGCGTTGGCAGCAGGAGCTCTGGGGTCAGAACTACAAACTTCAGAACTTCCGGCCAAACAATGCTGCTGGCGCGAACAGAGTTGTCGTCACAGTGACAAGCGCTGACCAGCCCACCTAACAATGCAGCGGCAGCATTGTCCGGATGCCCCTCAAGCTCTGTTGCTGTTTTGAGCATCTCCTCGTTGCTGATAGGTCCGGCAACGGCATTGAAAAGGCGCATGCCAGCGACGATCGCTGCAGCACTGCTCCCGAGGCCAGAACCCATTGGGATGTCACTGTCGATGGTGGCTAGGACCGCGGGAGGCGTTCGCCCCGTCTTGGTTGTTAGGCGATCGAATGCTTTCTCGATCGCATTCTCTCCAGCGGGAACCAGTGACTTAAAGCGGCAGGTGAGTTTGCCGGGACTGTCGTAATTAACGCTATCAATCCGGACGCGCAGATAAAGCTTTACTGCAATGGCCAGTGTGTCAAAGCCGGGTCCAAGATTCGCGATCGATCCAGGAACCTGGATTTCCGTACCGACCAGCTCTGGCCTTTGAATCCCCATTGAACTTATCGAGCCTCTACCGCTTCGAGCTGCTTTTCAGATTGCTGGTGTTTCAGAATGTAGTCGGTGTCTTTTAAAACGTGCCCCGTGAGAATTGCCACTACGGTGGCGTCTGCGGGAACGATTCCTTTCGCCACCAGGTTTTTGAGACCAGCTAACGTTGTAGCCGATGCAGGCTCGCAGCCGATGCCATCGCGTCCAATGACTGCCTTTGCTGCCGCGATTTCATCTTCAGTTACGTCAATGACCATGCCGTCAGTGAATTCCAGAACGCGAAGCGCTTTACGCCAGGATTTTGGAACTCCAATGCGAATAGCGGTCGCAGCTGTTTCAGGATTCGTAACCTTCTGCAGCTCTTTCGATTTGGACCGCCACGTTCTCGCCAACGGGTTGGCTCCTTCAGCCTGAACGATGATGATGCGAGGAACTTTGTCAATAAAGCCAAATGCTTTTAGCTCCATCAAAGCTTTTCCAAAGGCGGAAGAATTACCAAGATTACCGCCAGGAACAAAGACGTAATCAGGAGCCTTCCAGTTGAGCTGTTCGAGCATCTCGAACATCACCGTCTTCTGTCCTTCGATTCTGAAAGGATTGATCGAGTTTAAGAAGTAAATATCTTCATCAGTCTTGGCGAGGAGGATGTCGAGTGCTTCGTCGAAATTTCCTTCTATTTGGACAACTTCTGCTCCGTAATCAAGAGCCTGGGCCAACTTGTTTTTTGAAACTGCTCCACCCGGAAGATAAACGCGAGCTTTGATTCCAGCACGCGCCGCATAGGCGGCCATCGATCCCGAGGTATTGCCAGTAGAAGCACAGGCCACAACAGAAGCACCGTGATATTTGGCTTCGGTGATGCCCGTGGTCATCCCCAGATCTTTGAAACATGCCGTGGGATTCCAACCGAGGTGCTTAAAGAAGATGTTCTTTGCGCCGCTCCACTTCGAAGTGATTTGGCCAGCAATGAGCGGCTCATTCCCTTCTCCCATGGTGACAACCTGGTCAGCTTTGTAGGAGGGAAGAAAATCACGGAATCGCCAAACACCGCTGCTGTCGCGAGGATCGTGCGACATTCGGCGTTCCAGCCAAGTTCGCTTCAGCTCAACAGGCTTAAACTTCTCGTCGTCAACCGCAACTTCCAGCAGCTCTCCACACTCGGGGCAGCTCAAGGAGCGATCGTGTAGATCGAGGCGGACCTTGCATTCGGGCTCACTACAACGCAGATACATGTGCTTTCCTAACCTAAGATGGGCAGACAGAGTGCCGGCTCGACCATAAAGTCGAGTCCGTTCATTTCCGCTAAGGCGCGCTCAACTTTGGAGGCAACGCAAGGCTCCAAGGTGATGACAAACGGCAGAGCTTCGCGATCATGACCCGGCTTTTGTAAGACGGCGTCGACGCCAATGTCGTGCTTAGAGAAGATTGTAGCCAGAGACGCGATGATACCGGGACGATCTTTAACCACGAAGCGAACATAATGGGCCGCTTCGCAATCGCCATTCACTTTCGGCTCCAGCCAGTCACTTCCACCAGCAGGCAAAGTCGAACTTGCCTGTGCAAGAGTGACCAAATCCGAAACCACCGCGACGGCTGTAGGTTTTCCGCCGGCTCCGGCACCAGTAAAGACGTTGTCTCCGCCGAAAGAGCCGGTAGTAACCACGACGTTCTGGCTGCCAAACACGTGCCCAAATGGTGTCGAGAGAGGAACGACGGCGGGGCCGACGTCTGCTAACAGGTCTCCATTCATTTCGGCTCGGGAAATTTGCCGGATGGTAGAACGTAGTTCGGTAGCGTATTCGAAGTCGATTGCCTTAACAGCCTTAATGCTACGCGCCGGAATCGATTCTGCTGAGACTCGTGCACGGAATGCGGTCATGATCAGGATTGCTAACTTCGCCCGGGCGTCGTAACCGTCCACATCGTCGGTAGGGTCTGCCTCGGCATATCCAAGCTCCTGAGCTTGTCTCAAAGCATCTGCATAGTGCATCTGCTCCTGTTGAATCTTACTTAGGATGTAGTTGCAGGTGCCGTTGAGAATGCCTTTAATGCGAGAAAGACGATCGCCAGAAAGTCCAAATTGAATGCCGGGAAGCAACGGAACGCCTCCAGCTACCGAGGCGCCGTAGACTAATCGCTGACCGGACTCGTTGGCGAGTTTCATCAGCTCCGGGCCATGCGCAGCAATGAGCTGCTTGTTCGCCGTAACTACCGACTTACCGGCAAGAAGGCAGCCGGTGACTAACTCTTTTGCAGCCTGAACACCGCCGATAAGTTCGACAACGATCTCACAATCAGAGTTGAGGACTTCCCCGAAGTTTTCAGTCCACTTTACATCGGCAGGAACCCAAGATTGACGTTTGCGACTGATCTCGCGGTTGCAGATCATAGAGAGCCGAAGATTAGGAGCTTCGGATTCGAGAAGAAGTCTCGCAACCGAACTGCCTACGGTTCCGAAGCCCACAAGTGCCACCTTTTTGGCGTGAAGTTTATGCGAGCGATGATGCGATGTGCTTTTTGTGCTCACAGTCGTTTTCGCAGCCTCCGAGGTAGGTTTTGTCTGCGCCATGATTATTCCTTGGTCTCCGCTGTCATTTCAGCCATCGAATCCTCACCGGATTTGCTTTCTTCAGGGTCAAGACGCTCTTCCGCAAATACTCCATGTAACAAGCGAACAGCGTCGTTAGCCTGCTCCTCGGCGATCACAATTGTGATGTTAATTTCCGAAGCCCCTTGGGAGATCATGCGGACGTTAATCTCACCCGCAGCAACTGTGTTGAACACTTTGGCCGCAATACCGACTTTTCCCCGAATCTGTTGACCCACCAGGCAAACGATGGCCTGCTTTTCTTCCACCATCACGTCGCCGAGATTCTTCAGGTCTTCCATAAGGACTTCGCTGATCAGCTTGGAGGTCGCGGTAAAAGAGACCGTGAACTCGGAGACAGAAACAATCTCTGCTGAACAACGATGTCGATTTAGAACTTCAAACACTGCATTCAAGAAGCGATGTGCCATCAGGCTGCGAGCGGCAGACACAGTCACAATACTCATGCCTCGCTTGGCAGCGATCGCGGTAAAAAGCGGACGGCTGCGCGGCGCACGTGCGGTGATCTTCGTTCCTTTGCTTTTCGAATTACGGGAATTCAGTACATAGACCGGAATATTGCCCTGCATCGCCGGCACCAGGGTGGCTGGGTGGAGAACTTTGGCTCCAAAGTGAGCAAGTTCAGCAGCCTCGTCGAAAGTCACGCTATGCAAAGTTCGTGCATCAGGGCAAATGTTGGGATCGGTGCTCATGATTCCGTCAACATCGGTCCAGATTTCAATGCGTGCGGCATTGAGTCCAGCGCCCACGATGGCGGCAGAAAAGTCTGAGCCACCGCGACCCAAAGTGGTGGTCACACCCTTCATCGTTGAAGCAATAAAGCCACCCAACACCGGCACACGACCATCAATCACAAGCGGATTTACTTTGGTTCGCAGCCGGTCATTTGTCTCAGCGTAGTTCGGCACGGCTTGGGTGTGCTGATCGTCGGTTACGATGCACTCGCGAGAATCCACCCACTCTGTGGGCAGGCCACGCTTCAACAGGGCTGCCGCAACCACCTGGCTGGACATCAGTTCGCCGAACGAAAGGAGATAATCGGTTGTACGCGGTGACAACTCACGAACAGCGGAAACGCCGCGGAGAAGCTGTTCGAGTTCCGTCATGTACTGTTTTATCCGGACCGCTACCTGGCTATGATCATCGCCAAGAAGGTCAGCTGCCGTACTCTCGTGTCGCTTTTGTAACGCCTCGAGCTGCGGGGCAACAACGTCGAACGCGCCCTTTAGCGCGAGATCCCCAAGACGAATAAGCTGATCCGTAACTTTGGAAAATGCACTGACAACAACCACTGGCTGATGACGCATACGTCCGCGCACAAGATCTGAAAGGCGCCGAATGGCATTTGCATCTTCGACCGAGGTTCCACCGAACTTCATTACCAGCATGATTCCTCACCCCTGCACGTGTTTTTGATCGATGTGATTTGGCGCAAAATAAAACCCACCGCTTTTTCTCTGGCGGTGGGTTTCTAGGAGCTTATGATTGCTTTCCTTAAGCCTAGCCCTCCAGCCAGAGCACACGTGTTGTACCTGTGCCTGTCGATGTAATTCGTGTTCCCATCGAAATTTGGCTGGAGCTCAACATCTGGTATTAAGGTTAACCCAACCTCTCAAAATCCGAAATAACAAATTAACCTGAATGCTAACTCAGGCAACACACTGAGGTAATCGGATTGATTCGATAGGTCTTTAGCGTTACGGGTTCTGTGGATTCACCCCGGGTGCAGCTGGTGCAACTGGCTGTGTGATTGACTTTTCCGCCGGAACCACATTCTGAACGTGTGGCATTTTGGTCACGACGCCGGTCTCAGCATCGCCAAGATCGATCCCCAGGCTGTCCAGCGTTCGGCCTGTAACCACATCGAGTTGTACTCGTGACTGCTCGTAGGCAGTCATCGCATTCACCAGGTTCGATTCGGCAGTCGCCAAATTGCTGAGTGTCTGGGTGACGTTGTAGGTGGTCGTAATTCCCTGGGCTAACTTCTTTTGCTCAGCATCCAGATTTTGAACAGCGTATTCGCGAGCTTTCTGCGCGGCCTCTACCTGAGCACGATTTTGCTGCACTGCATATTGCGCATTGCGCACATCAATCGCAATTGTGTTTTGGATTTGCTGCAAACGAACTTCGGCCTGACGATATTCCAATTCTGAGCGAATCTGATCTGCCTGTGCCGATCGATTCAGAATTGGAATCGACAGATTAAATCCTACGAAATAATTGGGGCTGCTCCCGAGCGCACTCAACGCGTCCCAATAGCCACCGTTCTGTGGAGTCGGAGGTAAAGTATTGCCGTTGACGACGAAGAATGGATTGGTGACGCCAGAAAGTCCGGTTCCGCCATAATTTGCAACCAAATCTAAAGCTGGACGGAGCGCATTTCTTGCTGCGCTTTTGCTCACCTGACGATTCGACAAATCAATCCGAGAAGTGATGATTTCAGTTCTTCGTGTTAGCGCCTCATTAACCAGATCCTGAGTTGGCACAACCGCTTCAACCGATGGAAGTTGCATACGATCGGTTGGGATTACCGGTGACGATGCCAGAACCGGATCATTCTCGTTTCTCGTGATCGCGTTCTTCATCAAAACTTGTTGAAGCTGAAGGTTAATCTGTGACGCAATGAGAGCCTGGTTCGCAGTAGCAACTTGCGCCTGAGCATTCACGACTTCAATCGCCGCCAGCGTTCCAACTTCAACTTGACGACGATTATTGGTTTCGAGTTGCTGAGCCAGTGAGACGGTCCGTTGTTTCGCCTGTACGTCTTCATATGCACTGACCAAGTTCCAATATAGATTTTGAATCTGGGTCGCGGTGAAAATCACCTGCTGCCGGAATGCGACGTCCACAATTTCGCGATTGTTCTTGGCGATGACCATGAAGCGTCGATTGGACTGCATGCCCAGACCTGACAAAAGATGCTGGCGGAATTGAATTAGGAAATTTGAGTTGAGCTGCGGAACTAACGTAGTTCGCACGCTGTTGCTGGTTACGCGCGAATTGTTGAAGGTAACGTTAAACAGAGTTCCGGTTGGGAATCCCTGTTGATATCCGAAGTTTCCAGTACTGGTGTTCTGTAGCAACGAAGCAACACCAGTATTAATCGTATTGGCTTGCGGAGTATTGGCGTGCTGAATTCCCAAAGTCGAGCTAATGGCAGGATCGTAGGAATCAATAGGAGGGCCTACGCCGAGGGTGGATGAAACCAACCCGCCGGTTCCGGTGCCTGCGCCGCCCGCTGCTGCCGAGGTTCCACCCGCTCCGCCACCTCCTGCGCCAGTATTACCGATTCCACCTACACCGCCGCCGGGAGTTCCCTGCACGATTCCGGTGTTCACACCACGAACGTTCGCTCCAGATTTCGTCCGCAGAATATCCGTATCGGCAATGGGGCGGTTGTAGCGCGCGATCACCAGATCCAAATTGTTTTCCAGAGCCAAAGCAAGGGCATCATCGAGAGAGAGCATGAGCTTTCCATCGCGTACCAACTGGTTCAATCGCATCGAATTAACGAAGCTCGGCTTGGCAACCTCTCTAGCTTCGTATGGCGCAAAGATGTTCGGGAACGCTGGTGCCGCTTTGTCATACTGCTGGGCGTGCGCAATGCCTACGCTTCCTGAGATAGAAAATCCGATAAGAGCGATCAACATCACCGCAGTTTGCACACGAATGGAACAACGCATCTACTTCCTCCTGCAAATGTTCGGACCTGCTTTAAAAACGCCTACAACGATCGAGGACTTTGAATTTTCACGGCAGAAAGGTAAGGGTATCAAACTCTTGGCGTCGGGTGGAGATGCTTCGACAAGGCATATACACAATCTAAAACTGAACTACCCCTGTGCAGATCCTCAATTTCATTGGCTCAAATCGATGTGGGTTTATTCAAGTCTGCAGAAAGCGGTCCAATGTTTATGCGGTGTAAGTTAATGTAAAGAAATGTAAGGGTGCGCTCTCGCACCCCTACTTGTTTAAAACCAACTTTAGGAATGTCCTTCGCTGGGAGCAGTCGGCGCAAATGCTGTTTCACCACCGTATTCGTTCTTCGCTTCTGCCTCTCTGCCCAACAGGTGCAGAGCTTCAGATGTAACATGCTCGGCGGTGTACCCGAAGTTCTTTAGGATTTCATCCCCTGGGGCAGAGGCGCCAAAGTGATCGATGGCAATAATCCTTCCTTCGTCTCCTGCCCAGCGATCCCACCCAAACGAAGACGCAGCTTCCACCGTCACCCTTTTCTTGATGGCATTAGGTAACACATTGTCGCGATAGCTCTGCGGCTGTTTGGCGAACAACTCCCAACTCGGCATACTCACAACACGAGCTCGAATGTTGTAGCCCTTCAGCTTTTCCTGAGCTTTCACACAGAGAGCGACTTCTGAGCCGGTTCCAATCAGAATCACCTCCGGATCTCCACCCTCCGCTTCAGAGAGAATGTAGGCTCCCTTTGAAACGCTCGCCTCTTTCGATTTCGAGTGATCAAGATGCGGAACGTTTTGCCTGGTAAGAGCAAAGAGAGTTGGTCCGTCATGTTGAACCGCGAACGCCCAGGCTTCGGCGGTCTCGGTGGCATCTGCCGGTCGCAAAACTGTGAGGCCCGGGATCGCGCGTAATCCAGCGAGTTGTTCGATGGGCTCGTGTGTAGGACCGTCCTCTCCGACTGCGACGCTGTCGTGCGTGAATACATACAACGCCTTCAGCTGACTGAGAGCGCCCAAACGAATGGACGGCTTCATGTAGTCGGAAAACACTAAGAAGGTCGCGCTGAACGGAAGCACTCCTCCGTGCGCCGCCATTCCGTTCACTGCTGCGCCCATGGCATGTTCGCGGACTCCAAACGCAACATTCCTGCCTGCGTAGCCCCACTCACCCCCAACCGCTCCCAGCGTACCGGGTCCAGCAGCCTCCGAGGGCTGGAAATCCCCCATTCCCTTCAGCGCGGTTTCAGTCGAGGGATTTAAGTCAGCAGATCCACCGATGATGTTGGGAATATGTTTAGACAAAGCGTTCAGCACTTGACCACCTGCAACGCGAGTAGACATTGCTTTGTCGCTCACCTGCCATTTAGGAAGGTCAGCATTCAAGTCGGTCGGTAGTTTCCCCGCGAGAACTACATCTTTGAATTCGGCGGCCTCTTTCGGAAAAGCTTTCGTGTAATTGGCAAGCTTTTGTTCCCAGGCATCTTCGGCCTTCATTCCTTCACCGATAGCCTTACGGAAGAAGTCCAATGCCTCTTCTGGAACAAAAAACTTATCCTTAGTCGGCCAGCCCAACGCCTTTTTCGTCGCCTGTAGTTCCTCCTCACCGAGTGGACTTCCGTGGGCAGAGAAGTTGTCCTGCTTCTTGGGGCTTCCATAGCCGATATGAGTGTGGCAAAGAATCAGCGAGGGACGCCGTGTTTCTTTTCGCGACTCTTCTAATGCCTTCGCCACGTCGTTTGTGTCGTTTCCATCCAGGACTGTGCGTGTGTGCCAGCCATAGCTGTTAAAGCGGGCCGCCACATCTTCTGTGAAGCAAAGATCCGTCCCGCCTGCTAGAGAGATGTGATTTTGATCGTATAAATAAATGATCTTGCCCAGCCGGAGGTGACCAGCTAGCGATGCTGCCTCCTGCGTGATGCCTTCCATCAAATCGCCATCACCACAAATGGAATATGTGTAGTGATCCACAATGTTGTGTCCAGGGCGGTTGTAACGTGCTGCCAGCCATGCTTCGGCGATCGCCATCCCCACGCCATTGGAAAATCCCTGGCCAAGTGGTCCGGTCGCCACCTCTACGCCGACGGTGTGACCGCGCTCCGGATGTCCGGGAGTCTTGCTTCCCCACTTACGGAATTTTTTTAGTTCATCCAGCGGAAGATCGTAGCCTGTGAGGTAAAGCAGGCTGTAAAGCAACATGGACCCATGGCCTGCCGACAACACAAAACGATCGCGATCAAACCATTTTGGGTTCTTGGGGTTGTGCTTCAGGAATCGAGTCCACAAGGTATGTGCCATGGCGGCAGCACCCATTGGCATTCCAGGATGTCCCGAGTTGGCATTCTGGACGGCATCCGCCGACAAAATACGAATGGTGTTGATCGCAAGATCTTCGAGTCGCTGGGTTTCTTGGGTGGGCACGAATCGTCCTTTCGACACTGGGCAACAGACGGGTTTAGCAGAAGATTACGACCGTCCATAGTAAATGGTCGATTGGACTTGATTCCACCCAAAGTGAGCGGCTTTATAATGCCGCCTGCCGGTTTCGCTTGAATTGAGAAATTACTACGCGGAGAAGGCTCGAACGGCCTCTTTCACCTGCAGACGAAATATTTCATTCATGTTACGGAGATCGCTGAACAGGGTGCTGAGATCGATGGTGATCAAATTTTCCTCAACCGTCGTAAGGATAATTTTCTCCAAGACTCGGATCTCATCCACGAGCGTGGCTGTGTCGTAACCCTGGGTCCTTCGATCGGTCCCGTGATTCCAGGCTGGTCTCAATGCAGCAGGATCGACCGAATGCTCGCAACGCTCTAGTTCGGCTACCAACGAATCGAAAATCTGAGACATCGATTCGAGTTGCTTTTCGTCGGATAACTTATCGGCTTTGGCATCGGTGATAGATTTCGTCTCCCATAGCCAATTCTCCAGAATCTTGTCTTTATTTTCCTGGAGCATCACGGTCAACTTCTTTAATGGACTCTGTTGGTGCAGGCGCCGATTACTCAGCTTTTCGCGGATAGTCTTGACCAATCCGCCCACCTCGGCTGGCTTAAGAACATAATCGTCAACCTGGCTTTGAATCGCACGCAGGGCAGTTTCAAAGGCTGGATATCCAGTGATGATGACGGTAGCTGCTGATGGCTGTGTGCGACGCATCGCGGAGACAACGGTAAAGCCGTCACCAGGCTCACCGATATTTAGATCGGACAGCAACAGATCGAACTGATTTTCCGCAATTTCTTTTAACGCTTCTGGAACGGTGGCGGCCACAGTTACTTGAAATCCGTGTAATGTCAGGATGATTGGAAGAGTCATCCGAATTCCCGGATCGTCGTCGACAAATAATATTTTCGATCGCTCCACATTCCACCCCGAAATGTCCGCGTCGAACTGACCGCAAAGTCATGCCTTAATCCAGTTCCCTGCTATTGCATGAAAGTCACCAATGCGTTACTGATTGAGCCGCAAACACTTCCAGCAAATCAATTGGTGACATAGCTATGTAGTTCTTTCCTGAAGATAGAAGAATGGGCTACTTCAAAACATCCACAATAATATTCTTAACAATACAACCTTTTCGCTTTAAAAGTCGGCGTTAAGCCAATAGTCGCTTTCGATTAACAAAATCGTTTATGACTACCCGCACATCACGTTTCTCACCATCGATCGAGTAGTTTAGTTTTCGCATCTCGTCAGCACTAAGTTTTCCAATCAGCGAACCGAGGGCCTGCGAAACGGACGCATACTTTTGCATCGTATCTCGCCTCACAACTGGAACCGCATCGTAAGGGGGGAAATAATGGCGGTCGTCTTCCAAAACTATTAGTCCCATCGCGCTGATCAGCCCATCTGTGTTGGACCCGGCGATGACATCCACTTGCTTCTGTCCGATGGCACGATAGAGAAGTCCCAGGTCCATAACGCGCGGACTTTCAGCAAACTTCAGTTGGTAAGTCGACGCGAGACCGGGAAAGCCATCAGCCCTTTCTAAAAACTCATAGCCCACACCAAGTCTTAAATTGGAAGCATGGCTACCGAGCTGCGAAAGCTTCGATATTCCGAGAGCTTTAGCTTCATCTCCGCGCATAACCATCGCAAACGTATTGTTGAAGCCCAAGGAAGGAAGCACCTCTAATCCAAAACGCTTGGAATACTCTTCTTTGACGATCGAGTAAACCTTGCTCGAATTATTGGAGAGGGGCAGTTTGAGAATTGCGGCCAGTGCGGTCCCGGTGTACTCCACGTACATATCGATCCGTCCCGCTAAAACCGCCTGCTGACAAATGTAACTTCCCGCAAGATAAAAGCGCCTATCCACTGCCATCTCACTTCGCCCCTCAATGACCTGCGCGAGAAGCTCGCCAAGAATCAGTTGCTCCGTGAAGTTCTTCGAGCCTATCGTGAGTCCGTTTGACGAGGGACGACACGCAGCGAGTGCCGAGCAACAGAGAGCTGAAATAAACGTGCGTCGCTGCATGTTAGATTCGTGGGCTGATCAGGCGCCCCACTCCGAGCAATAACAAATCTGCAACCAGTGCCACGGCAGCAGCTGGAACTGCGCCAGCCAGAATCACTCCGTTATCCACCATCGCTAAGCCGCGAAAGATAAATTCCCCCAAACCTCCAGCTCCGATCGCAGCTGCTACAGTGGCAACTCCAACCGTGATGACGGTCGCTACCCGAACTCCGGTGACGATGACTCCGCTGGCAAGAGGAAGTTCTACCCTCCACAGAAGCTGATTTGGCGTGAGTCCGAGACCCAAAGCCGTCTCTCTCACCGCAGGATCAATGCCGGCAATGCCTGCATAAGTGTTTTGCACGATTGGGAGAAGCGCGTACAGAGAAAGTGCGGCAATCGCCAACCGATCTGCCCTCGCTCCCAACCACGGTAGCGGCAAAAGCAAGCCAAACAATGCAAGACTGGGAATCGTTTGGATTACGTTATTCGAACCGAGGATGAGAGCTTTCCAGCGTGGATGCCGCGTCAGGAATATTCCCAACGGAATTCCTGCGGCACAAGCCAACAACATTGAGTTTCCTACCAGCCACAAGTGCTCGGTGGTTAGCGTTGCAACTTCGCGCTTGTGGGTGGCCAGAAATCCCAGTGCTGACATTGAGGCTTCTTAATTGGAAACAAACTGGCTGGTACTCTTCAGCGCTTCCAGATATGGCTGAACCATAGGATCGGAAGCGCGAAGGAAATCGTTTCGACTATACAGTCCCTGAAGCTTGCCCGCTTCCATAAATGCAATGCGCTCTCCAACCAGCAGAGCTTCGCCAACGTCGTGCGTGACAAAAACTACTGTCTTACCCAGACGCTTCTGTAGCGATTGAAACTCTTTTTGAATTTCAGCACGCGTAATCGGATCAAGAGCTCCGAACGGCTCGTCCATCAGAAGGATGGGGGGATCCGCTGCAAGTGCTCTCGCAAGACCTACTCTCTGTCGCTGACCACCCGACAGTTGTTTGGGATAGCGATCGGCAAACTGTTTTGGATCGAGACCAACAAGATTCAAAACCTCGTTCACTCGTGCCTTGATCTTTGGAAGCTCCCAATTTTCTAACTCGGGAACCAGCGACACATTCTTTTGCACGGTGTAATGCGGGAAAAGGCCAACATCTTGAATCGCATATCCGATGTGACGCCGAAGCCGGATTACATCCCACTGCGCTGCGTTCTTACCCTCAATGACAACTTGCCCCGAGGTTGGAACGAGCAAACGGTTTACCAACTTAAGTGTGGTCGTCTTCCCCGATCCGCTTCTTCCCAGAAGAATCAACACCTCACCCTGTTTGATTTCAAGTGTGAGATTCGCAAGCAAAGTCTTTCCGGAATCCAGCTCGTAGCTCACATCGGAAAACTGAATCGCGGGCTCGACCGACACTTAATTCCGCCCCTTTCCGAATTCATCTAGTGCCGCACCCAATCGCTCGAGACCTTCAGTAGTCATTCTTGGGTCTCCGCCGATTCCTAACCGAAAATGCTGAGGCGCCCCGAAAAAGCGGCCGGGAAAAACGCTGGTCTCATACCGATCTTTCAACAAGCGCTGAAAATCATCCATCGAACCGGCAACTAGTTTTGGAAAACTAGTGGTTCCGTAGTTAGGCCTAACCGCGCTGAGATCCGGTCTTTTGTCGAGAAATTGATTTAGGGCCTTCCGATTGACGGCCAAAACCCTTTCGGCACGAGAAGCTAGCGCATCGAGCCGATCAATCGCGAGTGCGCTGATCTGCTCTGCCAGAAAAACACCAGTGGCGGCGATGAGATCACAAACTTTACGCATCTGCCCCGCGAGCCTCGGCTCCGCCAGAATCCATCCACAACGAAGGCCGCCCAATCCGTAAGCCTTAGTTAAGCTACTCGTAACCAGGAAGCACTCGCCCACATGAAATGCAGAAGTCGGCGTCGGATTGCGCACTGATTCCAGATAGACTTCATCCACAATGACCCTTGCTCCCACTGACTCCGCGATTTTCCCGATTTGCTCGAGCGTCGATTGAGGAATTAGTACACTGCTCGGATTGTGAAGGTTAGTGACCACGATAAGTTGGGTTTTCGACGTTACTGCTTTTTTTACTCGATCAGGATCAATTGCAAAATCTTCCTCTGCCTTGCGCTCGAAGGCACGAACTTTGGCTCCGAGAAACTTGGCAGTTTCATCGATCAGCACGTAGCCAGGGGCTTCTACTACAACTTCATCCCCAGGTTCGAGACATGAAGCCATCGCGACAAAGTTGGCCATCGACGTTCCCGCCGTGGAGACAACATTGTCAGCATGAACTCCCTTCAGCCGAGCGATCCTCTCCATCAGCGGCATGTATCCGTAAACGTTATCCCCAGTAATTTCGAGATTGCTGACGTCCACGCCTAGTTCTTCCATGCAGATGGGCAACACGGTGCTAGACGCAAGATTGAACCGGGCGCCCGAGTGAAGCTTGGAAAATTCCATAAAGGGCGAACCTGAATAGGCTCGCGCGAGTTCCATCGGAGCTTTCATTGCGAAATGCTCGTACCAGAAATTGAGGCATCCAAAATCTCGATCGTGTGCAAAATAGGTGTATCTTGTCCGAGCCTCTGTAGCGAAGACCTCAACTGCAACAAGCAACCTGGATTCCCGGTAACCACGGCTTGAATCTGCAAGTCAGAAATGTTGCGCGCCTTCCGTTCACCAAGCTCCGCCGCCGGTTCAGGCTGGATCAAGTTATAAATACCAGCCGAGCCGCAACAAATCGCGGCTTCTGGAATCTCTCTAAGCTCTAAGCCGGGAATTTCACTCAGCAATTTTCTCGGCTGCAAACGCACTCCCTGCGCGTGTTGCAAATGACACGCATCCTGATACGCAATCTTCAGATTCACGGGATTTCGCTTTGCTTGTGGCTTCAGCTCGACAAGAAATTCTGTGATGTCTTTGCACTTCGCTGCGAATGCCTTTGCGCGTTCAGCATACTTTGGATCGTCGCGCAACAGATACCCATATTCCTTCACATTTGACCCGCATCCCGCCGCGTTGATCAGAATGGCATCGAGCTCTCGGAACGGAAAACTATCAATCAACTCACGCGCGAGTTGCAGTGCGCGTTCCTCTTCGCCCACATGAACCATCAATGCGCCGCAACAACCCTGAGGTTCTGGAACGACGACCTCGCAACCTTCCGCCAATAAAACTCTGGCCGTCGCTGCATTTACCTGTGAAAAGAAAACGCGCTGTACACACCCCAGCATCAGGCCCACTCGACGCCTTGGCGTGCCGGCTGGCTTCCCAGATGGAACGCTTGCTTTAGCGATTTTCTCTGGTAGCAGTCCTTCCATGGACTGCAGTTTCGACGGAAGAAGCCCGAGTAGTCCGGTCTTTCTAAGCAGCGCTCGAATTCCCAATCCCTGATAAAGAGATAAAGGCGCCGCAAGCACTCTCAGTCGTCCGGGATAAGGAAACACGTTCAACACAATCCAACGAACCAGACGGTCCAGAAATGGCCTCTTAAAATTTCGTTCAATTTGCGCGCGAGTTGCCTCTACCAGCCTGCCGTACTGCACTCCGGACGGACACGCGGGCATGCACGCCACGCATCCCAGACATGCATCGATGTGTTGAACGAACTTGTCGTTGATGGTGGCCTTGCCTTCACTCACCATCTTCATGAGATAGATCCGTCCACGCGGCGAATCCATCTCCTCTCCCCAAAGGGAATAAGTCGGACACGTAGCTAAACAGAAGCCGCAATGCACACATTGATCGATAAGTTTTGTTGGCGGCGGATTGTGTGAGTCGAAGCCGGAGCTTACTTTTTCTGCTTGCATTAAATGGCTCCGTAGAATCGGCCGGGATTCAGAATTCCATTCGGATCGAATTGCTTCTTGACCTTTTTCATCAATGGGAGAGCGTTTCCGGTGGCACCCCAAACATCAAATTGAGATTTCACTCCTGCTGGCGCCTGGAGTATTACTAAACTTCCCCCATTCGACTCCGAATGCCCTCGCAGCATCTTCGCTATCGTCAACATTGAATCTTCGCTTCCCTCAACACGAAGATAGCTCACCCCAGTTGCCTGACTCACCACTGATACATTCGCTCCGTGCGACCTCGCCACGGTCTGGGCGGTATCAATCAACAAGCCCAACTCCGTCCGCAGCGAACTGCATTTGGCTACTAATGCGCCCTCGCCACCAAAAAGTTGTTCGCGGAACTTCCAAACCTCATCGCCGGCGAGATCGCTTCCACCCAACATGGAGTTAAACTTTTCGATCTGTGCATCAAGCCCAGCTACGTTGCTTTCGAATCTAGTGTCCAGACGGAACGCGTTGCCTTCAACTCGAATCTGTATCCCACTCGTCACCAGGTGAGAGTCCAACACTTTGAGCAATCCAGCATTAGCTTCCTTCGCGGTGGGATACGAACGGGACAATGTCTGACTATGCTTTGGAATCGGATGCAAGCGAAAATTTGCCGACGTAATCACGCCCAGCGTACCGAGAGCCCCTGTCATCAGCTTGGGCAGATCATAGCCCGCAACATTTTTTACGACCTTGCCGCCACTTCGGGCTATTGTCCCGTCGGGCAAAACAATAGTGATCCCGATAATTAAGTCTCTCAGTGGACCAAACCGCAGCCGCAAGCTTCCGCTGTCATTCGTCGCCAGAATTCCGCCGACAGTTGCTCGCTCTTCGAAGACCGTATCAATCGCCAACCTCTGGCCGTGTTCAGCCAGATGTTTCTGCAGTGCTCGCACGCCGCATCCGGCTTCCACACTTAGCGTCATATCCGCCCATGCGTGTTCGATCACTCTATTCAGGTGGCGTAATGACAAAATGACATCCGCGCGCGCTGGAGCATTTCCCCATCCCAGTTTGCTGCAACCGCCACGCGGAATCACCGCCAGACCGTTTTCGTTCGCAACTTTCAGAACCTCTGCTACCTCAATCTCCGTCGCCGGTTCTACTACGATCCACGGCACTCGATCTTCAACCGCGTCTCTCTCCGTCGCATTCCGGACATGGGCCTCGCCTACAATCGCCGCAAATTCTTCCGCGACATTTTTCCCGACTTCTGGTCCCGTACCCATCAGAAGCGCTCCGCAACACCCGCCGATTCCAACGGGTGCTCTTGATAGAGTCCGGGCTTCTCTCCGCACAGTCGAGGCCGCGGAAAGATTTTTGTCGGATTTGAAATCATTAGCGGGTCAAATGCGCAGCGCACCAGTTGCATAGTCTCCAAGTCGGGCTCAGAAAACATTTTGCTCATTGCATGCTTCTTGTCTTCCCCAACTCCGTGTTCACCGGTAATCGAGCCGCCCACAGCCACACAAATTTCTAGAATGCTGTACGAAAGCTTCTCGGCACGTTCGTGTTCGTGAGGCACGCTGGCATCAAACAGAATCAACGGATGCAGGTTGCCATCTCCGGCGTGGAAGACGTTTGCTACGCGGAAGCCCGCTTCCTTACTCAGCCGCGAGATCTCCGCCAACACCTTGGGCAAAGCCGTTCTAGGAATCACGCCATCCTGGACGATGCAGTTCGGTGCAATCTTCCCCATCGCAGCAAAAGTCGCCTTCCGGCCTCGCCATATCTGGGCCCGTTCCGCGTCTGTTTGCGCTACTCGAATCTCCCAGGAGCCACATCGTTTACAGATCTCACTGACTTCCATCATCTGCGCCGATACTTCTTCTTGTGGCCCATCTACTTCCACTAGTAGGAGTGCCTCGCACATCGGGTATGCCGATTGCACGCTCGCTTCGGCGGCCTCGATCGAAAGAGCATCCATCATCTCGATGGCCGCAGGGATGGTTCCTGAAGCTATGATCCCGCTCACCGCCGAGCCAGCCTCTTCGATCGAATTGAATGCCGCCAGTAGCGTCCGAATCGCTTCGGGCCTGCGAACAATCCTCAAAATAACTTTCGTAGCGATTCCGAGCGTTCCTTCTGCGCCCACAAATATTCCCGGTAGATCGTAGCCTGGCGAGTCGGGGGTCTTCGCTCCTAGTTCGACGATTTCACCATTCGGTAGCACTACTTCCAACCCGAGAACGTGCGTGGTGGTGAACCCGTACTTGAGGCAATGAGCGCCACCGGAATTCTCAGCTACATTTCCGCCGACGGTGCACACAGATTGTGAGGATGGATCGGGAGCGTAGAAGTATCCAAACGGAAGAACCCGCGCCGTGACATCCAAATTCAAAACGCCCGGCTCGACCACAACTTGTCCGTTGGGAATATCCACTTCAAGGATGCGCTTCATCTTGCTTAGCACGATCACAATTCCATTTTCGACCGGCAGCGCTCCCCCACTTAAACCGGTGCCCGATCCCCGTGCAACAAATGGCAGTTTCTCGCGATGACAGATGCGGACGATCTTTTGCACCTGTTCAGTCGAGGTCGGAAGAATTACCGCTTGTGGCATGACCCGGAAGTTGGTCAGGCTATCGCACTCGTAGGTATGAAGTTGCTCGGGAGAAGAAACGACGCCGCGGTCGCCCACAATAGAACGAAACTCTTGCAGCAGCGCTGGATTCAACGAAGTGCACCCTCGCCCCTAATATAGCTGTGAAGCTAGCGCAGGCACCAGTCAAACCATTTTAGTTGTTGAGGAGACACTATTAGGGCCGAACGAGCTATGCGGTCTGAATTTGCTTCGATCCCGAGGCGGGAGCGAAGAGGAACTCTGACAGTTCTTTTGAGCCGAATGGATGGAACACCAGCGGACGCTCCTGATTAGCAGTCCCGTCGGCGACCTGTGGAATGGCGAATACTGCTTTCGAACTCCATTCAGGATTGTGCTGTTCAATCCATCGATAGATGCTTTCCATCGTCCAATCGTCGGCAGTCAAGTCATTCACAAGCACCAATTCTGGACAGTGTTCTTTCAGCCACACAGCCGCCTCATTGAACTTCCTCAGGATCGTCACTTCCCCGCCCATCGAACCAAGCGTTCGGCGCTCGACCTCGGTGACTTCCAGCGAACCACCAACAACCAGAATCCGTACTCCACTCAACCGGCCTCTGACTGGGTTTGATTCTCGCTGACTCGGTTTTTTTGCTGAGCTTGCGATGCGTTCCTGGTCATTGCCGTTTGGAGGCTGCAATATCTGCCTTGAAAGCAAATCCTCGGTCGTTGGAAATACATCCGCGACCAAGGCGTCGAGCCCGTCCACGTTCGAGTCTTCGTTCATGAACTTGCTGACATCCATCGAGAAGAGTTCTTCTCCAACAGGTTCGGAAGTGGATTTCGACTCTGGGCTAGCCGAAGGCCGCTCCGTCAACATGTCTGGGTTGAAGGAATCATGTTCCGACTCAGCAAATTGCTGTTGAGACATGCTTTCGGAAATAAAACCGCGAGGGAATACGCTTAACTTCTCTTCAGATGCAGGTCTTGGCCGGGACGCGATCTTCCACACTCCACACAGAGCCAGGCCGAAGGAAGCGATCATCAGAAGGACCCGTAACCAAAGGAGGCCACCGTTCTTGCTTCGACTCGGAGTCTTCGTATTCGTTCTTTCCGCAGAAGCTGGCTGGTTTGCCATTTCAGGCACCAACGCTTTCGATATGGCAGCGCCCAAGGCGTTATCTTCGCGGAGATGTAAAGCAATTGGAGCCTTCGCCGACGATGTTCCCGAATCCGTTAGTGCCCGCAACGTGTCTTTGACGTACTCATCTTCGGGCCGCTGTTGGACGGCCGCCTTCAGCAGCTCGCGTGCTTCGGGTATTTTTCCCATCGATAGCAAGGTGAAAGCCTTGCCGATCTCCGCTTCGTACTCTCCCGGATGTGACTGCAAGGCCCTCCTGTACATCTCTAGAGCCTGTTCCTGGACTCCCAAGTAGGCGGCCATTTTCGCGAAACCTAATTGAGCCGCTAGATTATTCGAATCAATGGCGAGGACTTGCTGATACTGGTCTTTCGCAGCCGCGTATGACTTCTTTTCCGTAAGGCCCTTCGCATATTCCAAACGGAGCTGCGTTGGATTCGGCGCTCGATCGATCGCGTTCTTTAAAGTCTGGACAGCTTCGTCTTGCCTTCCCGAGTCGTTCTGCATCGCCACCAAAGCCAAAACATATTCGGCAGATCCCGGATGTTGGCTCATCAAATTCTTGTACTGCGATGCAGCTTGCTCATAGTCACCTTTGCGGACAAAGGTCTGCGCCAACAAGACTCGAGTCGCCTCAGAAGCAGAGTCGATACGGATCGCGTTGTTAAGCCACGGAATGGCTTGATCGGTTTGAGGTGGAGAGCTGTTTAGATAGCAACGAGCGAGATTGCGCGAGCGAACCAGATCGCGGTCGAGATTAGCTCCGTCCGAAATCGCCGACTCATATAACAGTCGCGCATTATCGAACTCGCCCTGGATGAAGAACTGATCGGCCTTTTGGAGAGTCTCTTCGGGAGATTCGGCCGTCTTGGCTATAGGCCCAATGGACAAAGCCAAGGCCATCAACACCAGGAAACACTGCACCCGACTCTTCATCTTTCAGCCGACGACCCTTTAAATCTGCCCGATTTTAGTAGTTAGAATTGTATGTTCCAGCGCCGCAATTGGGCTTCCGGTCACCCTGAAGTCGTGGAACGAAAGGACACGTACCCGCTAAAACCACGCAGCATAATTGCACGAATCAAGTTCAGTAATCCGGCGGATTGCTTAGAAAAAAACTAAGCCCGTTTCATTTTGAGATTTAGTGCCTCTAGACCTCCGTTAAGCCTCGTCTCGCACCGTCATCGCTTCGCGAGGTAATCATCCCTGATTTCCCCTTTCTGCGATAATCCTTTCCGTCCAATGAGTCTTCGCACGATCCACGACATCTTCTACGCCGCCATCGATCGCAATCTCGACCGTGCATTTCTCGTCAAACGTCAGGGCAATTGGCTGTCGGTATCGGCCTCGGATCTTTATCGACACACGCTCGGAGTCGCGCAGGCGTTCAGTTCATGGCAGATCAAGCCCGGCGACAGGATCGCGATTCTTAGCGAGAATCGGCACGAATGGGCTGTAGCGGATTTCGCCTCACTTCTCTCAGGCGCGGTATTAGTTCCTATCTATCCCACTCAAACCGCGGAGCAAGCGGCCTGGATCCTGAATGACTCTCAGACCCGCGTGATCTTTGTTTCAACTGCCGCCCAGCTCGAGAAAATTCTCTCAATCAAAAGTCAAACATCACTCGAGCGAGTAGTTGTCATGGATTCTGTGGGTGGAGATTCGGTGATTCCCATGGAATCGCTAGTGAATCCCACAACTCTCGGCCGCGATCCCCACTTCGACGGGCGACGAAACAGCGCCAATCCCGACGATCTGGCGACCATTATCTATACCTCGGGCACGACAGGCGTTCCCAAGGGTGTAATGCTGACCCACGGCAACCTCACCTCGAACATCGACGCTGCGGCCCAGCTCTTCGACAAGGTGATGTCCCCCGGCGAAAGCTACATCTCTTTCCTTCCGCTTTCTCACGTAACAGCCCGCCATGTGGACTACCTCATGGTTTATCGAGGCGTGTCAGTCGCATATTGCCCATTTGTCGAAGAACTACCTGCGGCATTCAGCGAGATTCGCCCGACTATCGTGGTATCCGTCCCGCGTGTTCTGGAAAAAATTCGCGATAAGGTTCAACGGGAAACCCAAACCGGCTTGAAGCACACCATTTACAACTGGGCGATGGGCGTCGGACGCACGAATCGCAGCCAGATTCTTGCCGGAAAGAGGCCGCTATCCCTTTCGTGGAAACTGGCCAACAAGATTTTCTACTCCAAAATTCTGCAAGCTCTGGGAGGGCGAGCGAAGTACTTCATCTCCGGAGGCGCTCCTCTCGGTCGAACGCTTGCGGAGTGGTATGCCGACATCGGAATTCGAATTCACGAAGGTTACGGGCTTACCGAAACATCACCAGTAATTTCCGTGAATACACCGGACGCCCATCGCATGGGAACGGTCGGTAAAACTTTGCCAAACCTTTATGTTCGGATCGCCGATGATGGCGAGATTCTGGTTCGCGGTCCATCTGTCTTCAAGGGTTACTGGAAGTCCCCTCAGCAAACAGCAGAAGCCTTTGTGGATGGCTGGTTCAAAACTGGCGACATCGGAAACATCGACGCCGACGGATTCCTGAACATTACCGATCGCAAGAAGGATCTGATCAAGACATCGGGCGGGAAGTTCATAGCTCCACAGCCGATCGAAACCGCAATCAAGAGCCATCACCTGGTTGGAGATGCTGCGATCGTGGGCGACCGCCGCAAGTTTGCATCCGCTCTTATTTCTCCGAACTTTGCCATCTTGGAAGAGTGGGCTCGCTCCAAAAACATCACTTTCAGCTCGCGGGAGGAATTGGTTAAAAATCCTCTGGTGTTGGAGCTATACGATTCTCTGATCTCGGAACTAAACAAGAATCTGGCGCAGTTCGAAAAGATGAAGAAATTCGTCCTCCTACCGGACGAATTCAGTATCCAAAATGGACTTCTCACTCCAACCATGAAGCTTCGCCGCAAAGTTCTCGAAGAACGCTACCGCGACCAAATCGAAGATCTTTATCAAGCTGCCGAAACCGCCGAGAGGTAATCTCCATCGGTTTTTGTCATACGCGTGCTGCCTTTGGAGGCTGGCCCCCCTCCCCTCCCCCCTCATCCGGCAAACAAAGGACTTAGCGAATTCATCCGGCAAATAAAGGACTTACACGATCTAGTGGAAAACAAATCTTTTGGATATTGGGGTCCGGTATGTTGCACGCGTTGAGAGCTCGCAATGAGTTATTCCAACACTGACAAGAGGGGCCGTGCCACACTCGATCACTAAATTGTCTCAATAATTCTAGGATACGAAATTGGAGGGAGTGTTTGGGACATTTTGGTGACAACTCTATTTTGATACCTCTCAGATAGTTACCGGAAAAATCGCGATTCTGAAGGATTGACAAGAAAATAGTTTGGAATGTGAGCAGATTCTAATGTCGGATTTTGTGAGCTTGCTTGTGCTGACGACTGCCGACTTCATATCCCGTTTCGTACAATATCCTCATGACCGACCCTCTTGTTATCGCCGGCAAAGCTTTTCGCTCTCGTCTGATCGTAGGCACTGGTAAATACCGATCGTTCCAGGAAACTGCCAGGGCTCTCGAAGCCAGCGACGCAGAGATGGTTACAGTGGCCGTGCGCCGAGTAAACCTCGATCGCTCTAAAGAGTCGCTACTCGACTTCATCGACACGAAGAAGTATTTCCTCCTGCCGAATACGGCCGGCTGCTATACCGCCGATGAAGCCATTCGCACTGCACGCCTCGGTCGCGAAGTTGGCATTTCTGATTGGGTGAAGATCGAAGTTATCGGCGACGAAAAGACTCTCTATCCAGATGTCTCGGCGACCATTGAAGCCACACGCGTACTAGTCAAGGAAGGCTTCACGGTGTTGCCGTATACCAATGAAGATATTGTGGTTGCGAAGCGATTGATCGATGCAGGAGCGTCGGCGATTATGCCGCTTGGCGCCCCCATCGGAAGCGGACTGGGAATCCAAAATCGCGCCAGTGTTTTAATCCTCCGCGAACTGCTCGACAACATTCCGTTGATTGTCGACGCGGGCGTAGGCACCGCTTCGGACGCCGCTATTGCCATGGAACTCGGAGCCGATGCGGTTCTAATGAATACAGGAATCGCTCACGCCCAGGATGCAGTCTTAATGGCAGAGGCGATGAAAAATGGTGTGCTCGCTGGCCGGCAGGCTTTTCTAGCTGGGCGCATGCCAAAGAAACTGTACGCGACGGCTAGTTCGCCTTTGGAAGGTGTGGTTCGATAACTTGAGGGCGGCACAGGCGGAAGCTACTTCGGTTTCCGCTTAGACCGGAAGAACACAAACAAAATACCCGCTACCAACAGAAGCAGCAGAATTTCGGGAAGTCCTAGATTCATAGCGTTCTCTTCTGCCCCAAGCTATTTCTCAATTGATCTCCGGTTGCTTAACCAATGGCGAGGCGGCTTCCAGGCATTTCGTTATTAAGTAAGCGGCAAAGACGAATAGTACTGGTTCAACCGCCTGCCGAAACCGCAAATCAGGATGCGTCACGTAAAACGGCAGCGGATAAACCAAAATGGGAATTGACGCTGCGAGAGCCAATATCCAATTCGCCTGGAACAGCAAAATCAGCCCCACTGCGGCTAACAGAATGATTGGCAGCGAGATCACCGACACTCCGTTGCGGTCGATCCCCACCCAATACCGTGCAAAACGCCTCGCGCTGAGCTCTACAAAATGACCCGGCTCTTGAAAGATATATTCCTTCGCCAGGGTCATTTTTTCTTTCATGTAGCCCATCTCGCCAAGCTGCGCGTACCGCGAAAGCTCCTGTTGGCTTCCGACCGGATGATATTTGATATCGAAGTACCCATCGCCATCCGCGCGATTTCCCATCCACAACTCCATTCCCAAATTGCTGCGGAGAGGAACAAAGTGATGGAAGACTGTGAAATTTCGCACAACCCAGGGGAGAACCATTACTCCCGCCAGTGCAAAGGAAATTGCCAGACCCTTCATCCATTCGCGACGGTCTCTCGCGCGCATCCATGCCACCCACAACAGCAGCAGGGGGAATATCAGCAGCGTCGAAGCATTGGTGAGCGCCGCCAACGCCCAGACCATTCCAAAGGCAATCCAGGACCACAATCCGCTCGAATCTTTCACCCAAATTGCCATTAACACTGCGCTGGGAATTACTAATGCTGTTAGAGCCGTCTCCCAGAACATGAAGGGCGCATAAAAAGAATTCACGGCCAAAATTGATAGAAAACCTGCCAAGACTCCGCCCAGATCGCCAATCAACTTCTGTCCCAGCTGGATGATTACGTATGTAGTCAGCACCGAAAAAGTGCATTGAATCGCTAGAACAACCTCAGCCGACAGTTTTGAATAAGGACCGCAGAGTTTAAAAACTGCGGCCACCAGCAGCGGATATCCGGGAGCCATGAAAGCTGTTGGTCCGGTAAAGGCTGGAAACGGAGAACTAAACCCATGGCCCTGGACGAGTGAAAGAGCCTCACGCCCCAATTCGTATCCGGTGCCGAAGAATCGCATGGCTAACGAAGGTTCTTTGATCTCCCAATACCAAGACAGCGCGCGGATCAAAATCGTGAAATACATCACCACGCGCACCGGGGAAATGGACGAGGAATCCGATGTGGTTGGAGTTTTTGAAATGGCCTTGGCGGGATTGGCTTTTTCGATCAGTCGGCTACTCCGCCGCCGGGTAAATTCCAAGGATTTTGACGAATTCTGCCACTTCCCCTAAATGCCGGATCGCATTACGGGTAGCCTCGTCATCTCCTCGCAGAATATCGGCGAAGAAAACGTACTCCCACGGTCGACCTTTCATAGGCCGCGATTCAATCTTGCTGAGACTAATGTCTCTCAACGCAAAAACGCTCAGGGCTTTGAAAAGCGCTCCTGGGGTGTTCTTGAGTCCGAACGCCAGCGACATCTTGTTAGCTTTAAGCTTTGCTTTGCGCTTTTTGCTTATAAGGAAGAAACGAGTGAAGTTGCTTTTGTCGTCTTCTAGACCACTCTTCAATATCTTCCCGTGATAGACCGTTGCCGCGTGCGAACTTGCGATACCCGCCGCATCCGTCAATTTCTCCGCAATTACATGCTTGACGCTTCCGGCAGTATCGTAAAAAGGAACGGGTTTAATCCTTGGATTGGCGCGGAAGAAATTGCGGCACTGATCGAGCGCGATCGGATGAGAAAGAACTCGTCCGATATCTTTTAATTTCGTTTTGGGCAGCGCGATGAGATTGTGACGGATACGCAGCCGGTGCTCCTCGCTAATAAAGAAATCGTGTGCCACCAGTAAGTCGTAGTGTTCCGCCACGGGCCCAGCCAGTGAATTTTCAATGGGAATCATGGCCGCATTCACCTTTCCCATTTTGAGGGCCTCAAAAACCTGCCGCGACGTGGCGCAGGGGATCACTTGCGATCCCTTAGCAAAGGTTCGCGCCGCTTCATGGCTGAACGAGCCCAATTCGCCCTGTATCGCGATTTTCAACTCTGTAAGTTTCTCCAGTAGGCGTTACGAATAGAGCCAATTTACTTGGTTCGAGAATCTTAGCAACTTCCGGCAGCAAGCAGGCACCTGAATAACTACCGAGCAGTAATCAAGTCAGAACCTTGGAGAGCGGACATGCTTTGGACCGTTTTTGTTGTCCTGCTCACGCTTTGGCTCGTGGGCGTTGTTTCCAGCGTCATGCTTGGGGGCTTTGTTCATCTGCTGTTAGTGATGGGGATCTTGGCCCTGGTTTTTCAAGTCATGGGCGCAGCTTAGTTTCCAACCAGACGCATCAAAGCAAGGGAAAGGGAGGTTTTATGGATTCGGATCGCATTAAAGGAAAAGCGAAGGACGTTGCCGGCCGTGTCGAACGTCAGGTAGGAGAGTGGACGGGCGATACAGAGGCTCAGGCTGAAGGTTCAGCCAAACAAGCTGAGGGAAAAGTTCAGAATGCGTGGGGAAATGTGAAAGACGCGGGTCGCGACGTGGCTAACAAAGTTAGAGATACCGTCCGAGACGCCGCCCACGACGCAAAAGAGACGATTCATGACGATGACAAGGCTCGGCGGGAAGAGAAAGAGCGCCGGGATCGCGACGTAGCCTGATTTCTACAACGCAGTCATCAGCCTCCGGATTGGCCGGGGGCTGATTTTTTTGCCTTCGTCGTCTCTGATCTTTTTTCCTGGAGTGGTTTTTCCATCCGAAAAGCATCGATCTTGCCTTGATAGTAGCCGCGAATGATTCCGATCTTTTGGTATCCAAGCTTCTGGTAGAAGCGAATAGCCGCGTGATTATCAACTGCGGTTTCGAGATAAATGCCAACACAGCCACTTTCGACGAGACGACGTTCAGCAATAGTCATCAGCTGTGTTCCCAGCCCGGAGCGGCGCGAGCTTCCACCCACGTCGATCGTGACGATATGCCCCCAGCTATTTTTATGTTTCTGGGCGAGGATAAAGCCGGCGAGCACACTTGGTTCCCCTTCTGAGGTTTCTGCCAACACGGTGAATGCGCCACGAGAAGTCATAAACAACGTGAGTTCTCGTTTCGAATAGGCGATTCCCGGCGGAAAGCACTCCTGATCAAGACGCCACAGTAAATCGAGATCAGCGGACGTAGCGTCTCGGAATTGGAATGGCATAACGAGAAATTGTAGAGTGTGGAACGATTACGATAGATTAATCGAGAGAACTTTTTGTGAAGAAAGAGGCAAGATGGCTGAACCAAGTTATGAGGAGTTGAAAGCGCGACTGGCAGAATTAGAGAAGTCCACCGGCAAGCGCACGGGCAGCATGGAGTTTCGGGTAAGCGAAAAGGGCGGCGTCAGCGTCTACGGTCTGGGGCGATTCCCCGTGACCCTTTATTACGAGCAGTGGGTTCGTCTCCTCGACCAAACCGACAAGCTCCGGGAATTCCTAGAAGAAAACAAGTCGAAATTGAAGCTGAAAGAATAGGGTCCTGCATCAGGGCGTGGCACTGGCCACGCCTTTTCTAATGGGGTCTCAATCTTTAGTTATCCAGATGTATCGCGATGAGCGTTGCTGCGAGATAAACACTCACAACAAAAAGAAGTCCGCAACAAATGAGGAGCGGTTTGCCTAAGATGGGCCACAAATAATGGCCCGGCATTCCTTTCAAAAGAAGGGCTACGGCTCCTGCGTTTAGCAAAGTAAGGGTGCCCAACCGCCTAAGATGTCTTCGGAAGTTAGCAATGTTCGACTCTTTAAGATCTTTCAGCGTTTTTTCTACATACGCGTCAAGATGTTGAGATTCATTCATGGATTTTGTTTCCGAGGAGGTAGCCCTACCTCACTAAATGAAAGGAAAATGTTCAACGGTGACTAGCTCTTGCGTCTGCTTCAACTGTCCGCATGCCGCAAAGATATCGCGTCCCCTAGGGCGTCTAACGAAGGCCGGCACGCCGTTCGCGATGAAATGATCTTGGAAGGCTTTGACGCGGTCATCTTCTGGGGTTCCATAAGGAATTCCTGGGCCGGGATTCAACGCGATCAAGTTCACTTTCGCTGGAATCCCCCGCACTAGCTTCACGACTTCGGCAGCATTCTGCAGCGAATCGTTTAATCCGGCGAGAAGAACATATTCAAACGTAACGCGTTCTCGATTCCGAAGTGGGAATTCCCGAATCGCATCCAACAGGGCCTCAATATCCCACTTTTTATTGATTGGCATGATCTCGGTTCTGAGATCGTCGTTCGAAGCATTGAGGGAGATGGCCAGCCTCGGCCGAATCTCTTCTTTCCCAAAATCGTAGATGCGCGGAACAATACCGGCTGTAGAAACCGTCATCCGCGACTGCGGGATCCCGACTTCTTCTACCAACAGCCTCACGGCCTTGATGAAATTTTCGTAGTTAAGAAACGGCTCACCCATTCCCATGAAAACGAGATTGATGCGGTCTTTGTCGATTGCGACCGCCTGGTCCTCGAGCACAGCGAGCACCTGACCAACAATTTCGCCGGCTGTCAGGTTGCGCTTGATCCCCAGTTTTGCGGTAAGACAGAACTGACAATTGACGGCGCAACCAACCTGGCTGGACACACAGATGGTTGACCTTTTCCAATTTTCAACACCGTCGCCTTCTTCGCTGTAGTCACCTTCGGGCATCCAGACGGTTTCCACCGTTTCCTCGTCGCCGAGCTTGAGCAGATAACGAACTGTTCCATCGATCGATTGAAACCGACGCGCAGGAATAGGGAAACCCGCCCGATAGCCCTCCACCTCCAGCCGTTGGCGGAGCCCCCGGGGTAGGGTCGAGATCGCTTCGAGGGTGGAAATCCGGTCCTTATAGAGGGCTTGACAGATCTGTCGGGCGCGATAGCCCGGCTGACCCAAACTTGAAGTTAGGCTCATAAGCTCTTGTAAATTAAGGCCTAATAGTTCGAATTGGGGCGGTTTTGTCATGCATCCAATAAGCTGGTCTAATTGATTCTACCCGGCCAGGGCGGGTCATGCTTTTTGCCGGACGCCGTCTTAGAGAAATATCTCCAGAGCAAGTCTTCCCTCGAGCTGGGAAATACCTTATGTCAGAGCTGAAAACGAATATCCCTAGCCTAACTGCCCCCGCGATGGGGGGCGAACTGATTATGCAAGGCCTGCGCAACATACGGCGCGAGGTTCTTCCCAACGGCCTAACTGTTCTGACGGAAGACATTCCATACCTTCGTTCTGTGTCAGTAGGGGTTTGGATCAAGACTGGCTCCCGTCATGAAGAGAGCCAGGTGAATGGGATCTCGCATTTTGTCGAGCACATGGTGTTTAAGGGAACCAAGAACCGTACCGCAGAGCAGATTGCTCGTGAGGTGGATTCCGTCGGTGGCAACATGGACGCCTTCACCGCGAAAGAGCTGATCGCATTCGATATCAAAGTTTTGGATGAAAATCTTCCCGCGGCCCTCGATATTCTGTCGGACCTGGTTTTAAATCCGATTTTTGACGAAAACGACATCGCGCGCGAGCGCGGCGTGATCCTTGAAGAGATCAAGATGGACGAGGACAATCCCGACTATCTTGTTCACGAACTCTTCACCCAAAACTTTTGGAAAGACCACCCGTTAAGTAAGCCGATCCTCGGCACCAAAGAGACGGTGAAAGGTTTTGAACAGTCGATACTTCTAGACTATTACAAACGCTTTTTCATTCCGAACAACATGATCATTTCTGCCGCCGGAAACTTGAACCACGACCGGTTTGTAGAGCTCGTCTCCGAACGCTTCTCACAAATTGTGCCAGGCAAGAACGGATTCAAGCAGGATGCCCCCAAAACTCAGGCGCGCATCACCATGCGAAACAAGAAAGCCCTGGAGCAGGTTCAGATTTGTCTGGGCGTGCCTTCCCTTCCCGTTGGGCACAAGCGGCGTTTCATTGGATACGTGCTAAGCACTTTGCTGGGCGGAGGAATGAGTTCACGCCTGTTTCAAAGCATTCGTGAACGACAGGGTCTTGCTTATGCGATTTATGCAGAACTAAACCCATATCGCGATACGGGATGCATGGCGATCAATGCGGGCACCAGCCGTGATTCCGCGCCTAAGGTGGTGCGATCGATCATTGAGGAACTGCGAAAGATCAAAACCGAGATGGTGCCTGACGACGAGTTGAAGCGTGCCAAAGCACAACTCAAAGGCGGACTGATGTTAAGTCTGGAATCGTCGACGGCCCGCATGTCGAATCTTGCACGCCAAGAGATGTACTTCGACCACTTTTATGACATGGACCAGATCATCGCTGGAATCGAATCGGTCACTTCACAGGATTTGCTTGAAATGGCGAATGACCACTTCAAAACGGAAAGCATTGCAGTCACGGTGCTCGGCAATTTGAATGGATTGAAGATAACGAGAGACCAGCTGGAGTGCTGAACTTAGCTGTCAGCTAAAAAGAGGCGTCCAAAAGGACGCCTCTTTTGTTTTGAAGACATTTATTTCCCTTCAAAATCCTGCCCCTTTAAATATTCAGCTTTGACGGCATCGTCAATGCGAAACTCCGCTTGAGCTTCCTGGAATCGATCTTGCTTCTGGAGAGCGACGCCCAATGCACGATGGAAGCCAGCTCCCTCTGAACGGATAGCGATTGCGTCGCGAAAGTGAACTTCAGCCGCAGCAGCGTTCCCCATATTCAACTCAGCCCATCCCAGCTGATGCGTAGGCAGCGGGTCGCGGCCAGTCGAAGTCGGCTGGTTTTCGATCGCAATTTCCAAATAGTGCTTAGCGTGCCCCCAATCCTTCATTCGCAAGTAAGTTGTGCCTAAACAATAGGAGTCGAGCCAAGACTTGGGATCGCGTGCAAGAGCCTGTTTGAAGAGCTGAATTGCGTCCCACGGACGTCCGAGGGATATCAACGTTTCGCCGAGATATCGGCGAGGTAACGGATTTTCTTTTGCGACCTCTACTCCTCGCGCAAAGACCGAGTAGTCCGAGTCCCACTGCCCCAGTTGCACGTGCGTTCCTGCTGCGAATGCAAAGAGCAATGCTGCAGCGAACGCCAGCTGGAAATGACGGACAACACGATCGTTGCTGCCTATCTTCGAGGCTAGGTGTCGAATCCCAACTGCCATCATGATCGCGAATCCCACAGAAGGGAGATAAAGATAGCGATCGTGAACGTAATCGTGCTGCTGAAACATTCCAATTCCCGCAAGCACCGGCAGCAGTGACAGCACTAATAAGCAAAGGCCAAACTGAAGTTCGGTTCGCCGTCGAACCAGGAACAAGGTCGGTACCAAAACCAGAGTGACAAGAAAACTCGGCAGCCAGAAATTCCGAATGGTGAGATGCGTTACCAGTTCAACGTCATAAAAGAGACTTAAATCCCAGGGCCAAACCAACTGATGCAAATAAAACCAAATGACCGATGGCATCGTCAAAAGCTGAGTTCCCAATGCCACCTTCTGATCTGCGTGGGCGAAACCTTCGAGTGCGATGATGCGGGCGGCAAGATAAAAAACGGTGACCACCGCAAACGGCAAGACACTCTTCACACAGAACACAACTTTTGTCTTGGCCGCCGATCCGTTCTCGAGCCAAGTCGCTACCAAAATTAAAAGCGGCAACACAACAGCGGTTTCTTTCGAAGAAAGAGCGAGCGCATAAAGTGCGATTGAAATCCAGAATCTCGCGGCATCGTACGATTTCGCAGAAGTCAGATAAAAATACAGAGACGATAAGACCAGAATCGTGACCAGGATTTCTGTCGCACCTGAAATCCAGGCAATCGCCTCGATGTGCACTGGATGAAGCACGAAAATGGCTGCCGCCAAGGCACCAAGCCATCGGTCGCGAGTGAGATATTTAGCTAGTAGGTAGACGAGCGCAGAAGCCACCAGGTGGGCGATCACCGCGACAGCGTGCCACCATCCGGGAGTCGTGCCGAAGAGGTGAAAATTCCCCCACAACCACATCAGGAATCCAGGTCGATAATACTTTCCCGGCCACTTCGGGTAAGCGAAAGCCCACATGTGCTTAGTAAAGAAGTCTGGAATGTGACGCCAGCCGCGCAGCCAACCGTTCATTACGATCTGTGGATAGTCGTCAAATACCCAATCAAAAGTGATCACCCGCGCATATACGGCAATCGTCGCAAGAAATGAAATCCGCAGCAGCCAATGGGCGGCGCCGGTGTTTGATCGCTTTTCCAAAGCCTCTTCCGTCTTTGGAAAAGATTCGACTGTATCTGTGCTGGATATCATTTGATCGAGTGTTAATGATGCTTCGTGAAGCTGAAATTATTTCGCACCTGACGAGGGCGAGCAGGTTACCAGTACCCCGCGACCAAGGTAATCTTCTCGCGAATTTAGTTGGCGTCTAAAGTGCTTTTCGGGAACTCGTGCGGTAGGGTCAACCAGCTTTACCGATCGATGAGCTTTGAATTGGCGAAGTATCTCTCGGGGGAGAGTTACAGCCTAAGGGGAGCAAGCAGATGCTTGTTCCCCTTTTCAGTTGCAGGCAATCTCGTGCCTGAGCCAGAATGCGGATAGAAACCAGGTCCAGCGTGATCGATCAAGCAGCGCCCACTAAAGTCGCCCAGAAGCCGGTCTCTTTGCCTGAAACTCATCATCATTCTTATGAGAAATGGATTCCACTTTTCGTCTGCTGCATCACTGCGTTGCTTTACGCCGGCTGCTATCGATTTCAATTTGTTTACGACGACCGCGAACAGATTCTAGGAAATCCACTACTCAACTCCTGGCAAAACATTCCATTGCTGTTCAAAACCGACGTCTGGGCTTTTCGTAGTCCCTACCTGCATAGCAATTACTGGCGGCCGCTCTTCACCGTGTGGCTATTGATTAACAAGCAATTCTTCGGCACGAATGCGGCAGCTTGGCATCTGGCAGCGGTGGCGCTACATACGGCTGTTACTTTTCTTGTGTATCGGCTTTGTTTGCGAATCGGCTGCGGCGTTCTGACTGCTGGCACTGCGTCCCTGTTATTTGGAATACACCCAGTGCATCTGGAGACTGTGGCGTGGCTTTCTGGAGCGACGGACTCATTGATGACACTCTGTCTGGTGGCGTCGTTGCTGCTTTTGCTGACCGCCATTAAGAATGCGGGATTCAGGAAGTACGCGGCTTGGGGCGGATCACTTGCGATGTACGCACTGGCCCTTCTCTCGAAAGAGCCTGCCATGTTGTTTCCGCTTGCGGCTGTCGCTGCCGGATGGTGGAACGACTCACCAAAAAGCAAGGGCATTCGATTTCTCACCGCAATAGTGACGGCCATTCCTTTTCTGGCTGTAACTGGGGTTTATCTGTTACTGCGCATTAAAATTCTTCAGGGATTCAGCCATCCGCAGGCGGCAGTTCCCTTCCTGCAGATTGTCATCAATGCTCCCCTGCTACTTTGGAGCTATTGCAAGCTGCTTTTGATTCCAGTTGGACTAAGTGTTTGCTACGACGTAAATCTTCTCGCGCAATTTTCCTGGAAGGCGGAAGCAGCCACGGGAGCGTTGGTTAGCTTGGCCGTCGCATTCTGTCTTTTCCTTCCGCGGCGTCGACGTCTGTTGGGCTTATTGGCGGGCTTGTGGAACGTGTTGTTCCTCCTGCCGGTCCTCCATGTTCCATCTTTGCCCAAAAATGATTTTCTACACGATCGCTACCTTTATCTACCGTCGATTGGCTTCTGCATTCTGGCTGCGCTGGTCCTGGAACAGCTTGCCACCAACAGTCAGAAGAACTCGCACTCTTTAGCCCCCCGCTTGGTAGTGACAGCTGCAGTGGTTGTCTTCCTCGCATGGGGCTTGCAGTCCCAGCAGATTTACTGGGCGAGCGATCTCCTTCTATTTGAGAGAGCCCACAAGACCGCACCGGAAAATCAGATCGGGGCGATGAATCTCGCTAAAACGCTATTCGAGCGCGGCTATCGAGATTCGGCTCTACGGTTGTTTGAAGAACAGCAGTCTGTGCATTCGGATGAGTGGTACGCCAATTACAACTTGGGTAACGCCTATTACTTAGCCGGTGATCAACGAGCTGAAAGATACTTCGAACAAGCCTCACGCCTCACCGACTACCAATACGAGCCTTATGCCCGGCTGGCAGAGCTACGTCTTAAACAGCAACGCTATTTGGAAGCAGAGATACCGGCGCGCACTGCTGCTAAGTTGCAGCCCTACCGTCCGGGTATTCGCCAGATGATTGCGGCAAGCCTGGTAGGTCAGGGCCGGAAGCAAGAAGCTGTACAAGAGTTACGCGCCGAGATTTCCAGCTTTCCTGAAAATCACCAAGCACAGGCTCAATTGCTCGAGGTCGAATCACAACTGAATGACCCGCCAGAAATTGGCTCGCAAGTTTCAAAATGACATTTTTTGGCAAGTTCACATTGACACAAATCGGCGGAATTGACGAAAACGCGCGTTCTGTATTCACTGCATGCGTCCGCATCAATCCGTAAACAGCTGCAAAATAAAGAGTTACAAAGATGAATTTCTGGGGTCAGTGAACTACCAAGTCTGGCGCATCACCTGCAATAGAACAAGCGTCGGTCACGATGTTGACCTGAGAGAGAGAAGGAGTTTCATGCGCAAGCAAAAAGGTTTTTCATTGATTGAGTTGTTGATCGTAGTCGCGATTATTTTGATCATCGCCGCGATCGCTATTCCCAACTTGCTCCGGTCCCGTATCGCGGCCAACGAGGCGTCGGCGGTGGGTTCGGTTCGAACCATTAACACAGCAGAGATCACTTATGCTTCTACTTATCCAGAGTGCGGTTTTGCTCCTCTGTTGAGCTTGGGTGGAACCGGCGGCAGCAATACCGGTGCCGGATTACTCGACACAGTTCTGGCTAGCGGTAACAAGAGCGGTTATGCATTCACAGCGGCAGCCACTGGCGGCACCAACGCCTGCGCAGCTACGGGAGCAACCCCGAACACCAGCTACACCGTTACGGGCAACCCGGCGTCCGTGGGACAGACCGGTCAGCGTTACTTCTTCTCTGACCAGTCCGGTGTTATCCGCTACAACAACAGTGCAGCAGCAACAGCAACTTCGAACGCTCTGCAGTAGGACAGAAAGTTTGGCGAAGTACCTGGGGGAGGGTACAAGCCAGGGAGCAGCGGGCAACCGTTGCTCCCTTTCTTATTTTGGGATCACTTTCCTTCGAGAGCTCTCAGCTTCTCTTGTGCCAAGGGATTGGCGCCCAGCCTGAGTTCATCAGAAAACTGATTCTTAGCTTCGATCAGTTTTCCCTGCTTCTCCAGACTCACTCCTAACCAATAGTGAACTCCCGGAGCAGACGCCCGCTTCAGCGTTTCGCGGAAGTCCTGTTCAGCTTCTGTCGCACGGTCTAGTTTCATGCGAGTCATGCCTCGATAAAAAAATTGATTCGAATCGGCTGGCTCCATGGCTATCGCACGGCTCAAATACTGATCCGCTTCCGCAAAGTGTCCTGTCTCAGCACAGGTTACTCCCGCAGCAAAAAACGTCTTCCAGTTGTGAGGATCAATTTGTATCGACTCACGGTAAAGCTGTATGGCTTCTTCCGGCCGATTCCGTTTGTATAGCTCGTTCGCTAACAGATCTTTCGCCAAGGGATTATTAGGCGAATTTTGCACCGAGCGTGAAAAAACTGTGAGATCGTTCCTCCATTGCAATTGCTGCCCGGATGTCGAGATCCCAAGGATACAAACGACGGCCAGCAGAACCAACATCCTCGCGGCGGGTAGTCCAAGCATCTCTCGTCCCATCGAGAGCTTGCTGAGAGCTACTGCTCCCAGCAAACAAATTACGACGGTGGGCAAATAAAGATATCGATCGTGAACCAAATCACCACGTACGAAAGTAGTCAGTCCCAAAATCGGAGGAAGGAGAAAAACGGCAAACCAAAGAGCTGAAAATCGAAGGAGAGCAGATTTTCTCGCCCAAAACACAAGGGCGACCGTTGCTAAAACGCTGCACAGAGGTAGCCAAAATCGAATGTCACGGACTGAATGAACCCAATCCAATCGATAAAAGAGAAGCAGCTCAAAAGGCCAAAAAGAATGCTGGATATAGAACCAGACCACGCTAGGAAGAGTTAACATCACTTCTGACAGTGGATGTGTGTCGTTGTGAGATAGGCCGTGCAAGACCAAAGTCCGGATCACCAAATAAACAGCTGCCACCACTGCGAAGGGCCACAGCTTGTAAATAGTCCGTAGTCCCCGCTCTTCCCCAAAACACATTTCGTACGAAAACAATACAAGGGGAGTAAGGAATGCGGTTTCTTTCGCCAGCATTCCCAAGGCACACAGTGCAATCGCTCCAAAATAGGCCGTTGAGCAAGATTGTTGCCGCCAGCGGAGCCAGCAGACGACTGTTCCCACGACAAAAGCCGCCATCAACGGCTCTGTAACGCCCGCAATCCATGCGACAGCTTCAATATGAGCCGGATGCAGGCCGAAGAGAAGCGCCGCAATAGCGCCCAAAGTGGCTGAATTAGTGAGGCGCGTCGAGAAACGATAAACGAGGAAAGTGACTACCAGATGCAGGATCACGGTCGTGGCGTGCCACCACGCTGGATTCAGGCCAAACACGGCACGGTTCACCCACAACCAGACCATAAACAAGGGTCGGTAGTAATTGCCGGGCGCATTGGGTGAAACAAACTTCCAGGTGTGCTCGATGAAAAATCTAGGAAGGGAATCCCAGGAAACCAAACGTGGATTGCGAACCAGCTGAACCCAGTCGTCGTGAACAAAATTGAAGCTAATCGTCGGCGAATACGCAACCGCAGTCAGCAATATGGCCAACAGAAGCCACAATCGAGATTCTCGGGTGGGGAATTCCAGCACCTTCGTTTCAGAGAATGGGTTAACCGAAGCTGTCGTCGAACAGGTTGTGTTCATCCCAATCTTTAGTGCTAGTTCCTTTCGTATTTGGGCTAGCTGAAGGGCTCAGATATCGTAACCCTGAATCATACTGGTGACAGGAAGAATGGCTTTGGTTGTTTATAATTTTGGCAACTGAGCCTTCCGCTAAAGTACTTATGCTGGCAATCGAAACATTCGAGCTGGAAAAGACTTACACGGCCGGCTTCTGGCGGAATAAACGTAAGTGTGCGTTGCGTCCGCTTACGCTCAGCGTCTCTCAGGGAGAGGTTTTTGGATACCTCGGACCGAACGGAGCCGGAAAAACAACCACACTTCGGCTGTTGATGGGCTTGGTCAATCCTAGCGGAGGAAGCTTCCGCGTTCTTGGCGGTTCTATTCGCGACCCCAAAATAAGATCTCAAATTGGCTTCCTGCCCGAGCAGCCTTACTTTTACGACTATCTGACCGCATCAGAGCTGCTCAACTACTACGGACATCTTTCTGGTATCACGGGGCGAGATCTTAGTAAGCGAGTCGCCCAAACTTTGAGTCGAGTCGGGCTCGTCGGTTCCGAGAAAGTTCAGCTCAGAAAATTTTCTAAAGGGATGCTGCAGAGGATCGGAATTGCTCAGGCAATCCTCCATGATCCTCCTCTCCTGTTCTTCGATGAACCGATGTCAGGATTAGATCCGCTTGGTCGTCGCGAAGTTCGCGATTTGATTGAAGAGCTAAAGCTAGAAGGAAAGACCGTATTTTTCTCGACGCACATCTTGTCCGATGCCGAGGCTCTCTGCGATCGCGTCGCCATCCTGAACAAGAGTCAATTGCTTGGAATCGGCGTCGTCGCAGACATTACTTCGAAAGTGCAGGATCAGGTCGAACTAGTTTGGCACGGTTCGGGCGCGACGCGGGCGATCGAGGCACTCGGCGGCAAATGTAGGGCAACTGGAGAAACGGTTCGCGGTGTCGTGGCGGCAAACTCCGTCGAAGCTGCGATCGATGCTTTGCGTCGCAGCAAAGCGCAACTAGTTTCGGTCAATCCTGTTCGATCAACGCTTGAAGACTACTTCATGGAGAAGCTAGCCTCGTCGCCTGCTTCTCAACCCACTGCGACGTCGATTGGCATTGAGGTGGCTCAGTGACCACTCGTATTTTTCACATTGCGCAAAACACGTTTCGTGAGGCGGTGCGAGATCGCGTTTTGTATAACCTGATCATCTTCGCGTTATTGATGATTAGCTCGTCGTTACTGATGGGACAAATCACGATCGGTGCCCAGCGGCAACTACTAATCAATCTTGGATTGACGGCGATTTCGATCTTCGGCGTCCTGATCGCTATTTTCATTGGCATTCAGCTTGTCTCGAAGGAAATTGAGAAGCGCACGGTTTACACGGTTCTCACCCATCCGGTGCAGCGTTGGGAGTTCATTTTCGGCAAGTTCGCAGGGCTGGTTGGAACGCTTCTGGTCAACGCGGGTCTGATGACAGTGGGCTTCTTTGCTGCAGTGCTTTACCTGATGGGCACTTTTTCCCGACCCGATAGCTATCTACTGGTGGCGATTTATTTCATTGCTTTGCAATTCGTGATTGTCACGGCCGTCGCATTGCTCTTTTCTTCGTTTTCAACTCCCATCCTCTCGGCCGTATTCACTTTCGCCGTTTTTGTGATCGGTTCTTTTGCCGAAGATTTGCACGGATTCGCAGACAGTGTTTCAGGTGTGCGAAAGGTTCTTGTCAGCGGTGCGCAATATATTCTTCCAAATTTCTCCGCGCTGAATGTAATCCAGTCGGTGGCGCACGACGTTCCCGTGCCTGCAAACGTGATCGTTTACAACACTGTCTATGCCCTTCTGTATGCAGGCTCAATCGTGTGCGCCGCGGGATTGATCTTTCAACGCCGGAACATGAAATGAATACCTATTCTGAGACGAAGCCCACCGCCGGTCTACTTTGCGGAATATTCGTTCTGTTGGGCTTGTCCGCATTAACCTTGCGACACATTGAAACTCTGACTACCGAGCATTCCAAGCCAGATTTCATGTATGTCGCTTCGCCAGAGACGGTGAAGCGCCTCAGTTTGGGATACACAGGATTAGCAGCGGACATCTACTGGACTCGCGCCGTCCAGTATTTTGGCTGGCTCCACAAGCAGCACGCAGATAACTACGATTTGCTCTACCCGCTCCTCGATATCACTACCTCACTCGATCCCAATTTGATTGTCGCCTATCGCTTCGGAGCTAATTTCCTTGCACCGCCTCCACCAAATGGCGCGGGGCAACCAGATAAAGCTGTTGCACTTATCAAGCGCGGGATCGATGCCAATCCCAACGAATGGCGCCTCTTCTATGAAATGGGTTTCGTTCAGGCGATGGAGCAGCGCGACTACGTGGCAGCGGCGCTCTCTTTCAAGCAAGGATCGGAGCTACCGGGCGCTCACCCATTTATGAAAGTTCTTGCCGCCGCAATGGCTCAGCACGGCGGAGACGTGGAAACCGCCCGTTTGATGTGGACCGCAACGTTTGACAGCACCGACGATCCAATGGTCCGGAGCAATGCCTCTCGCCACCTGGTCGCGTTGAGGGTCGACGACGACGTGAACCGGTTGGAATCTGTAATTGACCGATTTCACCAAAAAACAGGGGTTTTTCCTCGTAGTTTCCTCGATTTGGTCTCCATTGGGCTCCTAAAACGCATTCCGACGGATCCCCTGGGACATCCCTACAAGCTATCTCCCGCCGGGCAGGTTGAGGTGCAAGATCCAGAAGAATTGCCGTTCATTAGTAGGGGCCTCCCCCCCGGATGGAAACCGCGACTTCAGTCAATCCCCGCGGTTAAGATGTAGGAATAGACGGCCGGTTTCTCATGCTTAAGTTCAAGCTTTGGTACGCCCTACCCTGGTTACTAGTGTGCATTTCCCTTCCTGCCGCTAGAGCGCAAAATACCTCTACAGCCGTAGACGTAAAGAAAATTGCCAGCGCCGTTGACCAGCATTACAACGACCTCAAATCAATGGAAACTAACTTCGTGGAGACGTATCGGGGCGCTGGACTGTCACGGCTTGAATCCGGCACGTTATGGCTGAAAAAGCCCAGCAAAATGCGCTGGGAGTATCGCCAGCCCACCGAAAAACTCTTCGTTACAGACGGCAAGACGGCCTGGCTCTATGTTCCCGGGCGCCATCAAGCAACTAAGGCCCCGCTAAACAAAATCGACGATTTAAGGTCTCCGCTGCGGTTTTTACTCGGTCAGACCAAGCTGAATAAAGAATTTCATGACTTAAGTTTGGCCTCGAACGTAAAGCCGGCGCAGCCTGGAAATATCGTTCTTAAGGGCGTTCCAAAGGGTATGGAAGACAGGATTTCCCGAATAGCCCTGGAAATCACCCCTGGTAGTCAGATTGCCCGAATTGAGATTGAAGAAGTCGATGGCGCCACAACCCAGTTTCAATTTGAAAATGAAAAGGAAAACGGCGTCATGGCTGATGACCGCTTTCGCTTCACCCCTCCGGCAGGGACTGAGGTGATGGAAGGTGCCGATTTAGGAGATTAGGCTTAACCGCCTTTGCTTTCAGCGGGTAAGAGCCTGTTTGCAGTGATACACTTGGGGAGTTAGCCCTCCCTTGTTGACCGAGTCACCATGGCAGAGTTTGTTATCAAAATGGCCGACGAGCGGGGACACACTCTCGAGCAAGTCGAGAATGGTTTTTCCGCCGTCGAAGTGCGAGACCGATACTCCCAACAGGGGTTTCTGGTCTATTCCGTCAAACCTCGGACCCTCTTGTCCGGGGGCGAACTCCGTCTGCCCGGAAATCGCAAAGTTAAGACCGAGCAATTTGTCATCTTCAACTCTCAGTTTCTTACTCTGATTCGCGCCGGACTTCCAATTCTCAATGCGCTCGACCTGCTGATCAAACGTCAGCCCAACGAGTACTTCAAATCGTTGCTTGAGAATGTTCGTGATCGTGTCCGTAGCGGTGAATTGCTCTCAGAGGCATTCCAGGCGCAAGGTGTCTTCCCCAAGCTCTACACCACCACGGTTCTTGCCGGTGAGAAGAGCGGTAACCTGGAAGAGGTTCTCAATCGTTTCATTACCTTTCAGCGCATGGCTCTCAGCTTCCGCAAAAAGCTTAAAGCTTCACTGGTTTATCCGGCACTGCTGCTGATCATGGTCATTGCGCTACTCACGTTCCTGATTACCTATGTGACCCCGCAATTCGGCGCGCTCTACACACAAATTAGCGCGGAAAAAGAATTGCCTGCTTTGACGATGTTCATGCTGGCAGTCGGACAGGCAGCCCAGAAATATGTCTTCCTCTTCCTTGCTGTGGTAGTGGCCATCATCGTTGGCTTTTGGCGGTGGCAAAGCACTGAAAGTGGCGCACGCACCATCGATCAAATGCGCTTAAAAATCCCTTTGCTCGGCGACATCTGGTTGAAGTACCAGGTCGCAGCACTGAGCCGCATGCTCAGTACCCTTCTAGCTGGAGGATTGCCTCTAGTTCCCGCCTTGGAAACGGCTGGCGAATCGATGCAGAGTAAATCGGTCGCCGACGGCGTCTTAGTGGCTTCTCAGCGCGTGCGTGAAGGACGGGCCTTGGCACGCAGCCTGGAAGAAACCAAAGTATTTCCAGAGTTGTCTATTGAGATGGTGGAGGTCGGCGAATCTACGGGCGCTTTACCAGCTATGTTGAATTCAGTGGCGGAGTTTTACGAGGAAGACGTTGAAAATGCATTAACCGCCGCCATGTCACTGATTGAGCCTGCGATATTGATCGTCATGGGCACGATTGTTGCATTTGTTTTATTGGCGCTCTATTTGCCGATTTTTACGTTGGGCGCTGGTGGGATCAAGTAAGGGAGCCGAATCTCGGGTCTTATGGCTACAAGCGAAAGAAAACCAATCTTTGTGAACGGCGGAAATGGCGTCTATGGAAATGGAGCCGTCAGCGTGGCCGACGAAGAATCTCGCGCGAAAGAATTAGCGAAACGGTACCGATGCGAGTTCCTCGATCTGAAGGAAGTCACGTTGCAGCCGGACCTCTTTCGCAAGATCCCGGTCGACATGATGTTCCGTTATAACTTCGTTCCCCTTGAGGAGACGAAGGATGGCCGTCTTGCGATCGCCATCGCTGATCCCAGCCAATTGATGTCGATCGACGAGATCAGCATTCTCTTAGGCCGCAGGATTCAGACCAAAGTCGCAACGCTGACCCAGATCAGCGACATTCTCAAGAAAACCGAGCAATCCCAGCGCGTTCTTGAAGAAGCCAGCGAAGGCTTCGCCCTGGATGTAATCAACGAAGACGAGAACAGTGACGAGACCATCTCGATCGAGAAGCTGACCGCGGAAAGCGACATCAGCCCGATCATTCGTTTGGTCGACACCACGATCTTCACCGCACTGCAGCGTCGAGCCAGTGATATTCACATCGAGTGTCGGGACGACTCTGTTGTCATCAAGTACCGCATTGACGGCGTACTTCAGCAGGCGATGTCGCCAATCGGCAAGGAACATCACTCGACCATCATCTCGCGTATCAAGGTCATGAGTGAACTCGACATCTCCGAGCGGCGTATCCCGCAGGACGGCCGTTTTCGGGTTCGTTATAACGGGCGCTCCATCGACTTCCGTGTTTCGATCATGCCTTCTATTCACGGCGAGGATGCCGTGCTTCGCGTACTCGATAAAGAGTCGATGAGCGAAAAGTTCCACGAGCTCACGCTCGAGGTGGTGGGCTTTAGCGAAGACGATCTCAAGAAATTCCGCCGTTATATATCGGAACCATACGGCATGGTATTGGTCACCGGCCCAACGGGTTCGGGTAAGACCACCACGCTGTATGCAGGCCTAAATGAGATCAAGACCGACGAAGACAAGATCATCACCATTGAAGATCCGGTCGAATATCAAATCCGCGGCATTACGCAAATTCCGGTCAACGAGAAGAAGGGCCTGACATTCGCCCGCGGACTGCGTTCGATCTTGCGTCACGATCCCGACAAGATCATGGTCGGCGAAATTCGAGACACTGAGACGGCGCAGATCGCAATTAACTCCGCGCTGACCGGCCACCTAGTGTTCACCACCGTTCACGCAAACAACGTAGTGGACGTCATCGGGCGTTTCTTGAACATGGGCGTGGAAGCGTACAACTTTGTATCGGCTTTGAATTGCATTCTTGCTCAACGCCTGGTCCGTATCATCTGCGAACACTGCAAGAAGAAAGTCACCTACTCGCCCGAAGTGATGGAATCGAGCGGACTGGATCCTGCTGCCTGGTCCACCGTTACGTTCTACGAGGGACAAGGATGTATCGAGTGCGGCGGCACAGGGTATCGAGGCCGAACTGCGATTCACGAGTTGTTGGATTTAAGCGATCGAGTTCGCGAAATGATCCTGGCCAAAAAACCAAGTTCTGAAATTCGCCGCGCCGCGAAGGAAGAAGGAATGCATTTCTTGCGCGAGTCGGCACTGGCAAAAGTTCAGTTGGGAATTACAACGTTGAAGGAGATCAACAAGGTCACCTTCATCGAGACCACGCGATAGCGTTGTCCGCTTAGAGGGAGATTTGGGGTAAGCCCCGGCATGGCTCATAAGATCAAACATAGCGGTCCGAATATTGCGTGTGAAATCACGCCGGAACGTGTCGTAGCAGCTCGTCTTGGCGATAGCGCCGTGGGGATTGAGACTTACACCGCACGCACGCTAAAAACAGGCTCGATCGTTCCTAGCCTTTCGGAAAAAAATCTGATCAACGCCTCCCTTGTCAAAGAGGCTGTACGGGGCGCGCTGGAGACCGTGGGGGGACGCTCTAAGGACTTAATTGCAATTCTGCCCGATACAGCGGTCCGCATCGCACTGCTCGATTTCGACTCTCTGACGGACAAGACAGCCGAAGCCGAGAACCTGATTCGGTTTCGCCTGAAGAAGATTTTGCCCTTCGACGTCGATCAGGCGAGCTTGTCGTACGAAGCTGTACGTTCAACCGGCAATGTGAAGGTAATCGCAGCCGTTGCACTAAATTCCGTTATTGCGGAATACGAAGATCTTTTCCGTGAGCTGGGCTACCAGCCTGGCATAGTTCTGCCTTCCATCTTGGCAGCCTTGGGAAATGTCAGCGAGAGCGGGCCGTCTCTGATCATCAAAGCCGAAGCGAACACTGCTACTGTGGCGATCGTTGGCAATGGAAAGTTGCTTCTGCTTCGCACGTTGGAAAATTCTCAAGGCAGCAATTACTCGCCTGAAGATGTCGTAGAAGCCGTTTACCCCTCGCTGGTATTTTTCCAGGACACCTACGGCATGCAGGTAGAACGGGTTCTCGTGGGTGGGAATCTCAAACTAGAAACCGTAAAACCGGCATTGTCGACACAGACCGGTGTACCCATTCAGGAACTGATTTCAGATAGCTTCGTGGGAACTCTCACCGATACGCCTCGTTCGTGGATGGCAGGGGTAGTGGGGGCCCTAATTTCCTAATGCACTTTAAAATCAATCTCGCAACCCAACCGTATGAGGACGCGCGTGAGTTTTTCGTTCGCTGGACCGCGATTGTCGCTGGTCTGGTAGTCCTGGCCTGCCTTCTTGCATTCGGTGCGGCTTATTCATTCCGTCACTATAGAGACGATCGCGCCAACCTCGAGCGTGAACGCAACGCTCTGAAGAAGCTGGATGAGCAGCAGGCACAGGATCTTGTCATTCTCGGAAGCTCAAGTAATCGCGTGGTTCGCGACAAGTCCGAGTTTCTGAATGGACTCCTCAAGCGCAAACAAATTTCCTGGACCAAGGTATTTATTAACCTGGAATCAATGATGCCGCCTCATATTCGAGTCTTGTCCATTGCACCCGGACTCGATGAGGACCAGGTAAAGCTCAATATCACTTTGGGTGGAGACTCCCGCGACCGGGCGGCGGAATTGGTTCGCAGAATGGAAAAATCAGAGACCTTCCGGCACTCTCTAATCGTCACGGAAGCCGATAGCGGCAACAACGCTGGCAATCCCGGCGACAGCATGCGCTTTCAGGTAAGCACGGAATACGTTCCCGAGCCTGTATTGCCAGCCGTACATGAGGCTCGAAACACGGGCACTCCAGCGCAGAACGGGAGCGGCCAATAATGGCAAATCTACGCGGAACAAGAACTAAGCTGCGAATCGTTGTCTTTGCTCTAGTTGGTCTCAACGTACTTTTGGCGGCTACCTACGTCTATTTTTGGACGAAGTCGGGATCTACTTCGCAGTCAGAGTTCACCGGATTGCGCTCGCAAGTTCAAAGTAAGATGAAAACCGTGGTTCCACCCAACACCGTTCAGCAGCGGGTTGACGAAGCGCAAAAGCAAATCGACAGCTTCTACACCAGTCGCCTGCCTGAGCAATCCTCAGCCATCTTCGAGGAGTTGGGTCGTGTCGCCACTGAGAACCGGGTTAAGCTCAGCAACGCTCATTATGACGTCTCTGACACCGGCGTTGGCAATTTGCGGCGAATCACGATCGACGCAAGCCTTTCCGGCGACTACATCCAGACCATGAAGTTCATTAACTCTCTGGAGCGCGACAAGACATTCTTCCTGGTAAACAGCATTGGGTTGGGAGAGCAACAGGGTGGTTTCGTCCGGCTGTCAATCACGTTGGAATCATATCTGCGGGGTGACGTCTAAGTGAAAGCCGGAACACAAGAAAAGAAAAAAGTTTATTTGGCGGCCGGGCTCTTTGGGATCGCCATTCTGCTGTTCATCAAAATGTTGGCTGGAAACTCCTCGCCTGCAGCCGCATCGGCTCCAATTCCAGCTGCCTCGACAGAAATTGCAGCTGCGCCGGCAGTTTCCCGTCCCGCGATGCGTATCATTCGCGGTAGAAACAGGCCACGGCCAGGAGCACCAGTAAGTCAGACACTTGATCCACGGCTGCAATTAGCTTTGCTCTCGGAGAGTGAAAACACCGAATACACCGGTAAGGGACGCAACATCTTCCGCGCGGAAGAAATGGCAGAGATCCCAACTCCAGTGGCTCCGCCACGCCCGGTAGCCACGGGGCCGGTAACTCCTCAACCCGTGGTACCTCAAGGTCCGCCACCTCCGCCGCCGATTAACTTGAAGTTTTTTGGTTTTGCGAACGCAACTGGAAGCCCGGAGAAAAAGGTTTTCCTGTCTCAGGGTGACGACGTATTTGTCGCCTCCGAAGGTGACATCGTGAATCGCCGTTATCGGGTGGTGCGCATCACTCCCAACTCGATCGAGATTGAAGATGTCCTCAGCAATCATCGGCAGACCATTCCTCTGACCGCTGGCGGTTAACACAAAGACTGCTTATGAATTTTGGGCCCTTTCATCGTCGCCGCTTAGCTGCCAACCAAACCTCTCAGCAAGGCTATGCACTGATGGTCATCATGTTCATTATGACCACCATGATGATTGCTGCTCTTTCTGCGGCGCCTCGCATGCTGCAACAGGTCCATCGCGATCGGGAGGAAGAGATGATCCACCGCGGGGTTCAATACACCCGCGCAATCAAACGTTATTACAAGAAGTTTGGAAGCTACCCCAGTTCCCTGCAACAACTGGAGTCGGTAAACAACAACAGATTTATCAGAAAAGCATACAAAGACCCATTCGCCAAGGATGGCCAGTGGAAGCCTGTGCGCTTCGGTGAGATACAGCTCTCCAGTAACACCGGTATTGCGGGCGGGGCCAATCTCGGCGTGGCAGCCTCGCAATTGGCGGCTCAGAGCCAAATGTCAGGTGCCAATGCAGCTCAACTGGGTGCCGCAGCAGCAGCTTTGGGAGCAGCCGGTGGATTGCAGGCCCTGCAGCAGGCCGGCGCCTCTGGTTTAGGAGGTATGCAAAGCGGTCTTGGAGGTCCTGGTGGACTCTCGACATCGCCTGGCGGGCTCTCTTCGTCTCCCGGCTTGGGCGCATCAACTGCCAGTGCAAATCCAACAGCCTCTGCGGGCTCGGCTTTTTCCAATCCGGCTTCAAGCTTCGGCTCTCAGGCAACTGGGGGCGGCGCCATCATCGGCGTTGCCAGCACCAGCGGCCTCGAATCGGTGCGCGTAATCGACGCGAAGAACCATTACAAAGACTGGAAGTTTGTGTACGACCCAGCGCTCGATCGACAGAATGTTCTGATCAACGGCCCTTACAGCACGAAGCTCGCGAAGCTGATGGCGACCGTGAATGTAAATCAGGGACAACAGCTGGGACAGCCAATCGGAGCCAACGGCATCGGCAACAATAACAACAGCGGCTTCGGTCAATCCAACTTCAATCAAAACGGATTTGGCCAGTCCGGCATGAACCAGCAAGGCTTCGGACAACAAGGTCTCGGACAATCAGGCTTCGGCCAGCAATCTCCTAGCTCCTTCGGCCAAGGTGGCTACGCCCCTCCAGCCCAGCCGGTTCGCTGAAATAGAATTCACCTGCACGGCTAGATATCCTGGCTAGCCCCTAATTCCTGGTGATGCAACCTAGATAGTTGCCTATTCTTTATCCCAACACCCCCAAAACCGCGGACCGGAACATTATATGGAAACGCGACCAAAACGGGTGTGTTTGATCGGGCCAATGGCTCCGCCTTCTCACGGCATGAGCCTACAACTCCAGGAACTGCACCGCAGACTGAAGACGGAAGGGGTAGAAGTTACAACCCTCCCAACAAATCAAGACGCCCCTTACTGCTTGCGTCATTTCCAAAACATTCCAGGAATTAGAACCCTCATTAGGTTTGCTCAATATCAGATTTCTCTATTGAGGTCGGTTCCTAACCACGATATCTCGTATCAATTCGTGTGTTGTGGCTTATATGTATTCCTTCATACATTGCCCTTGTTAGTCCTGTCGAAAGTAATCAACAAACAGGTGGTATTGAGCTATCACTCCGGGACAGCTGAAGAGTTTCTTTCTAAATGGGGGTGGTTTCTTATTCCGTTCTTCCGAAAAGCAACTCTAGTGGTTGTTCCTTCTACGTTTTTGCAGAATGTCTTCGAAAAGGCTGGTTTGCCAACGGAATATTTCCGAATGTTGTCCCTTATGAACAGTTTCAATACACGCAACGTATTGAGCTCCGCCCGAGGTTTTTGGTCACTCGCCAACTCGAAAAAATCTACAACATTGAAATGATCATTGGCGCATTTAAAGAGGTGCAGCAAATTTTCCAATCGGCAAGCTTGACCATCGCGGGGTCAGGAACGCAAAAAGATCAGCTGGAACGAATTGCTCTCGAAATGGAACTCAAGAATGTGAGCTTTTGTGGATTCGTCGAACACGACGAATTACCGGCAGTCTATGCCGAACACGACATCTTACTGAATGCGTCGACAGAGGATAATTTCCCAGGTTCCTTGGTCGAAGCCGCATGTTCAGGCCTACCGATCATCAGCACTGCATCGGGAGGAATTCCAGACATGCTCGTTAGCGGATACAACGGCATACTTATTCCTCGCGGCGATCAAGCCGCGCTTGCCTCAGCCATGATTACTTTGTTGAACCACCCAGCTTGTGGTATCCAGATGGCGAGGAACGCCCGCCATTGGGTCGAGAGCTTCAGTTGGTTTGAAATATTCGGCCGATGGCAGAAGTTTCTTCTGTGCGGCGCACAAATTCAGCCCTCAGTTTCCCCGGTTTGCGATAACGAATCCGCAATCCATTGGCTGCGCGTGTGATGTTGACTCCCCTAGCCGTCAAAATCGCAGCAAGGCTGGCACTGATCGGATTTGCCGTCGCTTCGACTCTAGAACTTCGGAAATTTAATTTCCTGAAAACGCGAGTCACCAGCTTCAAAGATAACCATATCTTTCCAGCACAGTGGGATCCGAAGCTTGGAATTCACGTGACTTGAAGTCGCGGC
>JADMIO010548876.1_pt1 | contig 75157 bp, 57 predicted proteins | sample 8958161 | NCBI WGS metagenome assembly JADMIO01 (sample SAMN16585339, study PRJNA669376) | soil metagenome | isolation source: Crop rotation soil | place: USA: Cullars Rotation, Alabama | collected 2011 | reverse complement strand
GCGGACGGCAGCATAAAGCCCGGGGTGAGCGGTAGCGAACCCCGGGAACCAGATGTCCAGGAATTTCGAGTCCGCGGAGCGGACGGTGGCTCGCAATTCAAATAAATCGTTCGTCGATTTGAAACTGCTTCGTACAAACTCAAGGAAAGCTCTTATCAACGCGCCGTCGTCCGCTTCGCGGACTCAACGCCGCGGCTGCGGCGTCTTCCGGGGTTCGCTACCGCTCACCCCGGGCTTTATGCCATCGTCCGCTGCGCGGACTGTTCAACAGTGATTCGCAAGCACGTCGTTGCCCTTTAACGCCGGGATCGTAACGGCAAGTAAGCCCACGTCGCGTTAGCGACGATTGAGTGAATGTTTCAGCCGTCGCTTTGCCTCAAAAGTCGAAAGGGCACCTCTCATTCACACCGGGCTTTAGCCCAGTGATAAGCAGAGAGGAGAATAATGAAACGTTTTAACGGTTTACTTTTCTCCTTAAGACACTCAGGCGATTTTGCCTGGTAAACGACACGGAGAAACCGTTGAAACGGTTCCTATGAATTTCACGGTCTTTGATCACCGGGCTGAAGCCCGGTGTGAATGAGAATAAGAGTGAGACTGTCAGACTTGTGAGGCAAAGCATTCAGGCGTCGCTACGCGACGATGTCTTTGATCTTTCTGAGATGCCGGCCTTAAAAGGCCGGGCTAAATTCAAGCCGCCGCTACGCGGCGAAGCGGGACCGATCGACCGAGAGACTTTTGCAGCAAAGCCCAGCGACATTACACGCCCCTACCGTTTCGGCAATGCCAGTTCATCATCAATGAGAACATCGGTTGAGACGCGAGCGAGCTTCGCGTAACGCAAGATTGTAATAAGGTCAGGCTCGTTGGTTCCCAACTCATAGCCAGATACAACCGTGTAGCTGACTTTCAGATCGAGGAGCTTAGCCATCTCTGGCTGACTAGCTCCCAGCTTCGTCCGAATAGCTTTCAGTTTACGAGCTAGACGCTTCGGTTTGCGGCGGCGTGTTCGTCCCATCAGGAGCGACCTCCTGATGAAGCGACGTTTGCCTTGTCGTGATATCTATTTAGATATACACCGTGCGTCGACTTAGAGGATTGCCGTTGCGCCCGTTTCGGGGCGCGTCCCATTAACCCGTAGAGCCTCGCACGTTAGTTAGCATAGCGGTCAGGTGCGCACAGCTTATGCAAGAAACTCCCACGAAGCAATATGTTTTTGCTCCCGGCGATCCGATTTATCACCTTGCCAGAAGTGAAACTTCTACGCTCTGCGGTTCTTTCATTCACAGTACGCCCGACAAGCGACGGCGATACTTTGACCAGCGATTAGCGAATGCGCCTCCAAAGGATCGGGTCTGCGTTCTGTGTTCACAGTGCGCAGAGCTTTCCGGCGACATGCGCCGCTTTGATGAGCGGGTTATGTATCCATCGATTGCGTCGCGTTAGCCCTTGTTTCTGCGAGGGGTGAGAACCACGCGACGTTGAGCGGTGGGGCTTCGGTCGCCGCTTTTGCTACGGATGAGCGCAAATTAGACAACGGGCAGAGAGGCCAGCCAGCATCCACAGAACAAAAAGGGACAGCAACACGCTAACGGAGCACTACTCGCAAAACTATCTTGTTGACACTCAGTCGGCAGGAAGCGTACAAAATTCATAGGGCCGTAAATCTGGTCCATCGCCCCCCAGACCTCACATCATTAACCTTCCGTGGGACCCAACGGTAAAAGGGATAATCCATCGTGAAAAAGTCTAAGTTGCTTCGCCCACATATCGCTACCCAGGCAATAATTCTTGTCTGCTGCCTTTCCTGTTATGCCGGGGCGCAGGTCGGGACAATGGCGATCTGCAAAGACGCGCCCGTCCCGCCCGGCTATAAGATAGTTCGAGAGACGGAGAGCCAGTCATGCCCCGGAAAGAAAGGCTGGCTTATTGTGAAGGACCGGGGGCAGCCGCGCGCCCAGATGGTTCTGATGCCGAGCTCGCCTGACTTGCAGGCAGCCCCGCAGGCTCAGAAGCTCCCCACCAGAACGGGCAATGGTTTCTGCCAGGTTAACGGTGGCCTCCCCCTCAACAGTATCGAATCAAAGATCAACAACATTCATCTCACCCTCTGCCTGGGAAAACTGTCGCACGGCCGCTGCGCAGAGATGAGTCTCGACGAGAACCAGATTACTGCTGACACATACACCCCCTACGCCTTTGGTCTGCCCGATCCAGACAGAGGCGAGGTCGAACTCATTAACGATACATCCAATCCTCCGAAGCAGTTTGGCGAGTTACACCAGCTGGTTGACGGCACAGCGGTCCCACCATATTTCAAACACCCCATGCGTCAGATTAAGCTGCCCACTGAGTTGATTGACGTCGTGGTGCTGAGCCAGTGGGAGTACGACTTGCGCTTCTATCACGCAGAGGACGTTGGGCCGAAAGAAAACGGCTTGTACACGGTCACTGGCCGTCCCCACGCCGTCTGGAAATTCAAGAACCCGGCGCCGCCCTCGCTTAACCGCTTACAGCTAATCAGAACAGCGGACGGCGTTGATGATGTCAGAGAGTTCAGCTACGACGAAGCTGAGGACAAATGGGTCCTGTCCAATAATGGCTCCTGGGTAACTATGAAAAGCTCCGTCGTTGACCCTCTTGATCCATGCGAGCGCATCGAGACGAGGCTTCATAGAGAGGGCGGAGAGGTCACCAAGACGATCAAGATTTTTCGGGCCTTTCCGTGGGGTCAGGAGACAGTCAAGATTATTGAGGACCCTGACGGTAAAGCTCTGGTGACGACCTTTTCTTATTTTGAAGATAAGAAAGGCCCACACTATAGGTTTCTCAAGAGCATTACGCACCCGGATGGCACGGTGGAATTACAGAATACGCAGCCCGATCCCACGATGAACCCACCGGTCCCGTGAAGCTGCCAACGAGTTGGGCTTTGCAATAAGAAAGGTAGAAAGGACTTCGAACGCAGCTTAAGCTGACTTCACATTTCGCAAACGCCGGGGGCCTTTGCGCTTTTCTTCACCTTCAGGCAGGTGCTTGTCGTCTGCGACGAACAGCGGCTCCATTTTTGTACCCTTCAACAACAGCCCCGTGCCTTCAGCCGTCGGTTTGACGCGGGCCAGCAAAACACGCGCGACCCTTTTCGGCATTAGTACGGGGGCAATCGTCGCCACTGATTCAGCCAGCGCCACGATATCGCCGCCGCCGCGCCAGTGTTGACGGACGACGCTGTCATCCGTGTGGTCGATCAGCCGCAGCAGAGTGAGGGCGATGAGGAAGATGTCGTCGACCTGGCCGACAAACGGAATCATGTCCGGCAGAAAATCGAACGGAATAATCGCGTAAATTACTGCCGCCGCGAACAACGCGCGTTCAGTCTTGGGTACACGCGCATCGACCATCAACCGGACGCACAAAGAAACCATGTTGGGAAGAAACATGAGCAGGTTCTTCATGCGACTTTTTAGTTTTAGCTTCCCCATAGACCAGCCTCTCAGAAATCAAATGACACAGACCTTGTTCTGGTAACCACAGGCCGAAAGCCTGTGCCACTTAATTCACTTAATCTTCTTCGCAGGCATTTTCCGTCCATTCTGATTCAGAATCAACTCGGTCACGCTGCCCTGCTCGTTTTTCACAAAAGTTACCTTCGCTTCCCCGGCCCTGAGCGAGAATTCCGTCTCAGAAGTTGGGATCAACTCGCGTTGTGACTGGCCGGTAGCCTGGGCCATCAATTTGCCGCCTTCGTTCGTGATCGTGATGATGAAGTTCGGCGACAACTCGTATTCGCCGGCATAGGAATCATAAATCTTCGGATCAACTTTGACTTCCTTCTGCGCGCCGGTCAGCGATGCCAGCTTCGCCGTTGCATTCACGTTCCCGGGATTGAGCTCCAGGGATTTCCTGTAGCTCGAAATCGCGAGGTCCTTATCGCCGCGAACCATGTACGCTTCACCCAAACTGTCGTAGGCATTCGCCGATTGAGGATACATTTCCACATTGAGTTTGAAGATCTCGATCGCTTCGACGAGCTTATTTGTCTGCAGCAGCCGGTAACCGAGATTGTTCAATTCCGGTTCCGCAAAATTGTATTCACTCGCCGTGGGCCGTGCTTTCAAGTCGCGATACTGCGCAATGGCCGCCGTCACCCCCTTTTCGTCCAGCGTCTTCTGCAGCAAATCTGTAATCGACTGCTTTGGCAGCTCGTAAGGCTGGTCGTACAGAACGCTCATGATGTTCAGCGTCATGCGCTGCAAGTACTGGCCATGCTCGGCATTGTCCAGCAGCACAATCAATCTCTTTTCGCCAGGCATGCGCAACATCGAGGTATTGAATCCGTTGATGCCGCCGTTGTGAAAAACCGTGGGGATAGGCAGTTTGTTTGGACCAAGCATAGCGGTCCTGATAAAGAGGCCGTAAGCATAGTCATTCAAATTGGGCTTTACCATCAGCTCTTTCGACCTGGCGGAAAGAATTTTCTCGCCGTACTGAGCCTGGTCCCAGAGATACAAGTCTTCGACGGTTGAATAGAGAGAACCCGCCGCATATGGAATGCTCATGTCGAGATAAGGCGCGGTGTCATAGCCCGCCGCCTTTCTCGTATAACCCATGGCCCGCTTGTTGATAATAGTTCCCCAGTGATCGTATCCGCTGTCTTTCATGCCGAGCGGATCGAAAATGTTTTCCTTAACCACCTGCTCATAAGGTTTCCCGGTGACCTTTTCAATGATGGCCCCCAGCAGAAAATAACCCGAGTTGTTGTAGACGAATTTTGTGCCCGGCTCGAATTCGAGATCGCCGCTCGCATACTTCTTGACAAAGTCCTCGACCTTAAAAGGATTGCGGCTGACACTGTCGACAAATCCTGGCAATGCGGTGTAACTGGGAATGCCGGAAGTGTGACTCAGCAAATGATGAATAGTTACTTTTGCGCCGGTGTCGTTCCGATAATAAGGGAGGTAATCGCTGAGCTTGCCGTCCAGCTTGATCTTGCCTTGCTCAACCAATTGCAGGATCAACGTCGCGGTGAACTGTTTGGTAATCGAGCCCAAACGAAATTTTGTGTCAGGCGCGTTGGGAATGTTCCATTCCATGTTGGCGAGGCCAAAACCCTTCTTGTAAATGACTTTGCCGTTGTCAGCCACCAAAACGGCGCCATTGAACTGACCATATTTCGCATGCAGAGCGATTAATTGATCTATTTTCGCGACTTTGTCCTGCGCCAGAGCTGCCGCCTGCAACGCGACGGTGAGCAGAATCAGTGCAAGGCCCTTCAGGCAGATCCGTGATTGGGTTTTCATTAACAATTCTCCTAAATATTAGATGGTGGTGAGGCCGGTCTACCACTATGATTTGGGAACAACAAGTAAATGACTTGAGGCTGCCAAAAGACCTGATACGTGCTGCGACTTGAACTTGTTCCTTTGTTGCTGCTCAGTTAGACTCCCGCAGACGAACAGAGTTTTCCTGAGCCAATGTCCATTCTCGATCAGATTCGCCAGCGAGCCGCTTCGAATCCGCAGCATATCGTGCTGCCGGAAGGCGAAGATCCGCGCACCACTGTGGCGGCCGCCACCGCTGCACGCCAACACATTGCCCGGATAACCATCCTGGGTAATGAAGAGAAAGTGCGCGCTGCTGCGCGAGAGGCCGGGGCCGACCTGGGCGGCGTAGAATTGATCGACCACGCCCGCGCCAATGATTTCGACAAGATGGTCAGCCTGCTGCTTGAAGCAAGGCGCGCCAAAGGCATGACGGTGGACGAGGCGCGCACGGCCCTGCGCGATCCGCTTTACTACGGAAATCTGATGGTGCGTGCGGGACGGGCTGACGGCTCAGTCGCCGGCGCCACCAACACCACTTCGCACACAGTGCGTGTCGCATTGCATTGCATTGGCGTGCGCCCCGGATTCAAGTTGGTCTCGAGTTTCTTTCTGATGGCCCTGCGCGATCCGAGCATGGGAGCGAATGGCGCAATGATCTATGCCGACTGTGGCGTGGTGATTGAGCCGAGCGCCGCGGAGCTGGCCGAGATCGCGATCGCCTCAGCCGATTCGTGCCGTGCATTGCTGGGCGTCGAACCGCGCGTTGCGATGCTTTCCTTTTCAACCAAGGGCAGCGCCAAACACCAACTAATTGATAAAGTCGTCGAAGCGACGCGCACGGTGCGCGCGCGCATGCCTCAGCTTGAAGTCGATGGCGAGTTGCAGGCGGATGCCGCCCTCGTGCCGGCCATCGCGCAATCAAAAGCACCCGGCTCAGACGTGGCGGGCCGCGCCAACGTGCTTATCTTTCCAGATCTTCAAGCCGGCAATATTGCTTACAAGCTGACTGAGCGACTGGCCGGAGCGACTGCGGTCGGTCCGATCCTCCAGGGCCTCGATCGGCCTGCGAATGATCTTTCGCGAGGCTGCAAGCCCGAAGACATAGTCGACGCGATTGCCATCACCGCGGTCCAGGCGCAGGCGCGAAAAGCGTCGGTCTAATGCCGAGGGCTTTGCCTCAAAAGTCCGACAGGGCTTAAGACACTCAGGCGATTTTCCTGGTAAACGACACGGAGAAACCGTTGAAAACGGTTTCTATGATTTTCACGGGCTTTGATCACCGGGCTAAAGCCCGGTGTGAATGAGAATAAGAGTGAGACTGTCAGACTTTTGGGGCAAAGCAAATGCCGAGACCGATTAATTCGCGGGCTTGGGCAACTGAAACGCCCAATCTCAGGCATCAAAGCCGTACCTTCATTCCTAACTGAGATCATTGTGAGATTGAGCCATTCATCTTTTCTCTTCGTCCTGCTGCTTATTCTGTTCTGTGCCGCGGGCGCGACCGCCCAAGTAAGTCCATCGCCATCACCGACGCCTACTCCGGAAGGCCAGGACGCGGTGCGTGTGTTCACCGAAGAGGTGCGCTTGTCGGTCGCCGCTACTGATGCCGGTGGCCATTACGATGCGCTGGAAGCTGACGATGTCTTAGTGCTGGAAGATGGCAAGCCGCAGCAGGTTCGCAGCGTCCGTCATCTGCCGCCAAACGTGCTGGTGTTGCTGGACGTCGGTAACGCGCTGGGCCTGAAGGACACCAACACCACGCGCGCGGTTGCGATGCGAGTGGTTAATACGCTCGGTGAAGGCGCGCGCATCGCGGTGATGCAGTTTGCGACGCGACCCGATCTTTTGCAGAGCTGGACGACTGACAAAACCTCAATTGCCAAAGTTATCAAAACGAAACTGATCTCAGGCAAGTACAGCCGGCCGGCGGAGGCGCTTGCTGCGGCCGCTGAATACTTCAAAGATACTCCAGCGGGGACCAGACATCTTGTTTTGATCAGTGACGGAGTTGCCGAACCAGGTGGGAAAGTCACCATCGCCCGCGGAGTTCGCGAACTCAACGCCGCTCAAATCAGTGTCCATATTCTGAGCTACACCGTGCTGGCGCGTCAGGCTTTGGGAGTCAGAAACAAAGCCTACAAAAAAGGTGACGGCATACAACGCGACGGCAATCCAGCGAGCAACCCAGTGGCCAACGGCGATCCGACCTTGCCGCCCGGCTCGACGCGCACTCCTTCATTCACACTCGGCAGAATCGATACCGATGTCGCGATGCGCCGCAAGCGGAAGGAATACGAACGCGCCACGCAATCGAGTGAGACTTTGCTCAGCGACATTGCGCAGGAGAGTGGCGGTCAAATCTTTCTGCCTGATACCGCCGACGAGCTGTTGAGCCAGGCGGAAAAAGTCTCGCGCGATATCGGCTCGCAATACGTGATCACTTATCGCCCAACGCGGCCGCTCGCCGAAGCCACGCCGGGCGAGTATCGAAAAGTTGAAGTGGCTTCACGCCGGGTGGGTCTGTACTTGAGAAGCCGGCGTGGATACGTGGTGCCGGGATTCGAATAGATCAGATGTGAGCGGGTCGCGTCATGAGTCAGTAAGGGAGCGGTAGCGATCGGGTGGCTTTGCCTCAAAAGTCCGAAAGGGCACCTCTCATTCACACCGGGCTTTAGCCCGGTGATAAGCAGAGGAGGAGAATAATGAACCGTTTTAACGGTTTACTTTTCTTCTTAAGACACTCAGGCGATTTTGCCTGGTAAACGACACGGAGAAACCGTTGAAACGGTTCCTATGATTTTCACGGTCTTTGATCACCGGGCTGAGGCCCGGTGTGAATGAGAATGAGAATGAGAGTGAGACTGTCATACTTATGAGGCAAAGCAGACCGGGTGAGAAGCCCGCGGAGCTGGCGGCAGCCGAATTCAAGTAGCGCTGTCGGGCTTTGCTGCAAAAGTCTCTCGGTCGTCGGGTCCCGCTTAGCCGTGTAGCGGCGGCTTGAATTTAGCCCGGCCTTTTAAGGGTAGTGACATACTTGACTCCGCGGCTTCTGTGAACTTCGATGCGACCGCGGCAATGGCTCTGCCACTCTGATGCGCGGCAAGTCTAGGACTTGCCGAGACGTGGCCCATTCTGAACGGTCTATGACCGTGGTGGGTCGAAGACCCAAATGAAAAAGGAGGTTCGCCGCCGGCAAGTCGCAGACTCGCCGCGCATCAGAGTGGCAGAGCCATTGCCATAATGAGTCAAATAATTACCGGCCCTTTTAAGGTCGGGATCGTAACGGCAAGAAGCCCACGTCGCGTTAGCGACGATTGAGTGAATGTTTCAGCCGTCGCTACGCGACGATGTCTTTGATCCTTCTGATCCCGGCCTTGAAAGGCCGGGCTAAATTCAACGTCGCTCTGCGACGAACACTTTTCTGAGCCAGCGACTTTGCAGCAAGGCCGCACTGTCGTCCGCTCTCAGGGCTATTAACTTTTACTTTCGTGATCCTGGCTCGCGCTTCTGTATGCGCTTCGCGCTAGCTGATTGGCGCGTTCAATTGCGACTCAATACTGCCGCCAATTGGCTGGGCCCAATCGGGTTCGTTCGGCTTGCGCATTAGTGAGCGCCGGCGCAACTCGTCCCAATCTTCCTTGGGTACGCGATGAAACGCTTCGACAACCTTGGGATCGAATTGACGTTCAACCCACTCGTTCAATTCCGCCGCCGCCGCTTCGTAGGGACGTCCCTGTCGATATACACGGTCACTGGTAATCGCGTCAAAAGCGTCAGCCACGGAAAAGATGCGCGCGCAAATGTCTATCTCTTCACCTTTCAAACCGATCGGATAACCTGACCCGTCCCACTTCTCGTGATGCTGGGCCACCACTCGCGCGGCGCCTTCCAGAAACTTGATGCCACGCAAAATCTGCTGGCCGTGAAGCGGGTGCTCGCGCATGCGAACCCATTCTTCGTCGGTGAGCTTGGCCGGCTTTCGCAGAATTGCATCGGGCACGCCAATTTTTCCAATGTCGTGAAGCAACGAGCCGAACTCCAAAGACTTCATCTCAGCCGGGCTCAAGCCATACTCGCGACCGAGCCGCAGACTGAAAGTCACCACGCGTTCAGAGTGACCATGAGTTTCCGCGTCACGCGTCTCGAGCGCCGCAGTCAACGCGCGCAAGGTTGAGCGATACGCGTTCTCGAGCGAGCCGAGTGCTTTGTCCAGTTCCGCGGTGCGCTGATCGACTAACTCTTCCAGATGATTTTCGTAGCGCTGCTTGGCCGCGATCAGCTCGTGATGTTCATAGGCGCGCGCAATGGCCGCTTCGACCTGTCGCAGGTCGAAAGGCTTCATCAAATAATCAAAAGCGCCAAGACGCAAGGCGTTGATGGCGCTTTCAATGGTCTGCATCCCGCTGATCATCACGATGACGATGTCGGGAGAGATGGCTTTGACGTGCGGGATCATTTCCAGCCCGCTCATGCCACTCATGGTGATGTCGCTGATGATCAGCTGATAAGAACTTTCGCTGAGCTGGCGCAGAGCGTCTTCCGCTGATGCCGCCTGGCCGCAAACATAATTTTCGCTCAACAGGTCGTGCAGCACGCTGCGCACTTCCCGTTCATCGTCAACGATTAGGAGCCGAGGTTGAATTCGAGTTTCCGTCATTACTGGTCTGACCTTCGAAGAACGAGCGCGCGGCTTGGGTGTAAGCCGAATACCGAACTCGTTGGGTGGGGGCCTTCGAGAAACCTGAAGGGTTATGCCAGCTCCACAGACTGGCGTTGGAATTGTACAACAATCGCCTTTGACTGGTAAACATCTTTTTCCATGCACAAAACTGGTCAATTTCTTTGGGTTTTTTCGGATCGGGCCAGCTGAGCGAGGAAAAAGGCGGGCGGCGGTTGACGGTTTGGCCGACCTGTCTCTAATATGGCGGGACACGTCGCGAGCACGTCTCGGGGAAAGCCGGAGTGGCGAAATTGGTATACGCACCAGACTCAAAATCTGGCGAGGTTCACTCCTCATGAGAGTTCGAGTCTCTCCTCCGGCACCAAGTAAGACAACAGATTCGAGTCTCAATCCGCCGCTGAAGTGGGCCGGTGGTAAGCGCTGGCTGCTATCTCATATCGCTCCCATCTGGGCAGCAAACCAGAAACATCGTTATGTCGAGCCGTTTTGTGGCGGACTCGCGGTTGCGCTTGGTCTGCAACCGGAACAGGCATTACTCAATGATGTGAACCCCCACTTGATAAATTTTTATAAGCAAGTGAGCCGCGGACTGGCGCTGACAATCAAAGCGCGCTACGACGAGGAGCTTTTCTATCAGCATCGCGATCGCTTCAACCAACTTGTGAGGAATAGACGCGCCGATACAAAGGAAGCCGCACAGCTTTTCTATTATCTGAATCGCACCGGCTTTAACGGGCTTTGCCGTTTCAATCGCAGCGGCGAATTCAATGTACCGTTTGGCAGATACAAGACGGTTACCTACGCGAAAGACTTTAACGCTTACCGCAAACTGTTTCGGCGCTGGGCGTTCACAAAGGCAGATCTGGCGGAGCTCGCGCTCGACAAGAATGATTTTGTCTACGCGGATCCCCCCTACGACGTCGAGTTCACTACCTACAGCGCCGGCGGCTTCACCTGGGAAGATCAGGTGCGCACGGCAGAGTTGCTCGCCCGTCATCGTGGACCGGTGTTGCTTTCAAATCAGGCTACCAAACGCATCGTCAAACTTTACCGGCAGATGGGATTTGATTTGCAGTTCTTTCAGGCGCCGCGCCGCATCAGCAGCAACGGCAATCGAGACACCGCTCGGGAAGTTTTGGCGAGCCTAAACCTCAAAACTTAGCCGCAGCTGAACGCGGATGTTCACGGATTAGGCCATTTTGAAAAGTGGTTGCAGGTCTCTGACTATCCGCAAACTAGAATTTAGCCGCGGATGAACGCGGATGTTCACGGATAACGAACGAACTAAGAAGTTAAGTAGTCTTTAGTTATCCGCGTTAATCCGCGGCCATTTTCTTGTTGAGTCGGCGGCGCTATTCCCCGAGGTAGGCTTCTTTGATACGCGGATCGTTGGCCAAATCGTTTGACGGGCCTTCCATAGTGATCGATCCGGTTTCCAGCACATAAGCGCGATCGGAATGCTTCAGCGCGGCGTGGGCGTTCTGTTCGACAAGCAGAATCGTGGTGCCTTCGCTGCGGATCGAGTCGATCGCTTCGAAGATCGTGTGCACCACCAGCGGCGCCAAACCAAGAGAAGGCTCATCAAGCAGGAGCAAACGCGGACGCGACATTAGCGCACGTCCCATGGCCAGCATCTGCTGTTCGCCACCGGACAGCGTGCCGGCCTTTTGATGCTCGCGCTCTTTCAAACGCGGAAACATCACAAAGCACTTCTCCAGGTCGCTGTTGATTTGCGCGCGGTTCTTCTGCAGGTACGCGCCCATGTTCAGGTTCTCGCGCACTGAGAGATTGGCAAACACGCCGCGGCCTTCAGGCGACATCGAAATTCCGCGCGCGACCAGTTTGTGCGTGGGCTTGCCGCCAATGTCATTGCCTTCAAACGTGATGCGGCCTTCCTTCGGCTCGAGCAAGCCGGTGATAGTGCGGAGCGTGGTCGTCTTGCCGGCGCCATTCGCGCCAATGAGGGTCACGACTTCGCCTTTCTCGACGCGCATGGAAATTCCACGCAACGCCTCGATGGCGCCGTAATTAACTGAAACATTGTCTAAGACGAGCATAAAGATTGGTATTGGGCTTTTGGTCTTTGGTCTTTGGTCTTAGGTCTTTGCCTGTCTGAACTAAACGTTCTGGTTCTAAGTCCAAAGACCAAAGTCCAAAATCCTAAGACCTAATCCCCAAGATACGCTTCGATCACTTTCGGATCATTCTTGATCTCATCAGGCACGCCGAGCGCGATCGACTTGCCATAGTCGACCACCTGGATGCGCTCGCAGACGCCCATGACCACTTTCATGTTGTGCTCGACGAGGAGAATGGTCAGCCCAAAGCGATCGCGGATCTGCTGAATCAAATTCATCAGGTCTTCCTGCTCGGACGGGTTCAAACCGGCGGCCGGTTCGTCGAGCAAAAGCAATTTCGGCCGCGTGGCCAGCGCGCGCACAATTTCCAGACGACGCTGCTTGCCGTACGGCAAGCTGGTGCCGCCTTCATTCTTTACGTCGGCCAGGTCAAAGATCTCGAGTAACTCCATCGCAAAGTCGCGGTGCTCACGTTCGTCTTTGTAGAAACGCGGCAGCCGCAGTACTGCGTCGAGCAGATTCTGTCGCGCATGAATGTGACAGGCGGTGGTCACATTTTCCAGCACGGACATGCCGGGAAACAGCCTGATGTTTTGGAATGTACGCGAGACCCCGCGACGCGAGATCTGATAAGGACGCATGCCGTCGATGCGTTCGCCTTCAAAATGAATTTCACCCGAAGTCGGTTCGTAGACACCGGTGAGCAGATTGAAGATGGTCGTCTTGCCGGCGCCGTTTGGTCCAATCAGACCGTAGATCTCGCCGCGGCGCACTTTCATGTCGAGCTCGTTAACGGCCACCAGGCCGCCGAACCGAATCGTGGCTTTCTGCGCCTGAAGCGAATGCTCGCCGTTTCCTTTGACCGCTTCCTTACTCATCGATTCTCGCTGTCTTTCTTCTCATCGATAACGGACGGCTCGCGTTCCGCGATGGGCACACCTGTGGAACCTCCGGCCGGCTCGTCACCCACGCGGCGCTTTTGTGCGCGCTTCAACCAGGAGAAGCCAAACTCCTTCTGGCCCAACATGCCCTGCGGGCGAGTCAGCATAATGATAATCAGCAGCGCTGCATAAATTACGAGACGATAGTTGTAGATTCCACCGGGCAGCTGGCGCAGCACCTCGGGCAAAAACGTGATCACAAGCGCACCGAGAATGGCCCCCGTGATTGATCCCATGCCGCCGAGCACAATCATGATGATGATCTCGAACGAGCGCACGAACGTAAAATCATTCGGATGAGGCAAACGCCAGTGACCGTACAACGCACCAGCCACGCCGGCAAAAGCCGAACTGATCACAAACGCGGTCACTTTGTAGCGTGTGGTGTTCACGCCCATCGCCTGGGCTGCTAGTTCGTCTTCGCGAATTGAGATCAAGGCCCGGCCCGCGTCTGAGTTGACGATGTTGTAGATCACGACCACGGTGATCACCGCCAGAAAACCTATCCAGAAGAAATTTGTGTAGGCGGGAATCGTCAACCGCCCCATCGACTCGTCAGCGCAGGTGGTGCCATTCAGCGCGTCAACACAGCCGCGAAATCCGGTGGCGGCGCCCACCCGGTTGGTGTTGACCAGGATGATGCGAATGATCTCGGCGAACCCGAGGGTAGCAATGGCCAGATAGTCGCCGCGCAAACGAAGACTCGGGATACCAACGATTAGTCCGGCGATTGATGCGGCCAGCGCGCCGATCAGGATCACGAAAATAAATACCGTCGCCGCCGCAACATCAGCACCGACGACTCCCGCGAGCCAACGTTCCAAACCCTGCGTGTGGTAGACCGTCACGAACGTCGAGGAATAAGCGCCGACCGCCATGAATCCTACATGCCCGATCGAGAATTGCCCGGTGAAACCATTAATCAGATTGAGCGAGACGGCGAGGATGACGTTGATGCCCGCCATCTTCCAGAGGTCGACCTGATAGAGCGGCACGCCAAACCCGAACAGGCCTTGCTTGCTCATGGCCAGATTCAGGGCATAGAGCACCGCCATGATGGCCACGGCGATGAGGACGCGTTTTACGAACGAAACCATTTGGTAGTCAGGGCCCCGGACACGTAACAGGCGAGCTCGCTCCCATTCCGGTCACTGGTAGGCTTTACACTTTTTCTTGAACAGTCGTGCCCAGAATGCCTGAGGGGCGCAGTAACAAAACGAGAATCAGAATGGCAAAAGCAACGGCGTCGCGATAAGTTGACGCGATGCCGACGTGGCTGCCGTAACCAACCACCATGGTTTCCGCGACGCCAATCAGCAAACCACCCAGCACTGCCCCGGGAATGTTCCCGATGCCGCCGAGCACTGCGGCGACGAAGGCTTTCAAACCAGTGGTGATTCCCATCAGCGGATCTATGGTCGGGCTGTATTGAGCTGTGAGCACTCCACCGGCGGCCGCCAGCGCCGAGCCGAGCGCAAACGTGAAAGCAATGATCGCGTTCGTGTTGATGCCCATCAACTTTGCCGAGTTGAGATTGAACGACACGGCGCGCATGGCGGTGCCGACCTTGGTCTTAAAAATGATCCATTGCAGCAGCACCATTAGCGCGATCGACACGCCAAAGATCAGCAGCTGGGATTTCGAAATCGCGGCGTTGCCAAAGAGGGGATAAGTACTGTCCTGCAGCAATTGCGGAAAACCGCGGCCCTGTCCACCGAACCAGGCCACGAACAGGTTTTCCAGCAACAGCGAAACGCCGATAGCGGTAATCAGCGTGGTCATGCGCGCGTACTTTCTCAGCGGACGATAAGCGAAACGTTCGATCGCCATCCCGACCAACGCCGCCGCCACCATCGCGCTGATCAGCACCACCAACAAACCGCCCCAGGTCGGACCGGCCAGGCCCATCTTCAAAGCGATGAAGTAGCCGGCGAAGGCGCCGACCATGTAAATGTCGCCATGAGCAAAATTGATCAAACGCAGGATGCCGTAAACCATCGTGTAGCCCAAAGCGATCAGGGCGTAAATGGCTCCGACATTGAGTCCGTTGATTAGCTGCTGAACAAAAGTATCCATCTCGAGACCTGAAAAGCCTACAGAGATTCATTGTGGCACGCGCATCCTGCGCGTGAGTCACGGGCGGGACGCCCGTGCCACTGCTTACGGCGCGATTGTCTCTTTATAAACGAACTTCTTGTCCTGCAGTTCGAGTACTACTGCGGGCTTCACGGCGTTGCGCTCTTCGTTGAGGCTAATGGTGCCGGTAATGCCTTTGAAGTTTACGGTGTGCGCGATCGCGTCACGAAGCGCAACGCACTCAGTGCCTCCGGCACGCTTGATCGAATCCGCCAGCACCATCATCGCATCATAAGCCAAAGCCGCCAGCGCGTCGGGGGCGAGGCCGTTGTACTTCGCTTTGAATCGCTTCACAAAGTCCTGAATGACCGGCGATGGATCATCAACCGAATAGTGGTTGGAAATGAAACTGCCGTTTAGAGCTTCTCCGCCGAGGTCCCAAAGCTGGGGAGAATCCCAGCCGTCGCCACCGAGCAGCGGCGCCTTGATACCAAGTTGCTTGGTTTGTTTTGCGATGACGCCGACTTCCTGGTAGTAGCCGGGAACGTAGATGACGTCCGGGGCCAGATCGCGAATGTCCGTCAGCTGTCCTTTGAAATCGCGGTCCCTCTGCGCATAAGCCTTCTCCGCGACAATCTGACCGCCGAGCTTGGTAAACGCTGCTTTGAAGAACTGCACGAGTCCCTTGCTGTAATCCGAGTTCGAGTCGAACAGGATGGCGGCCTTCTTTGCTTTCAGACTGTTCGCGGCAAACTTGGCCATCACTTCGCCCTGGAAGGGATCGATGAAGCACACGCGAAAGATGTAGTCACCGATTTGTGTGACTTTCGGATTGGTCGAAGATGGCGAGATCATCGGCACCTTGTTTTCCTGGGCGTTGGGTGCGGCCGCGATGCTGTTTGACGAAGCCACTTCGCCAATCAGGGCGCGCACCTGATCCTGATTGATCAGTTTTGCCACGACGGTCGCGGCCTTGCCCGGCTCTCCCTGATCATCTTCGATGACCAGTTGAACTTGCCGGCCATTGATGCCGCCGGCCGCGTTAATCTCATCCGCTGCCAGTTGCGAACCGTTTCGGGTAGACTGACCAAAGCTTGAAGTTTGCCCGCTCAGGTCACCGTAGACGCCGACCTTGATGACGCCACCGGGATCGGCGCAGTTGCCGGTCCGGCGTGTGCAGGCAGCGGGCGCCAGCAGCGCGGCGATGAGACCCAGACCAATCAGACTTCGTTTCATGTGTCACCTCGACAAAGAACGTGATATTTGTGAACCTTGAATTAGCTCGGCGCAAAGCATAATAGCGGCGAGCGTTGGAATTAGGCAAACTATTAGCGGGAATTTTCCACCTTAAACCTTGCTCCTGAGCAAATTATCGGGTAGTAATCGTCCCTGCTGTGGATAGCCGCGCCACTGTTCGTGGGGAGCCGCATGAGCAATAACGCCCCGAACGCGTCTAATCCTCTACATATGAGATCCAAAAACCTGACCCCCCTGATCGTGCTGGCCATGGCGATGTTGTTCGCCGCTTGTGCCAGCACCAGCCCGTCTGCAAATGACGCGGTACCGAACTCAACAACTCCGGCAGTCGCCGAAAATCAAAGTCCGCCATTTAGCCTTCCGGTCCTGAACGTGCTTCTGGCAGACCAAAAACTCAACAAGGAGTTGAAGACGCAACTGCAACTGACGGACGAGCAGATCGCTTCGCTCCGGAAGATTTCGAGTGACGAACTCGTCAAGTCGCTCAAGGCGAAAGCTGAGAACCAGCCCGTTAGCCCAGAAGCATCCAGCCAAAACGCGATCGCCGAAATTCGCAAGATTCTGGGCGAAAAGACCGACCAAATGCTCGCGCTCGCGCGTGAGCGTTGGGAAAAAGGGCGAAGCGAATTGGAAGTGGCGGTGAAGGCTGCCGAGCTCACCATGCTGCCCGGACCCAACGCCGTCCCCAAAGACACGCGCATTGTCGTCAACATTCCGGCATTTCGCATGGATGTGTTTCAACGCGGCGCGTTGCTCAAGTCGTACACGATCGGAATCGGTTACCAGGAATTTCCACTACCGACGGGTTTTCGCAAAGCGGAAATGATTATTTTCAATCCGACGTGGACGCAACCGAATGAATCATGGGCTTCCAGTCCCGGCGCAGTCGTGGCGGCCGGCGCCAGGGGCAATCCCCTCGGACCGGTCAAGGTCCCGATCGGCGGCGCTAACCTGATTCACGGCGGCAAGGACCTTTGGAAGATTGGCACCTTCGCTTCGCATGGCTGTGTTGGATTGACGAACGAACAGGTCAAGGACTTCGCTAAAGTTCTCGCCGATGCTTCGGACACCGAATTGAAGCAAGAGTCGATGGCGAGTTTTCTGAAACGACGCAACCAGACGCAGGTGATTAAGCTGCTGGAGGTGGTGCCGGTTGAACTCCGCTATGAAACGATCGTGCTCGAAGATGGCCGGCTGCATATCTACCGCGACGTTTACAACAAGAAGACGAACACGGAAGAGAACCTGCGCGCCGTGTTCCAGGCAAACGGCATGAGCTTCGACACTTTGGCGCCTGAGGACAAAACGCAGGTGCTCGAGGCCTTGGATGCGATTTCATTGCGCCCGACAAAAAAGGCATCAACGCCGTCGCCAAGCGTAAATCAAACGAAGGAAGAGAAAGCTGCGGCGCTGGCGGCAATGAAAGCGGAAGCTGATCGGCTGAAGAAACTGCGTAGTCAGAAAGAAATCGTGATCGATATCAGCAACCTCACAAGCAAAGGCTATCCGTCGCCGGTTGATTTGGATAATGGGAAGCGCAATGCCGTTCCGGCCGTGGCGTCAAGTAAACCGTAAGATTGGATTTTGGCCCGAAGGGCCTTGGAGTGCGCCGACCTGTCGGCGCTTTTAACTTAAGCCAGGACAAGCGGCGACAGGTCGCCGCACTGCTTTGCCTCAAAAGTCTGACAGTCTCACTCTTATTCTCATTCACACCGGGCTTCAGCCCGGTGATCAAAGACCGTGAAAATCATAGGAACCGTTTCAACGGTTTCTCCGTGTCGTTTACCAGGCAAAATCGCCTGAGTGTCTTAAGAAGAAAAGTAAACCGTTAAAACGGTTCATTATTCTCCTCCTCTGCTTTTCACCGGGCTAAAGCCCGGTGTGAATGAGAGGCGCCTTATCACCGGGCTAAAGCCCGGTGTGAATGAGAGCTGCTCTTTCGGACTTTTGCGGCAAAGCCTCGCCGCACTCCAAACTTCACGCTGCCGCTTCGCACGAATCCAATTCCGGCGCGTCAACTATTTCTTCCGGAGGCCCGCCTTCACCATAGTAAGGACGATCGTTGGCGATCGCTTCGAAATACTCTGAAATCCGATCGAGAATCTCATCGACCGAGTGTGAATGGTAAATCGCCGTGCGGAACAGCGCGCCGCCTTTCAAGCCCCGCGTGAATTGCCCGGCGAGCTGTTTCATCCTGCCAATCGCCGGCAGCTGCGGCATGTCCTGGCGCAGCATTTCAAAATATTCGAGCAGCACGGCCCGTTTGTCTTCGAGCGTCGGCTGAAAAGGCTCGCGGCCATTAATCGTGTCGTCGATCTGGCGAAAGATCCACGGATTCGCCATCGCGCCGCGACCGATCAAAACACCGTCACAGCCCGTCTCGTCAAAACGACTAAGGGCCTGTTGAATAGTGGTGACATCGCCACTGCCTGAGACGGGCACGCTCACCGTTTCCTTGATCGCCTTCACCAGGTCCCAATTCGCCAGGCCGCGATAACCCTGTTCCTTTGTGCGCCCATGCAAGGCGATATGTTCCGCGCCACAAGCCTCGGCCAGCTTCGCCGTCTCAACTGCATTGATGGTGTGATCGTAGAAGCCTGCGCGAATCTTGACTGTCATCGGGATCGAGATGGCCCTCTTAATTTCGGTGAGGATCGATTCCAACCGTGGATGGTCCTTCAACAATCCCGACCCGCCGCCATGCTTGACCACTTTGGGCGCGGGGCAACCGCAATTGACATCGAGAATGTCAGCGCCGATTTCTTCCGCCATTTCCGCGGCCATGCGCATGCGCTCAGGCTGGCCGCCAAAAATCTGCACGGCGAAAGGCCGCTCGTTTTCATAGAAACGCATTTGCCGTTTTGACTTTGGATTGTTTCGCGTCAGACCTTCCACCGAGATGAATTCGGAAACAGTCAGGCCAATGCCGCCCCGCTGTTTCAACAAGCGGCGGAAGGAAATGTCAGTCACACCCGCCATCGGGGAAAGCACGAGCGGCGGATTGATTTCGATATCGCGAATTTTGAAAGGCTTGATCTCGCTCATAAAAAAGCCACACGAGATTTTACCTCATGTGGCTTGAGGTCAGAACCGAGAGCGGTGACGACCAGGGTTAAGGCCCGAAGGGCCGAAATGAAATAGCCCCGACCGCAAGGTCGGGGATCACGCCTCTATCAAAGGCCTGAGGCCCGAAGGGCCGACATATCATGCCGGTCCTTCGGACCTCTTTATCCAATTCACGCGTCCAAACCCCGACCTTGCGGTCGGGGCTATGGCATCCCGGTGCTTCGCGCCTGTCTCTACTCACCAATTTGCTACCAGCTTCTCCTCACCTTGCCAGGCGGGAGCATCCAAACGCAACGACGCGCGCTGCAGTTTTTCCGGATCGTTGAGTAAACGCCCGGCGCCGACGGCCACCGTGGTCAAAGGCTCATCCACACGTGTGATGCGCAGATTCAAGTCATTTTGCAGCCGTTCTGTAATTCCGGTCAGCAGCGATCCGCCGCCAGTCAAAGTGATCCCTGAATAGTAGATGTCCGCAGTGACCTCAGGCTGTGCATCCTCGATTACGCGCCGGACGGCTGAAATTATTTCGGCCACGACCGGCTCGAGCGCACTGCGAATTTCGCCGGAGCTCACCGTTATCGGCAACGCTGCGCCGCTCGCAAGCTGCTTGCCCACGATCTCCGTCTGCCTCTCCTCCGCGTCCCCGTTTGCCACTCCCCACGCCAGGCCCAACTCTTTCTTGATGCGCTCAGCGGTCCGCTCACCGACCTGCACGGCGTGGCGCACTCGCAGGTAATCGCGGACGGCCTCGTCCATGGCATTTCCCGCGGCCGGCAAACTAACTGAGCGAATCACGCCACCGGAAGCCAAAATCGCGATGTTCGTGGTGCCTCCACCGATGTCTACCACCATGCGCGCCTGCTCGTCTTCGCAATCCAGTCCGGCGCCCAAAGCTGCCGCCAGTCCTTCATCGATCAGATCGACACGGCCGGCTTTCGCATCGCGCGCCGCATCTTTGACCGAACGGCGCTCAAGCGGAGTCGAAGATCCCGGCACGCCGATCACCAGGTGACTTCGCTTCGGATGATCATGATGCTGCACGTTACTAATCACGGCGCGCAGAAATTTCTGCGACACATCAAATTCATCGATCGCGCCGCCCCGGATCGGCCGGTGCACCTCGGTGTCGTTAGGCTCGCGCCCCAGCAGCTTCAACGCGGGCGCGCCCACCGACAGTACTTCGCCGGTGTGCTTGTGCATAGCCAGCACCGACGGCTCGTTCCAGACGACTCCCTGGGTTGGCGTGTAGACGATTGTGTTGACCGTGCCTAGATCAATGGCCAGGTCCTCAGAGAAGAACCCTCTCAAAATACTCATGACTCACCTCGTAACACTGAATGCAATTTGAGCGTGGAGAAGCAAGCTATATGCCACTTACACGCAAGAGAACTAATCTTGAGCTAATTCGATGATTGAAGAAGCGATATAGGTTTACGGGACAAGTCCGATTAAAGAATTTGAGAAGGCGAAGCGCTCGATTATCGGACGGATGGCGGCAAGCTTTACATTGATCAGGGCTCGATCGTGACAGGCGTGCCGACGCTGATCGCATTGAAGAGTTCGCGAATGTCTTCATCTTCGAGAGCAACACAACCCCAGGTCCAATCGCTGCTCGCGCCTCTGCCGTGGATATAGATCGTGCCACCCAGGCGCGTGTTTTGCGGAGGAGTTCGCTTCGCTTTGTTCGCGCGTACGATGGCGTCGTACTGCGCGCGCGTGATCAAGCCGTCACGCAGTCCGCGCTCAGCATGCACGATGTTGGGATAACTGATTCCCAGCGAAAGATAGAATGCGCTCTTGTCGTTCTTGGTAAAGATGTAGTACTCGCCTTCGGGCGTTCGATGATCACCTGAGCGCACTTTGTCGCCAACCGGACTCAGCCCGAGGCCAACGCGATAAGTCCGCACCAACTTGTTATTCGAATAGACCAGCAGGCGACGCTGAGCTTTTCTGACTACGAGTCGCGGAGACTGTAGCGGATTTGGCAGCGGCGCATGGTTTTGTGTGGTGGAAGGTGGGACGATGTTCTTAGGTGTTGCGCGTACCGTTTCCGGCGAAACCTGTGCCCCGCAACCCAACGCGACAAGCAAGATTGCCAGAGCTAGCAATGTCGGGAGCAAGCGCATTCTATTCTCGAACGAACCGATTATCGCGAGCGCCAAAGGGGATTGAGCGCCAAAGCCGCCCAACTCTCCGCACCGTCTACCCTTAGACTCAAATTTCCTCTTTTAGTTCCGTCTTACTGACAATTTCGACCAGGCGGCCAGCGTCGTGACGCGAGACATTGCGGGTGGCAGGCACTTCCAACACACGCGCGACGGTTTCAGCGGTGCGCGAGCGAATCGTGATCGCGTCGCCGGACCTGACGATGTGGCCCGATTTGGCGGCACGTCCGTTGAGAAAAACAAAACCCGCGTCGCAAAGCTTCTGAGCTACGGTGCGACGCGGGCACAAGCGGCTAAGTTTGAGAAACAGATCGAGACGCATTCCTACGGCTTCTCGGTCTTCGCCTTTTTATCCTTTTCCTTCTTGGGACTCTTCGTGGCCGCTGCCGGAGGCACCATCTTGAGCAGCGGCAAAACATCGGCGCTATAGTTTTCCGAGATCTTCACGTACGAATCATTGCGCAGCTCCTGCATGTAATCCTCGCGCGCTTTCGGCAAGCGCTCACGCGTGATCTCTTCGCGCACCCGGTTCTCGTTGAATACCGGAGTGTTCGACCCGGCAGTGCGCGCTTCCACTTTCAGAATCTGAAAACCCTCGTCGGTCTTCAAAGGCTCACTGATTTGACCCGCCTGCAGGTTCTTGATTGCGCCCGCAAGATCAGGCCGCAGATCGACCACTTGAAACAGACCGACTTTGCCGCCCTGGGCCGCGCTGCGTTCTGAATACGCTTTCGCGAGCGTGGCAAAGTCAGCTCCGGCGCGTAACTGTTTTACTAACTCATTAGCCTGAGCTCTGACGTCTGCTTCCGGCTTGCCGGCCAGACTGAGAAAAATCTCGGACAGCTCAACCGTTTCAGGCTTGATGAACTTGGTCTTGTTAGCCTCGAAATAGCGGCGCAGCTCATCAATGCTCAATCCCCAGAATACTTTTGCGTCGACCTCGTTCTCGAGCACTGCCTGCTTCATGATCTCCGCACGCATCGTCTGGCGCGTGGCCACCGGATCGACACCCGACTGGCGCATGGCCTCTTCGAGTTTTTCCAGCGACGGAATCTTGTTTTCCCGGGCCACGTCCAACATGCGCCGGTTCACTTCGGCCTCGACTCGATCGGTGAGATCGAGTTCCTTGCCCTTTTGAATCAACAACTGCTCGTTAATCAGCGTCGCGATCAACTCGTTCTTGCGCTTTTCTACTTCGGCGTTAGCCTGCTGTTCAGACATGCCGTTCTGCTTCAAAGTGTCGACGCGTTCCTTCATCTCGCGTTTCAATTGCGAGAGGGTCACCACACCGTCATTGACCTGCGCGATCACTTCATCGACCACCACCGGCTCGCCTTCCTGAGCACGGACCAACGCCGGCGAGAAAACAAGAACACTGCACGCGAGGACTGCAGCTAAAATGAATTTTGATTTCACGAATTTAATACTCCAAGAAAGTAGAACAGGCTGCCAGCCTGTTCTGTTGTGGTTGCTTCGGGTGCGGAACAGGCTGGCAGCCTGTTCTACTTCACCGAGATTTTAACTGTCTGCCCTGATTTGCAGCAACACGCGGCGCGCAAATGCCAAAACTTCCGCCTTTTCTTCATCATTCAGGGCCAAGCGTAAAACGCCGTTGGGCGTAAAACTGGCTCCCGAACGGACCCGCACCAGCTCCATCAGATTTTCGGGGGCGACGCGGGCTTTCTCGCTCAACTTAATGGCGATGCCGTCGCGCGTCCGATCGATCGAGACCGAGCCCACTAACTCAGCCGCCTGTCGCAGTCGTGCGTAATCAAAAAGGCTTTCCACCTGGCCGGGTACGCGGCCATAACGATCCTCGGTTTCGGCGCGAATGGCGGCCAGCGCTTCTTCATCACGCGCCGACGAAACTCGCTTGTAAGTACGCAGCCGCTGGCCCATGTCCGAAATGTAGTTTTCCGGAATCGCGACGTCCACGCCGAGATTGATCGCCACGCCGGTTTCGTCTTCGACCTGTTCGCCGCGCATCTCGGCCACCGTGCGTTCGAGCATTTGCGTGTAAAGATCAAAACCGAGGGCGTCCATATGACCGGACTGCTCACCCCCGAGAAGATTTCCGGCGCCCCTCAATTCCAGGTCCAAAGCCGCGATGCGAAACCCGGCGCCCAGCTCGGAAAACTCGCGAATCGCAGCCAACCGGCGGCGCGCTATCGGCGAAAGTTCCTGCTCGGCCGGAATCAGAAGATAAGCATAAGCACGGCGATTCGAACGCCCCACGCGCCCGCGCAATTGATATAGCTGAGAAAGACCGTAAGTGTCGGCGCGATTTATGATGATGGTGTTAGCACGGGGGATGTCTATGCCATTCTCAATGATGGTCGTGGCCACCAGCACATCATGCTTGTAATCAATGAAATCCAGCATGACGCGCTCCATCTCTTTCTCATTCATTTGGCCGTGACCCACGGCAATGCGCGCCTGCGGAACCAGGCGTTTCACCAAGGCGGCGATAGTGTCGATCGATTCGACACGATTGTGAATGAAGAACACCTGGCCACCGCGGGACAATTCCAATTCGATCGCCGACTTAATGACTGAGTCGGAAGACTGCACGACCTGGGTTTGAATCGCGAGTCGATCACTGGGCGGTGTTTCGATCAGAGACATGTCACGCAAACCGCTGAGCGACATGTTGAGCGTGCGCGGAATCGGGGTCGCCGAAAGCGTCAGCACGTCGACGCGTTTCTTCAACTGCTTCAAGCGCTCTTTGTGCGCCACGCCGAAACGCTGCTCTTCATCGACGACAACCAGGCCGAGATTTTGAAAGCCAACGTCCCTGGAAAGCATTCGATGTGTTCCGATGACCACATCGACGGCGCCGCCTTCGACCTGCTTTACCACTTCCTTTTGTTCTTTGGACGAGCGAAACCGCGAGAGCAATTCAATCTTGACCGGGAAGGGCGCAAACCGCTGGCGAAAAGTTTCGAAATGCTGATAGGCGAGCACGGTGGTGGGCGTCAGTATCGCGGCCTGCTTGCCGTCCATCACGGCTTTGAAAGCAGCGCGCATCGCCACTTCAGTTTTTCCGTAGCCGACATCCCCGCACAGCAGTCGATCCATCGGCGTCGTCGCTTCCATGTCCTGCTTCACGTCCTCGATGGCAGTTTCCTGATCGGGAGTGAGCGTGTATTCGAATCCCTGCTCGAATTCGCGTTGCCACGGCGCGTCGGGCGGAAACGCGTAACCCTGCACCAGCTTTCGCTCGGCGTACAGCCGCAAGAGCTCGTCAGCCATGTCGCGCATGGCGCGCTTCGCTTTGGCTTTTGTCTTTTGCCAGCCCAATCCGCCGAGCCGATCAAGCGTAGGCTGATGACCCTCAGCGCTGGAATAGCGCTGCACCAGATCGAGACGTTCTACGGGAACGTAAAGCTTCGAATCCTCGGCATAGTAGAGGAGCATGAACTCGCCACGCGGCTGTTCGACAGTCTTAAGGTTGTCGTACGTCGGCTTCGGCCCCAGGTCGAGAGTGACCAGTCCGCCAAAGCGCGCAATCCCGTGATCGATATGGACCACGAAGTCATCGACTTTCAGATCACGAAAATCAGAAAGAAAGGCGGCGGCCCGCGCGCGTCGCTTCTTCTCGCGCTTGATCACCGCACTGCGACGCTCAATGGCGGGTTCAGCCGCTTCATCAAACAAGTCGCCTTCCACATGAACAATCAAGCGGGCCGAAGGCAACTCAAAACCGCCTGACAATTTTCCGGAAGTGAAGACCGCTTGCGCTGAGTTCGAAGAATCTGAGACTTCGGTGAATGTGGTCACGCGCGTATCCACGTTGTATTCGCGCAGAATCTCAGCGATGCGTTCGGCGACACCCGGGCTGGGCATGACAAAGAGAGTGGTTACGTTTTTCTCGGCATGGCGCGCAATCACTTCAGTTGCCAATTCAGGCAAGCGCCCGTGATATCGCATCACCGATTGCGCCTGCCAATCGACTTCTCCATGATCGGCGGCAGACCGGCTTTGGGTTCCCCTCTCCGCTTGCGGAGAGGGGTTAGGAGAGAGGTTGCGGCTCGTCACCCCAGCCCCAACCCCTCCCCGCTCGCGGGGAGGGGAGACCTTGTCCACATTCGGAAACAGAAACAGCGGTTTCTTTTTTGGACGCTCTTTGCCGACAGAAATTTTCGGAGCTTCGGCATCGAGCGCTAACTCCTGGTCGATCCTCGCGCTGGTGCGACCCAGCGCGCGCATTTCAACCCGTGGTAGTGCGTCGATCGCGCCGCGCATTTCTTCCGCCGTCAGATAGAGCTCGTGAGGCGTGAGGCCGAGATCGTCGGCGGCGTCAGTTTCCGCATAGCGTTCGTCCAATGTCTGAAAGGCGCCCGCGAGATAATTTTCAATCGCCACCGGCTCGTCGACGATCAGCACGGCATTCTTGAAGTAGCCAAAGATGCTTTCGTTTTTCCGAATGAGTGAAATCAACCACTCCCATCCGGGAAAAGGTTCGCCTTCATCAGCGAACACCGTGCGATCGCGCAGGCTGCGGGCGAACCGCTCGCCACGCCAACGCACGCGCGCTTCAGCGGCCCATTCGCGAAAGTCGTTCGCCGTCACCACCAGTTCGCGCATCGGAGCAACTTCGACTTCCGCGAGTTGGGTCGTCGAGAGCTGGCTTTCAGGATCGAATTCACGAATCGAATCAACCGTGTCGCCAAAAAATTCGATGCGCGCCGGCATCGGCTGTCCCGGCGGCCAGATGTCGAGGATGCCGCCTCTGATCGAGAATTCACCCACGGCGCCGACTGGATCTTCACGCACGTACCCGCAGGCGATCAGTTTTGTCACCAACTCTTCCGGCGAGTGGTCTTCATCACGGCGCAGGACCGCTCCCGCGCGCAGAATTTCATTGGCGGCGACTGTCCTGCGGGCGAGTGCGCGCGAAGTGAGGAGCGCGAAGTGAGTGGCACGCGCATCTTGCGCGTGATCTCCCATGGGCGAGACGCCCATGCCACTTTGTTGATTTCGCGCCAACCGCCAAAGGGCGAGCGCGCGACGCTCTAAAGTTTCGGCGTGAGGCGAACCTCCGGCGTATGGATCGCTTTCCGATGCAGGCAACACTGTCAGCGCTTCGCCGCAATGCGAAACGCCGCGCAAGGCGCAGTACCAGAACCCCAGATCGCGCTCCCACGCTTCGAGGTCGCGTTGCGCGGGCAAGACGATGACGAACTGCTTTCCGGTTTCGCGTTGTAGAGCGGCGAGCACCAGTGCGCGCGCAGGCGCAGCCACAAGACCGCTGAGCGAGACTATGCGCGCGCCGCGATTGATCTGATCAAGCACCGCGCGGAATTCGTCGCTCTCCATTACCTGATGAAGCGCTGTTTGAAGAGCTGTGCTGGTTTCTGCAGTCGTCGACATCTGACACTCAATCGAAAAGCAAACGCGCGACACCTGACCCAACACTTAGGGTTGGGGGTGTCGCTCTGATCGCGCTCGGGGGCGCACTGAATCACTGGAGGCTGCGTCCTGCGGCATCTTGCGGCGTGACCTCCAAATATTCTTGCACTTCACGCTAAGCCACTGGCTTACGGCACTGCGCGGCAAAGCCCGCTTTATTGCTCCGTCTTTATTCGCTCCACAAGTTTGCTGGTGGAAGCCCCTTCGACAAATGGCAGACTCACTACGCGCCCCCCGGCAGCTTCAACTTCTTCGCGTCCGTGGATTTGATCAAGCGCATAGTCGCCGCCCTTCACCAAAACATCCGGCAACAACTCGGCAATCAACGAGCGTGGCGATAACTCATCAAACACCGTGACATAGTCGACCGCTTCAAGCGCCGCCAGAATTTCGGCCCGATCATTTTCGTTGGTTAAGGGCCGGGCGGCGCCCTTCAACGCGCGCACAGACGTGTCGCTGTTTACTGCCACCACCAGCGCGTCACCCAACGCGCGTGCCTGGGCGAGATAGCGAACGTGACCGATATGCAATATGTCGAACACGCCGTTGGTGAAAACGAGCGACGTGCCTCGGTCGCGCAAGCGCGCGCGCTCTGAGAGCAGTTCATCTCGCGTCAGAATCTTTTTTGAGCTCATGGGCGAATCTCAAATTGTAAAGGCGCACGTCACAAACGGCAAAAAAGGTGGTGGCACGGGCGTCCCGCCCGTGAACACGCGCAGGATGCGCGTGCCACACCGGTTTACCATTCCCGATTTACGATTTACTATTCACGGATTGCTATGACCGTGCCATTTATCGAAGAAAACGATCAGACTATCGCGCGTCGCGAACACCTCGAGGCGCTGCGCCAGCTGGTCGGCAATGTTTATCCGAACAAATTTGTACGCAGTAAGGTGACCAACACCGCTGCAGGCGAAGATACGATCACGTCCATTGTCACCGAGTTCAAACGATTCGAACCCGAAATTCCGGAAGGACAGAAGCCGGCGCCCGAGACCCTCGAAGCTGCGAATGCCGAGCTGAACAAGACTCGCGTGCGTGTCGCCGGACGAATTGCCGCACCACCGCGCGTGATGGGAAAAGCTGCGTTCCTGCACTTGTCAGACGGAGTTTCGCGTTTACAGATTTACGTCCGCCGGCAGGACGTGGTCGGATTGCGCAACGACGGAAGCAGCACGTCCGACACTGTCAGCGGCTGGGACCTTTTTGGATTACTCGACCACGGCGATTTTATCGGCGTCGACGGCTATCTTTTTATCACCAAGACCGGTGAATTATCGGTGCATGCTGAGAAGTTACAGTTCTTAGCAAAGGCTTTGCTACCGATGCCTGACAAAATGCACGGCATCAACGATCCGGAGATTCGCCAGCGTCAGCGCTACGCTGATTTGATCGCGGGCAGCTTGAAGATCGAGCACGAGGAAAACAATCTGTCGCCACGCGCGGTGTTCGAAGTGCGCGCGAAAGTCCTCCGCGAGATTCGCCGGTTCCTCGACGAACACGGTTACATCGAAGTCGAAACACCGATGCTCACGTCGAAGGCGACCGGAGCTTTGGCCAAGCCCTTTCAGACACATCACAACGCGCTCAACATCGATCTGTACGCGCGCATTGCGCCTGAGCTTTATCTAAAGCGCCTGGTGGTTGGCGGCTTTGAAAAGGTCTACGAGCTGAACCGCAACTTTCGCAATGAAGGCATAGATCGTGTTCACAATCCTGAATTCACGATGCTGGAATTCTACTGGGCGTACGCCGACGTGAATCAGATGATGGATTTGTGCGAAGAGCTTTTGCGATCGGTAGTCCGGGTGGCGACCGGGGGCTTGACAGTTAGGTATGGAATTCACGAGATAGACTTCTCAAAGCCTTTCGCTCGGATGAGCATGAAGAAAGCCATTATTGATAATCAGCGTAACGAAGTTCTCAAAGGTACAAATGTAGTAGCGATGAGCGGAGGCATCGACGGCGAAAGTCTCAACGACTTTAACTACGTCTACCGCCTACATAGCTTCATCAACAACATCGGCAATCTTATGCATAGCATTTATCCCGGCCGTTCCCTCAATCAAATTATTGCGGGTGAGCGGGTGACTGAAGCTGAGGAAATTGAGTTTTGGAAACGAGCGAGAAAGCAGTCTGAGAACGAATTGGCGAGTCTTCCGGAATATTCCGAGACGGTTTGCCAAACGTTACACGGTCAATTTATTGCTGATATCTTTGAATATGTCGCTGAACCATTTTTGGTTCAGCCCACCTTCATAACTGATTTTCCAAAGCCGATTTCTCCGCTTTCGAAAGCCTCGCCTACGGATCCTTCAATCGCTGAACGCTTTGAATTCTTTGTGGGGCTGATGGAAACGGCCAATGGCTTCTCTGAGTTGAATGATCCGGAAGAGCAGTATCAGCGTTTTATTGATCAGGCGCAGCAGCGCGAGCGCGGCGATGAAGAAGCAATGGTGATGGATGAGGATTACATTCGTGCTTTGTCTTATGGCATGCCGCCGGCCGCCGGGATTGGCGTGGGCATCGATCGCCTGACTATGCTGCTCACGAACAAGGCATCAATTCGAGAGGTGATCCTGTTCCCACACATGCGACCGGAAAAACCAGCCGCATCGGAGTAATGAAGTCAGTACCACCCCGCGGTAGCGGGTGGGTCTATAGTCGGTGAGCCAACGCCGGACAAGACAAAGGCGCGAAGCGTCGTCATGAAATAGCCCCGGACCGTCAGGTCGGGGTTAAAGGGCTTGATTGGATCTTGAGGTCCGAAGTGGCTTTGCCTCAAAAGTCGAAAGGGCACCTCTCATTCACACCGGGCTTTAGCCCGGTGATAAGCAGAGGAGGAGAATAATGAACCGTTTTAACGGTTTACTTTTCTTCTTAAGACACTCAGGCGATTTTGCCTGGTAAACGACACGGAGAAACCGTTGAAACGGTTCCTATGATTTTCACGGTCTTTGATCACCGGGCTGAAGCCCGGTGTGAATGAGAATAAGAGTGAGACTGTCAGACTTTTGAGGCAAAGCAGTCCGAAGGACCGGAATGAAACGCAAACATTTCGCCCTTCGGGCCTCAATACATTTTGCCTCTTCTAGATCCCGACCGTCAGGTCGGGGCTATTTCATAACGGCGCTTCGCGCCTGGTTATCATCGTTCGGCTTGGCCCACTGGTCGCGTAGCCTTACTTCGCCGGTGTCTCCTGATGGAACACCGCCACCCAAACATCTTTCCGCTTAACCCAGATCGAACTCGCCCAGACGTTTGCCGGTAACGTCGTGCCGCCGCAGCTGCCGTCCTGCCACCCTTTATAAATCAGCAACGCGGCGCTGGTATTGATCTTCGTCATCTTCCAGTCGCTGAGCTTGAAGGATTTTATGTCGCAACCTTTGATGTCCTGGGCGATGCTGCCCTTCCCGCCGACGCCCATATCGCCAACCATGACGCTATCCGCGGCCAGATTCGTTTCGAATGGTTTGATGTCCTTATTCTTCCACGCGTCCCACAGCATGGTTTCCATTTCGGTTAACTCATGCTGAAGCTGCGTCTTGGTCACGCGTGGCTTTTTCGGTTTAGGCGACGGTGAGGGCGTCGGTTCCGGTTGCGCGTAGCTGAGTGCGGTGAACACAAGAATCAGTAAAGCTGCTAAAGGCAGATGTCTCTTCATTGGGGCTCTCCTCAAAAGATTCAGATTTAGTTGATTTGGCAAACAGATTGCGGGAGGTTCTACTACTGGAGGGAGGTTCTGTCAACAGGAAGTCAGAACCGGGGGCGGCAGTGGCCGGGTAAGTGGCGCGAAGCGCCTTGGTATATTTACTTCAACCTCGGGCTGCTCTGATTTCCAAAGCTCAGAATCGTTCCACCAAAGCCCACGGCCCAGCCGTGCTCCCGGTCGACGATGCAGAGGCGTTCAAGTGCGTGCGAGACGTTGCTTGTTTCGGCAAACCAATGAACGCCACCGTCAACCGTGTGAAGCAAAGTGCCGTCAGTGCCGGCGGCCCAACCTTCAGCAGCGCTGATAAACTTCACGTCAAACAGATCGCTTTGCACGTTTGAGCTTTGCGCGAACCACATCCGTCCGCCGTCACTCGTGGTAAAGATTTTGCCCATCGAGCCAACTGCCCAACCCAAACGATCGCCGATGAAACTGGCAGAGTTGAACCGCACCCCGGCGCCTTCGCGCACCAGGCCGCTATGCCAGGTCGAGCCGCCATCCTTTGTTTGCAGGATCGTCGCGCCCGCGCCCACCAGCCAACCATTTGAATCACTCACGAACACTCCGCCCAACAACAGATGTTTTGTGGGCAGCTGTTGCCGCATCCAGTGCGCGCCGCCGTCGCGTGTGAAGAAGGCCACACCGGTTTCGCCAAACACCCAGCCACTGTCGCGGTCGGCAAAGACTGCGCGCACGATCCGCGCCTCTGCGCCGAGTCCGTCGAGAAACACCTGCCGCCAGGTGAGACCGCCGTCTTCGGTGTTCATCAGATAAGAACGCGCCTCGTCATTTGTCTTTAGCTTGAAGAGATCACGCTCTGCCACCAGCCAACCGGAGTGGTCGTCCGCGAAGTACACATCGCGCAGCGTGTCTTTCGTGGCCGTAGAAACTTTTTTCCAGGTCGCACCGCCGTCCGTAGTTTCCAGCAGCGTGCCGCCACTGCCTGCCACCCAGCCGTGATCGCGATCTATGAAATGGACTGCGTGTAACCAGGCCATCGTGCCTGAGCGCTGGCGAGACCAACTGGCGGCGCGAGCAGATGGCAGTGAGCTGTGAGCGGTAAGCAGTAAAACAATCGCCGCGAGCAGTACACGAGGCGCAGCCTCGCACAATTTATTAAGCCGAGCGCCGGAAAGACAAGGCCCTTCCGCACGGTGCTGCGGCAAAGCCACAAGTCGTTCTTGCTGCTTACTGCTCACTGCTTCCTGCTTACTCTCTTAGAACCCACCTGCGAAGATTCGCGCGAAGCTCAGGATTGGGAGAAAGCCCGAAATCTTGTCGAAGGTCTTCCACCGGTTGCCGGGGACGACGACCTGATCACCGGGATTTAAATAGACCGAATCGGGCGCCTGGCCTTTATAAATCGCGGCTACGTTTACCGGAATCGGCGTCAGATTTCCATTAGCCTGTTTGCGCAGCACATAAACTTTTTTCTTGTCGCCGGTTTGCAGGACACCACCTGCCTCAGCGATCGCTTCAGTGACGGAGAGCCTTCGCGTCATCGGACGAATGCCGGGCTGGCCCACGTCGCCGATAACGCTGTAGCGGTACGAACCCGCCTGGTCGAGTGACACCGAAACCTGCGGATCGATTATGTATTCGTCGTAACGTTTCTTGATGAGCTCGGCCACCTGGTCGACGGTCTTGCCGTTGACAAAGATCCCGTCCGGAATCAGCGCAAGCGAAACACGGCCACTGGGCGGAATCTTGATGCCGCCCCGTGAATAACGCTCCTGGCCAAAGACGTTCACCGAAATGACGTCCTCAGGTCCAAGTTTGTAACTCGAGAAGAAGTTGTTGTAGCTCTGCACAATCGCGTCTTCCTCGGTCGATTGAGGTTTTGCGTCGCTATTGGAAGTAGCGTCGGCAGTGGTCGCTTGTCCCTCGGGATTTTGAGTCGCCGCCGGCGAAGCGATCGGCGAAGCAGTAGGCGAAGCGGTTGGCGAAGCGATGGGCGCCGTAGTTGCCGGCGCCGGGTCTGATCCGGTCCGCCGCTGACGCGTGCCAGTGGGCGCCTGCGCCAGAGCGCTGGTGGCAATCACCAGCATGCCTGCCAGAACAATCGTTGGTGTTAACAGCTTCTTCATGGTTTCAAACCTCCGAACAAGTTCGACGAACTTTAGTTTGTCGTTCAGTAACAAGATGATCGGCTTTCTGAGGTCATCGACAAATTGAAGTTTGTCGGACATCTAAGTTCCCTTTCCAAACAGAATCGTCTTTGTGGTCTCGAACAGAATGGTCGCATCGAGCGCGAGGTTCTGGTTCTTGATATAGAAAAGATCGTACTGCAGCTTTTGCCGCGCGTCTTCGATCGATGCGCCATACGGATAGTTGATTTGCGCCCAGCCCGTCAGGCCGGGAGCAATCAGGTGGCGTTGTTCGTAATAAGGAATCTCTTCCGCCAGCGTCGCGACAAAGTGAGGACGCTCGGGCCGCGGGCCGACAAAGTTCATGTCGCCGCGCAGGATGTTCCAAAACTGCGGAATCTCGTCTACGCGAATCTTGCGAATGATGCGGCCCACCCGGGTCATGCGATGGTCGTCAGTGCTGGCCCAAACTGGTCCGTTACGTTCGGCATCGAGTCGCATCGAGCGAAACTTCATGAGCGTAAACGTGCGCCCGTTCTTGCCCACGCGTTCCTGTTTGTAGAGCGCGGGACCACGCGATTCCAGCTTGATCAAAATCGCCGTAAAGATCGCGATCGGCAGCGAAAGGATCGCGCCCACCAAAGCAATGGTCCGGTGCATGGCCGTGCGCGCCAGCTCGTTAATGCGCGCGCGCCGGCCGCGGCTGGAAAAGATCAGCCACGACGGACGAATCATATCGAGCAACACCCGGCCCGTCAGGCGCTCGTAAAAAGAGGCGCTCTCTTCGATCGAAACGTCGCCCGAAAGACTGAGCCGCAACAACTCCTGAGTCGGAAACTGTCCACGGCGATCACCAATGGCGACCACCAGACGATCGATGTTTTCACGCTGCACCAGCGATGACAGCTCGGACGTCAGACCGATCACCTTCGGGTTGATCAGGCTCTTGCCGACCAGCGCCGGGTCGTTATCGACAAAGCCGATCACGCGATAGCCCGCGTCCTTTCGCTGCAAAGTTTCTTTGGCAATCTCAATCGCGAACGGTCCTGAGCCCACAATAAGAATGCGTTCACCCAATTCGGGATGGCCGAGAATCCAGTGAATCGCCAGTCGCCAACCCACCATCGCAAAGAGCGCCAGCGGCAACGAAATTAAATAGACGCCGCGGCCAATCATTACCCTGGGCAGCGCATAGAAGGTCAGCGCCATCCCCATCCACGCCAGCCCCATCGCCTGGAGCAAACGCAAAACCAGTTCGCGGCGATCGCGCATCACTACGAAATCGTAAAGGTCAAAGAGATAGAAGGAAGTGAGACAAAGCGCGCTGGCGAGCGCGGCTTTGTAAAAACCGTTGCGTTGAATCAGCGTGTCCTCAGCATCAACCGCGCCCAGCCGAATATACACAGCGACGATCAGACTGCCGAAGAGTAAAGACGCTTCGACCAGCAGCAGGAGGACCGTGCGTGCTTTTAGTCTGGATCGATTCATAGTCGGTGCCTTTGTTCCCTCTCCCTTTGGGAGAGGGTTTGGGTGAGGGATTACAGCGAAAAGGAAGAATTTCGAATTATTTTTCTCCGCCTAAACCCTCACCCCGACCCTCTCCCAAAGCGAGAGGGGTTAAGAAACCACATCCTCCTCGATGTAGATCATTTCCATCGGTTGCCCGTCGCCAGCTGGGGCCGCAGTCACTTCCGGCTCTTCCTCGACGGCGGTCTGTTGATATCGCTGCTGGTAATAAAGCGCAGTTTCATCCGGTTGAACTTCAGCGCGATTCAGGATCACGCCGAGCATGCGCTCGCGCGGCAATTGCTCGAGCAGGCGATCGACTGCCGAAAATCGGGTCCGGGAAGCGCGCACTACCAGCAAGGCTGCGTCAGCGCGATTAATCAAGAGGTTCGCGTCGGTGAATACGCCAAGTGGCGGTGCGTCGATGAGGATGAAGTCGAAATGCTTGCGAGCTTCATCGAGCAAGCGGCCAAACCGCGGGCCGGAAAGCAACTCAGCCACGTCTTCTCGTGCCGCGCCGCCAGGTAACAGGTGCAATCCGCAGGGCGACAACTTGACGATCGCCTGCATCAGCGTAGTTTCGCCCGTAAGCACCTCTGACAATCCCACCTCGCTCTCAATGCCGAGGTAGTTTGCCGTGCATGGATTACGCAAGTCGGCGTCAATCACTAAAGCCCTGACACCATCGGTCTGGGCCAGGAGCCAGGCGAGATTCAAAGTCGTCAGTGTCTTTCCTTCACCCATGCCTGCGCTGGTGATCACAAACGCGCGCAGGCTCTGGCGTTCGCTCGCCTGCAAAAGCTTTGTCCGCAGTGAGCGAAACTGTTCGCATTCAGGTGAATGCGGTTCGTGGATGGCCACGAGATGTGGTTCGACGCGCGCAGCTATGACTTCTCGCGACGAGAACTCGGCTACGCGCGTCGATCCGACAGCGCCCAAGGTTGCCCCAGCATCACGGAGGGCTTTACCGCCGGGGAGTGCCGGCCCGCCGGTCGCCTCCGCCGTGTGCGCAGTGGGCGCTGAAGTGAAAGCCGCCGGCATCGCCGTGAAAGGCGCAGCCTCCCACGGATGTTCGGACCCGGCGCCCGGCTTAGCGGGCTGGGTGAACTCATAGACGTTGCCGTCGCGGCTTATTGAACGTTTTGAAGTGGTGGTTGAGCGCTGCGCGGACTCGGCGCGCTTCAGCGCATCATAGACTCTGCCCATTGTTTCCTCTCCCAAAACCCGAACGGTTAAAGGCCGACCCGAGCTCTTCAATGGTTACTGGTTTAGAGCTTTCGCTGTAATTGTTGTCAGGTTCCGGCGCTGATATCAGAGAAAAATTTTCCGCCGGCTCACTGCGATCAAAAGTGGCGCGTGGCGTGTGACTTACCGGCGGTACGTCGTTGCCATTACCACCGTTGCCGTGTTCATGTCCGTTGCCGTTGCCCGCGGCCCAGAGTTCGGCCCGCCCCGCGGCATTAAAGATGCGCACGGAGTTCTCGTCCGACCGGAGCTCGCGATCTTTGCGCGGCAACATGTCAAAGGTTGCCGCCACCTCTTCGATCATGGCGCGGCTGATGATCTCTTCGCCCGAAGCAAAGCCATTGAGCATGGCGTTGTCGCAAAGGTTGTTGATGTTTCGCGGGATACCGGCAGAACAACGAAAGATGTAATCGACGGCGCCGGGTGAAAACATGTCCGGGTTGCGCGCGCCGGCAACCTTCAAGCGTGAAGAGATGTAGTGCGCAGTCTCGTCGATGTTCGGCAGCGCATTAATCTCACAGCGCAGGGCCACACGTTGTTTGAGCTGGCGCAGATGCGAATAGTTAAGAACGTCGCGCAGCTCAGGCTGGCCGGTCAAAACGATCTGCAAGTGCTTGGCGGTGTCTGATTCGAAGTTGCAGAGCAGTCGGATCTCTTCCAGTACATCCGTGGACAAACCATGCGCCTCGTCCACCACCAAAACCGTGCGCAAGCCGCGGTTGTGACGCGTCTCGAGCACCTTGCCCAATTCGATGAGCAGGTCGGATTTGTTTTCCCAATTCTGGATGTCGAAAAGAGTTGCGAGGTACTGATAAAACTCTGGCACTGAGAGGCGCGGGTTGAAGATGTACGCCACCATGACCGTGCGATCGAGGCGCTGCATCATCCAGCGCAACAGTGTCGTCTTGCCGGTGCCGACTTCGCCGGTTACCACAATCAGGCCGCGACCACTTTCGATGCCGTAATGCAGATTGGCCATCACTTCGGTGTGCGAGGGCGTGAAGTAGAGGTAGCGCGGATCCGGGGTAAGCGCGAATGGCAGTTCGTTGAGTCCGTAGAATTCGGTGTACATGTTTCCTCCTCGTGGCACAGACTTCAGTCTGTGACCTCGGCAGTCAGCACAGACTGAAGTCCGTGCCACTTCTCTTACAGCGCGATCTTTTCAAAGACGTGAGTCATTCTCAGAATGAAAGCCAGCATCGGCACCGCGACGATGGCGATGGCGATACCGGCGACTAACGCGAGGTTGTGTCGTCGCGGAATGGCGCGCGCTTCCGCGGGCGTCAGCAGTTCAGGTATCGAAGCCAGCACCGGCAGACCGGTGTAGTGCTTCGCGTCATCGGTGGTTTGAATCGTGAACAGGCGACGCAGCTCAAAAGCCAGCGCCATGATTACGCCCAGCAGCAGCCCCAGCCCGAAACCGGCTGCGGTCATCAGAAAGCGTTTTGGCGCTACCGGTTTTTCCGGAAGGTTAGCGGGGTCGACCACTGCGATGCCGCCGCCTTGCTGCTCGCGAGCAGCATCCGCACCGACAACAATTTTCTGTTGCTGAGTCAGCAGGCTGTCATAACTCGTTTTCTTGGTTTGATATTCGCGATCCAACGATTCCAGTCCGACTTCCGCACTCGGGATCGCGTTGATGCGTGTGTTCAGCTCGGCGATCTGGTTATTGGTTTCACTCAGCAGACGCTGCTGCCGATCCATGTCGCCTTCGACCATCGTGATGTTTGTGCGCAGCGTCAGGAGCCTGGGGTCGGTGAGTTTCGTCAGCTTCTGCTTGCGATCCTCAATCCGGCTTTTCCATTCGTCCATCATCTGGTCCTGCTGCTCCTTGATATCGGCAATCTGCTTGCGTTTAGCCAGCACGTCAGGATGCTTCTCGGTGTACTGCGTCAGGAACATCTGCAATTCGCCTTCATACTCTGAACGGCGCCGCACCAGTTCGGCCCAGGCCTGCGTGGTCTTCGGATCGGTGGTGTTTTCAGCGCTCAGCACGATCTCCTGTTCGTAGCTCTTCGTGATGTCGCCGAGCTGGCTGCGATAAGCCGCGGCCAAATCACGCAACCGGCCCTGCTCAGCCAGCAAAGCCTTTTGTTCTTCGTGCAAAGCTGTCAGGCGACCCACCAGCGCCTGTGATTGCGACGGCAGGTTGTTCATGTTCTGTTGCAGGTAAGCGAGGCGCTGATTGTCGATTGCATCCAATTCATCTTTCGCAGCACGCACTTGCTCTTCCATGAACTGTTTGGCGGAGGTGCCGGCGTTGTTCATTCCGGTCGTCTGCTCGTCGATGTACTTGCTCGCGAGTTCGGCGGCGACTGCCTGCGTGCTTTTCGGATCGCGACCCCGGTAAGTGATGTTGAAAGCGTTGGTGATGTCGTTGCGGCTGTTGTTTACCTCGACCTTTATTCCCTTGCGCATCTCGTCGATGATGGCTTCCATCGCTTCACCACGGCGCCGCTCTTCGCTGTAGAGGTCGTACTTTTCGACCAGCGGTTGTAGTGAGCTGCGGCTGGTAACGACCTGCGAGATGCCCGCCAGCTCGCGCGTCAGCGTCTCTTCGGTGATCATCGGCACGACTGAGTTGGGCAGTGTCGAAGGCTTTACCACGATCAAGGTGGACGATTCGTAAATATCCGGCAGGCGGAAAACCACGTAGGAGATTGCCAGCCCGACGGCAATTGTCGGCAGAATAATCATCCACTTGCGTTTCAACGCGATGCGCGCGTATTCGCCAAGTTTGCGCGGTCTGAATTCGGTGCTCATGTTTGCTCCTCAGATTTGTCCCATGGTCCTATGTGGCCATCGGTCCCATTGGTCCCGTAAGCCGATGGGACGAATAGGACAGATAGGACCAATAGGGCCTATAAAGTCGCGAGCGTTTTTCGGGCTTCGTCGGCTTCGGGGAAAGAAACTTTTTCGCTCAGGCGCAGGGCGTTTTCGATCTCGCGGCGCGCGGCGGCCTTTTCACCTTTGGCGGCCAGGGCGACGCCGAGGTGATAGCGATAGGTCGGTGACGGGCTGCCGTTGTTGCGGCGCGCGGCTGTCTCGTCGACGGCCACAGCCTTCTTCAACTGTTCGGTAGCTGGTCCATACAAACCTTTTTTGTAGTAGACCCAGCCGAGCGTATCGACAAAGCTCGGCACTTCCGGATTGTTCTGCACCGCGCTCTGGGCCAGGCGCACGGCCTCGTCCATGTTGCCCTTTCCGTGAATCGCATACAGCCACGCCAGGTTATTCGCCGCAAAGACCGCGTTCTGATCATTGGCGAGCGCCTTCTTGTAATTTTCGATCGCGGCGTCGATGTTCTGCTGGTTCATTTCCAGCATTCCGATCAGCGTGTAGATGGCGGCGTTGTCGGGACGACGCTCGACAATCTTCTTGTACTCTTCGATAGCACGCTGTTGCTGGTTAGTGTTTACGAACAGCGCTGCCAGGGCCGAGTAAGAGGCGAGATAGTTGGGATCAATTTCCAGTGAGCGACGAAACTCGGATTCAGCTCCTTGTGCGTTCATCTCATAGCCGTACACGCGGCCTTTCAGGAAGTGCAGCGAAGCATTATTTGGCTGCGCCGCGATCGCCTGATCCAGACGCGCATGTGCCTGGTCAGTCCGTTTCTGTCCCGCGTAGATATTAGTCAGCCCGCGCAGCGCATTGAAGTTTGCGCCGTCGAGGCCGAGCGCGCTGTTGTAAGAGCTAATCGCCTCGTCGACTTTGTTTTCCGCAAGCGCCACTACCGCGAGATTGACGTAAATGTCAGGCGTGTTGGGCGCGGCATCACGTGCTGCCATGAAGTCTTGCCGCGCAGTCTTCGCGTCGCGAAGTTGCAGCGCCGCCGAACCATGCGCGATCAGGGTTTTGGTTTTCAACTCAGACAGCATCTGCGGCGAGTTCTCGCGATCCGGAGCGGCTTTTGAAAGCCGATCGAGCAACTGGTTTGCCAGCTGCAGCGCCCCTTTTGGATCGCCGCTGGCGAGATTGATCTGGACCTGCATCAATTTCGCGGCCAGATAGTCCGGATAATTCCGTTCGAGATCGCCGGCGAACACGCGCGCCTGCTCAACCTGGCCAAGACGGAAATTCGCTTCGGCCATGAAGTACAGTCCGGCGCGCGAGTTGGGCTCCTGGCGCAGAACTTCGCGCAGATCCTCAATCGCCGTCTTCAGATCGTTCGGTTGACCCGCCTGCATGGCGACCCGTGCGCGCAGAATGATTGCTTGCCGATCGCTGGGATCATTTTTCAGGACCGTATCGACTTCAGCTTTGGCATTGGCGAGATCTCCGCGGTTCAGCATGATCTCGGCGAGCCGGTAACGCGCCTGCGTGTAATCAGGAGATTTCGCGGTCACTTCCTTGTAGATGGCGATCGCTTCGTCCAGCCGTCCGGTAGCCGAGTAGAAATCCGCCAGTACCGAACGGCCTTCCGGTTTGTCCTTATCGAGTTCGGCCAGCGCCTTGTAGGCCTCTTCCGCTTTGTCGAAACGTTTGTTGACCAGATAGAAGCTCGCCAGAATAAAGCGCGCTTCACGATTAAGTGGCTCGGCCTGGACCGCTTGTTGAAATTCGGATTCAGCCACGTCGGGGCGGTTCACTCCTACGAGGAACTTTCCATATTCATAGTGCGCCAGAGCTGCGCCTCCGCTGACCGAGATAGCACGTTGGTACGTGGCTTCGGCAGTCACGAGGTCTTTGGTCATCACATAAAAGCGCGCCAGGCTCAGGTACGATTCAACTCGCTTGGGATTCAATTCAATTGCTCGATTGAGTTCCGCGAACGCTTCTGTTTTCTTGTCCTGGGCAAACAGCACGCTGCCCAGCAGAATATGACCTTCGATGTGATTGGGATCTTTTGCGAGAACTTCTTTGGCGAGCCGTTCGGCTTCAGTGATTGCCGCGGATGATTGCTTGCTCCCGACGATGTAGTAGTTGCCCAGCCGCACCCTCACGTCGAGGTTGTTCGGATCCAGCTCGACTGTCTGGCGCATTTCATCGAACGCTTCCTGATAACGCTGCAAGCCTTCGTAGGCGTTCGCCAGTCCCCAATGCGCGTCGGCGAGTTTGTCGTCGATTTGCAGCGCACTGCGGAACTCGAGCGAAGCTTCCTGAAATTTTTTCTCTTTCAGCAGCTGCTGGCCACGAGCGACGTGTTGGGCTTTGGCTTTTTCCGGCGTAGTGCACGCGCCCAGTACCAGGGCCACGGCGATCAGGAAAGCAGACAGAGGAAGGACGTAAAACGTTCGGCGGCACTCGATTTTTCTCATTACTTCTCCGTGAATCCCGAAACTTCGGGACTCGGCTGGGTCGCTCGGCGGTTGTCTTCGGCAACGGGCAATGTCGCTTGAAGGCCGCTGGGTGAGCGAGTTGGTTAAGGTGTCAAAAAACGTCACTCGCGCGCACCGGCGAGTTAGAGATAAGAAAGGAATAATCCGGACTGTTTCCCAGGAATTTATTTGTGATCCGGTCGATCCTGTGAGCTCATGGGACTAATGAGACGTATGGGACTGATGGGACTAGTGGACCAATGGGATCTAATTAGTCCGGAATAAAAGCAGGCAGTTCCGAGGCAGCTTTCGAGGCAACTTCAACTGCGGTGGCTTGGGCTTCATCTTGCGAACGCCCCAAAGGCACCATCACTCTGACCATCGCGCCGTCAGAGCGCCGGCGACGCAGGCTATCAACCACGGTATAGATCTTTCCCCAGTACTCACTGGCCAGGGGCCGGCCACGACCTTCATACCAGTAAAGCATCAGAGCGCGGTCGTTGCCGTTTTGGACCAGATAACGATTTACTTCAAACGCCGGGCGGCTTCCCACGGGCTTGATATTAATGCGGCCCATGTCCGTCAAAATCCAACCAGCACCCGGCAGGCAATTCAACGGACTGTGATAAGTCGCGCCGGTCCGTTGCGAGGCGTAGTATCCGACATAAAACGAAACGACTCGACCATCAGACGCTTCGTAGTTGCGCGTCAGGTAGTCGTCAGCGCGCAGGACTTTTTCGGTTTCAGCATCGAACCGGCCGTCAGCGCCCCGTTGTTTCCATTCACCGACTTGTGCCGGAAAATTCTTGAGAGGCTGGCGTGAAACCCTCGCTTCGCCCGTGCGTTCCCAAACGTTAATCACCGTGCCGCTAGCGAGCAGCGCGACGAGCAAAAGCCAGAATCTCTTGTCAAAACCAGTCTTCAACATGCTCTTCTTTAGGCGTCCGCTTCGCGGACTTTAGGAACCGACAACGGCCGCTGAGGCTCGGGTTTCTTGCGCACCAGGCGCGCGATTCGATCCAGCATCCAACCGGTCGCAAACAACAGCGCCGCCGCGACGATATAAATCACCCATCCAGAGAACGAGTGGAAAAAGCCGTCAGCCACTCTTGTGCCGTAATAATGAGCCAAAACGCCTGTGCCGCTGACGCGGGCCGCGTTCGTTAAGATCGCAATCGGCACCGCCGCCGCCACCAGAATGAGCGATCGCCAGAAAGTAAACTGTGAGACAAACTTCAGTTTGTCACTGCCGGAGTTCGACAAGCTCGAGTTTGTCGTACCTCTCGCTCGCGTGAAATAGGCGTACACCACGGCCAGCGTGACCAGCGTCATCAGCGAGCGGATACCGCTACAAGCTTCAACCACGGCCAGACGCTTGGGCTCTTTTGCTCCCAGCGGCATTAGCTCGATCACATTTCCCTGGCGCAGCACCGGAATCTCAAAGAACGACATGGCAGCGACCGCGCAACGTGATGCAAAAAGCTGAAGCGGAAAGGCGATGCGATTGAAGATGATTTGTGGAATAGGAATCGCCAGCGCCAGCAGAAACAGCGGCACGGCGACGATACGCAGGATGCGAAGTCCGAAAAAGTAAATCGCGATGCTGGCGAGCATGAGCAGCAGCGAAGCGCGCTGCACAAATAGTTCTGCGCCGGCAGTGCCGGCCCACAAACCGATGAGCGCCAGGCCTACGCCGCTCGCAGCTAACCAGGTCGCGCGCTGGTGGTCCGTTGCCGCAAACTTCGCGCGCTCCTGCCAGATGATGAAACCAATGATGAAAGGAATCAGCAGACCGTGTGAGTAGTTCTCGTCACTCCACCAGTCGCGGCCGAGCTTCATCAGGGTCGCGAAGTAGACGAATGCCAGCGCCGTGGCGATGGCCAGAGGTTTATAAAGCGTGCGGGGAATGGTGACACTCATGCGGTTTGTCGTGGCTTCGTTATCGGAGGGGCAATCTCTGCTAACGATGCTTTTTGTGCGGGCCGGGAAATATGGGCCGTAGGTTGAAAGGAACGAAACCTACCTGCGGCCGAAATGTCCGGGCCCGCCACAGGCAAGAAAGTCTCAATTCAGGCGCAGTTCCGATTTCCGGGAATATTTTCAGGTCGGCAATGCCTGAATTGGGAGTGCGCCGCTGCTTTGCCTCAAAAGCCTGACAGTCTCATTCTCATTCACACCGGGCTTCAGCCCGGTGATCAAAGACCGTGAAATTCATAGGAACCGTTTCAACGGTTTCTCCGTGTCGTTTACCAGGCAAAATCGCCTGAGTGTCTTAAGAAGAAAAGTAAACCGTTAAAACGGTTCATTATTCTCCTCCTCTGCTTATCACCGGGCTAAAGCCCGGTGTGAATGAGAGGTGCCCTTTCGGACTTTTGAGGCAAAGCCGTGCGCCGACTGTCGGCGCTTTGGTCGCTGCGACCCGTCGCCGCGACCTCAAGAAGGGGGCGATCGGGAAAGCGGCGACAGGTCGCCGCACTCCAAATTAGGGCGCCACTCTCAGCCTCGGCGAGGCAGCGCCTGCGATATTCCCGTGAGCCAACCCTCAAATTCGATTGGCGAAAGACTCGAAACGTCGATAAGCCTGGGCAACAGCAAAGGGTGCGATTCGCGTGTTGCCAATCCAAGTTCGCAGGTGGTGGCTGATTCGATTCCGGCTTCGGTCAGCCATGGCAGAAACGTCGGGCTCCAATTTCCACTCGGATAGCAGAAATGGGAAGGTAATTTGCCGGTCATCTCCTTAATGCTGGTTCGATTGTCCTCGATCTCTTTGAGAAACAATTCGCGATCGTCGGGAGTGCGGTGACGATGTGTGTGCATCTGCACATCGATTCCATTGGCCGCCAGGCTCCTCGCTTCGACAGGATTAATCAGTTGCAGAATTCGGCTGGAAACCAAATGTTCATAGTCCAAAGATAACTGCTGAGCGAGCGTTGCCAGCAGTTTATCTTTCTCTTCGGCAGAAAACTTTTGCTCGGTGGAGGACTGCTTTATTTGCGCGAAAGCCGCGCTACGCGCCTGATCAGACTTCAGATCAAAGGTCGAGTCATGACCCACGATACTTTTGAGATCGACAGTCTTTTCCCTGCCCTTCCAGAGCAAATATGCACAGGCAACATCAAAGACCGGCCGGTTGTACTGTGAATAGAAGGTCGTAAGGTAAAGCGTGGCCGGATAATCAAACTCTTTCAGCAGCGGGTAAGCGCGATGATAAAAATCATAGGTACCATCGTCAAAGGTAAGTACCACTGATCTTTCCGGCAAGTCGCCGTCATAAAGACGGCGCACGCCTTCGGCCAGGGACAGGACCGTGCAGCCCGATTTCGCAATCAAGCCCAGCCTGGAGCGAAAGACTTGGTGCGAAATGTATTGAGCGGGATTCCAGAGATGTTCGTCGTCCAGCGAAACCCCGTGATATGCCAGAATCAAGAGTCGCTGCCGCCGCCAACGGCTGTTGTGGACCAGCCTGAAGGCCCCCGATCCTTTGAGCGAGGTCAGCGTAGTTTGCTTCAACTTCTTGAGCATCTCAGTCTTGTGTTCGGTGATGCGGCTAAGATCTCAGCAACATCGTGGTCCAACCATCACTCTTTCAGAAAGGAGTAATAACGGGAGGATTGCGGCAGCGACGCATTCGGGAGGAGTGCGCCGCAAGCATTATACAAAAGAAATTGGCCGAGAAGGGCGCTTTTTTCGAGAAAAAGGTATTCTCCCAGATTTTGGAGTGCGACGACCTGTCGGCGCTTTGGTCGTCGCGAACTCTCAAATGAGTTTCCGCAAACGTCGATCTCAGCCAACGCGGCGCGCGAAAGCGGTACACGTCACCGCAGTACAAAAATAGGACGCTCTCGAGAAAAAGTCTGGATTTTCGCCACAGTTGTCACTATCATCAAATGGCGGAGCCGATTCATGACCGCAAGTTGTTTCTGTCCTAACTTCCGCGTCTTATCTTCAGGCTCTACCCTTCATCGCAGGATCTTCGACGAATCTGTTGTTCGCACTTACCTTCCTGGATTTCCGGTTTGAAAGTTTCAATCATCATTCCGCTTTATAACAAAGCGCCGTACGTGCGGCGGGCGCTCGACTCAATCGCGGCCCAAAGCCTCTCTGATCTCGAGGTGATTGTGGTCGACGACGGCTCGACCGACGACGGCGCGGTAGTTGTGGCTGATTATCACGACCCGCGCTACCGGCTGATTCAACAGGCTAACGCCGGGCCGGGAGCGGCAAGAAACACTGGCATCGCACAGGCCCAGGGAGAATTCATAGCGTTCCTGGACGCGGATGACGAATGGCTGCCGAACTATCTTGATGAAAGCGTGCGTCTACTCGAACAGTCCGGGCGGGAAGTCGCGGCCGTCACATCCGGCTACTTCGAATACCCGGACAATATTTCAACAGAAGAGCTGTGGCGAAAGCGCGGGCTCACGAATGGAGTTCATCAGGTCCAGACAAACAGCGACCCACGCCGGGTCGTGAGCATGCTGGCGTACATGTCGCCTTGTTCAACCGTCGCGCGTCGCGAGGTAATTCAACAGTGGCAAGGTTTCTATGCTCGCGAGAAAAGTTTGTTTGGCGAAGATGCGTTTCTGTGGCTCAAGGTGCTTTTGAATCATTCGGTCGCTTTCAACCTCACGCCCCTTGTGCGCTTTCATCGCGAAGCTTCGGGACTAAGCGGAAACTTGAATGGCGTCCGGCCGATCGAGCCTTTCTTAACAGACCCGGACGACCTGATCGCATCTTGTCCGCCGTCCCTTCGCGCACTTCTCGACGACGTACTGGCGATCCGCGCCGCCAAGACCGCGTGTGTGCTTGGCTACTGGGGCCACTGGCGCGAGGCTAAGTCACTAATGGATCGCTTCACTTCGGCGAAGAACTGGCGCTTGCCCTACTACCTGCCGGGCGTCTTATGCAGCACGCCGGCGGGCGCTCTCCTGGGTGGGACTTTGCGCTCAGTGAACATGGGGCCATCACGTTAGTGCGAAACTGTTTGCGATAAGTGATGACGACTCATCAGGCAAAAGAAGGAAGAACCATCAGGCTTCTGGATATCGTGGAGGCCACCACGGTCAACGCGGTCGCTAAGAATTCGATCGCGTTTCACCGGGCGGTGGGGTTGAGGCACGAACCGGCGCCATTCAAAATCCAAAGCTCGCTCGCCACTTTTGAACGTGGCAATGGATCGAATGGGTCACAGACCGAGTTTGTTGCCGCGGCGCGCAAGGCCGGACTGCAGATTGACCAAATCCCCGAGCGTTATCGCTTTGACCCAAGAGTGATTCCGGCCCTTCGCGAGCTTGTCCACAAGTATGATCCTGATCTCATTCTCACTCACCACGTTAAGTCGCATTTTCTGATCAAGCTTTCCCGGCTTTCGCAAAAATATCGCTGGATCGCTTTTCACCATGGTTACACCACCACGGACCGGAAGACGCGTGCCTACAATCAACTCGACCGTTGGTCATTGCCTTCTGCAGATCGCGTGATCACCGTCTGCCAAAGTTTCGCCCAAGACCTGATCGATGCAGGCGTGTCCTCTGAAAGGATCTCGATACAGCACAACTCAGTTCGTCCACCGTCACCGGTTGATGCCGGGGAGGTGAAAGAACTCAAAAAACGTTTTGGCGTTGGCGAAGATGAGCGGCTCGTTCTCGCAGTGGGTCGTCTGTCACAAGAGAAAGGACATCTTGACCTCATCACGGCGTTTGCCAGGTTGCACAACGCGCGCCCTGATCTCGCCGCAAAACTTGTGATTGTTGGTGATGGACCCGAGCGAGCCAGATTGGAAGTTGTCGCCGCCGCGTTTGATCTTAATGAGCGAGTGATCTTCGCAGGCCAGACCAATAACGTGGGCGTGTTCTATGCAGCCGCCGATTTGCTGGTCCTGCCTTCTCACAGCGAAGGCTCGCCAAACGTGCTTTTGGAAGGAATGGCTGCCGGCGTCCCGGTGGTGGCAACCAGGGTAGGTGGCGTGCCTGAAATTGCGGAAGACGGCAAGAATGCGTTGCTCGTTTCAAAATCCGATCACGCGGCAATGGCGGACGCAATGGCCCAACTACTCACGGACAAAGAACTGTCGCGAAAGCTGGCCACGACTGCTTCCGACCTCGTGATCGAGCGCTACACTCCGGAGTCTTACGTCAATTCTCTGTTAGGGATTTATCGAGAAGTAATTTCAGGTCCTAAACGCCAGGCGAGACTTAAGTAAAGGGAATCGACGTCGGGCTTCGCCGTCCGATGTGCGGAAGCGCTATGCGCTTCGGTGTAAGAGTCTTTGCTGCAGAAATCTCTCGGTCGATCGGGTCCCGCTTCGCCGCGTAGCGGCGGCTTGAATTAAGCCCGGCCTTTTAAGGCCGGGACATACTTGACTCCGCGCGGGCTTCTGTGAACTTCGATGCGACCGGGGCAATGGCTCTGCCACTCTGATGCGCGGCAAGTCTCGGACTTGCCGAGACGTGGCCCATGCTGAACGGTCTATGACCGTGGTAGGTCGAAGACCCAAACGAAAAGGAGGTTCGCCGCCGGCAAGTCGCAGACTTGCCGCGCATCAGAGTGGCAGAGCCATTGCCATAATTGAGTCAAATATATTACTGCCCTTAAAAGGCCGGGACTTCAGAAAGATCAAAGACCTCGTCGCGTAGCGACGGCTGAAAAATTCACTCAATCGTCGCTAACGCGACGTGGGCTTACTTGCCGCTACGATCCCCGGCCTTTGGGCCTTCATATACTTGAGCAATCAAATATCAACGAGTCCGCGCAGCGGACGGCAGCATAAAGCCCGGGGTGAGCGGTAGCGAACCCCGGGAACCAGATGTCCAGGAATTTCGAGTCCGCGGAGCGGACGGTGGCTCGCAATTCAAATAAATCGTTCGTCGATTTGAAACTGCTTCGTACAAACTCAAGGAAAGCTCTTATCAACGCGCCGTCGTCCGCTTCGCGGACTCAACGCCGCGGCTGCGGCGTCTTCCGGGGTTCGCTACCGCTCACCCCGGGCTTTATGCCATCGTCCGCTGCGCGGACTGTTCAACAGTGATTCGCAAGCACGTCGTTGCCCTTTAACGCCGGGATCGTAACGGCAAGTAAGCCCACGTCGCGTTAGCGACGATTGAGTGAATGTTTCAGCCGTCGCTTTGCCTCAAAAGTCGAAAGGGCACCTCTCATTCACACCGGGCTTTAGCCCAGTGATAAGCAGAGAGGAGAATAATGAAACGTTTTAACGGTTTACTTTTCTCCTTAAGACACTCAGGCGATTTTGCCTGGTAAACGACACGGAGAAACCGTTGAAACGGTTCCTATGAATTTCACGGTCTTTGATCACCGGGCTGAAGCCCGGTGTGAATGAGAATAAGAGTGAGACTGTCAGACTTGTGAGGCAAAGCATTCAGGCGTCGCTACGCGACGATGTCTTTGATCTTTCTGAGATGCCGGCCTTAAAAGGCCGGGCTAAATTCAAGCCGCCGCTACGCGGCGAAGCGGGACCGATCGACCGAGAGACTTTTGCAGCAAAGCCACAGAAGGCCTTCCGCACATCAAACGGCATAGCCGAACTGCGAGGGCAAAAACGTCAAGCGCTACTCGCGTGCAAAGACCATCTCATTGCAGCCGAGACCCACACCGCCACACTTCATTTTCGTGAGCGTAAACCCGCGCGCGCGATAAAAGTCGAAAAGTTCCTCGGGCTTTGCCACTTCGTAAGGATAGCCACCAACCCAGTCGATGATGTCGCACCAGCGACTCATGCCGCGGTTCGTGTCGTAGCGTGTCCAGCGATGCAAATACTCGGAGGGCTTTAGCAGCACGAGCGCGCGCAACATCGCCTTCATTTCTTCGGGAGCCATGGTCGCCAGCGCAAACGGAGACTTTAAGCCACGAGGCAGTCCGCAATATGTTTTTTTGATCCACTTCCAGCGCCGGCTTTTGCTTCCCTGATCGTTATAGATGGCGATGAAGAGTTTACCGCCGGCCTTGACCGGCAACTGCGCGTTTTCCAGGGCTTGCCACATCTCGCCAGTGTGATGCAGCACGCCCCACGAATAAACCACGTCGAACGTCCCGAGTGACTTCAGATATTCCGCGTCGAGCGCCGAGCCTTCTTCAATCGTCCATTCCTGATCGCCGGCGAAGTAGCGGCTTCTGAGTTCTTTGGCGCACGCCACTGAATGCGGATCGAAATCGAATGAATGCACACGCGCGCCCAGCCGGCGCGCGGCGAGACTAAACAGTCCGCTGCCTGAGCCAATGTCCAGGAAAGTCTTGCCCCTCAAGTCGGTGACCTCGAGCATCGCTTGTAACGATTCTTCGGCGCGCGCGATGCGCCGGTCGTTCAGGTCAACCAGAAACCGGGACCAGTTCTTGCCGAACTCAAATCGCGCGCCCTGGGCAATTTCAATTGCGTGTGAACTCATCGCTTCAATACCTCAACCAGTAATAGACTATCTTTACGTATTCAACTGGAACCATTTGCCAGCCAAGTTTGTGCCACCACCACGTCGAAGGCCACGGTGATTGCTGACCGGGCCCGGCCACATCCAATCCCACTGCTACGTTGCTGTCACGAAAGACGTGACGCAATGTCCACCACGCGCGCCGCGAATGATAAGCAGAGGTGACTACCAGAATTGATTTCAATCCGTGCGCAATCGAGTATTCACGGACACGCGTGATTTCGTCGTAAGTGCTCAACACGACGCCCGGCACGACTTCGATTTTGTCAGCCGGGACGCCCTGTCGCTTTAGCTCGTCGGCGGCAAGCTCGACAAAAAGCGGATTTCTTTCTTGTGCGGCTGACCATCCACCCGCCAGGTTGTCGTTGGTGAGAACGATCTTTGCCGCGCCTCCGTTGGCAAAGAGCTGCGCGGCGCGCTGAGTGCGCTCGATGTAAGTTGCCGAGCCTGCCAGCACCACGAGCGCATCGGCATGCGGCAACTCTGCGCGCACGACCAGCGCCTTGGCCGCACCCCACGCCAGCATCGACCAGATAAGAAACAACAAGAGAACCGCGCGACCGCGGCGCCACACCACTTGGAAAAACTGAAATCGACGAGTTCTCAAGCTCTTTCTCCGCGTACTGCCTCGACCCTCGGCTTCACCTCCGGCGAGGTGCGCGCCAGCCGCGTTTCATACAATTCAAGGATCCGCGCGAGCTGTGTTTCGCAGGAAAACTTTATTTCGACAACCAGTTTTCCACGCTCGCCCATCAAGCGCGCGCGGTCCGGATCCAACAGAAGCTCTGTAATCCAAGCCGCCATTTTCTCAACGTCTCTGGGTGGAACAACGTAACCGGTTTCGCCATCGACGATCGCTTCGCGCGCGCCGCCAACATCGGTCGCCACGACGGGGCGCGCGGCGGCCATATACTCGACGATGGAATTCGAGAAACCTTCGACGTCCTTCGAACTCAATACGCACACGTCAGACACGGCGAGCAATTCAGCTACACGCATGCAGCGCCCAAGGAAAAAAGTTTTGTCTTCGATTCCGAGTTCACGGGCCAGCGCGCGCAGGTCGTCAGTCAAAGGGCCTTCACCCGCCAGCACAAATGCGGCGTACGGCACGACCTCGCTGACTTTTCGCGCGGCCCGCAAAAACGTCGGATGATCTTTGTAAGGCGAGCGCAGATTTGCCACGATGGTCACGAATTTGCGCTCCGGCGTCGCAGGCAAACCGACTGCTGCGAGCAGTTCGGCGCGACCCCGGTCCGCCGCCGGCGACACCCGGCTCATGTCCACGCCGTTATGAATGGTGACGACCTTTGACGCGGGCACGCCGTCGCGAATTAATTCCCGGCGCACTGCTTCCGAGTTGGCGACAACTACATGCGCCAGGGAAAAACTTCGCCTTTCAACCCATGTCTGCGCCCGCGTGCGATGACCTTCGCTTTCTCGGCGAGCGCCGATGCGCACGGGGACGCGCGCCAGCGCCGCGGCTGTTAACCCAAACACGTTGGTATAAAAATCGAATGTCTGCACAACGTCGATCGCTTGCTCCTTGAGCAACGCCACGCACCGCCGCACCTGGGTCAACATGTTGCGATCGTAAAAGCTGTTCAAACGGAACTCGGGCAACTCGCCCAATTGTGTGGCTTCCGGCAACAACGCCCCGTCCCGCTCGAGACAGGCCAACGTTACGCGACAGGACCCGGAGGCTGAGAGCAGTCGCGCCAATTGCACACCCTGGCGCTCGCTGCCGCCCTGGTGAAAACTGGGAACCATCAAAAGGACATTGGGTCGCATGGTGTTAATCGAAGGCTTCGCTCAGGACGCGGCCTTTCATCTCGTCCGGAACCGGCAGGCCAACCAGGGTGAGCAACGTGGGCGCGATATCCAGGTTCGTGCATTCGGCGATATGCCGGCCACGCGAAGTACCCGGACCATAGAGCATTAAGGTGCCGACCGGATCGTGACATCCCGACTTGACCATACCTGTGGCATAAACCAGGTCTTCGAATCGAAAGGATTGATCGGTTTCTCGATGCGGAAAAACACAAATCGAGTCCGCCGAAGTTTCATCGTAATGCCTGAGTGTCACGGTAAGGCTGTCTGCGACATCAGTGACATAGAACATCGGGTGGTCAGGTGAATCGACATAAGCGGCCCCGAGTCGTTCGCACAAGAGCTCTTTGGTCGCGGACGAGTCAGGATAAAAGTTGAACTGATCAGACATCGTCGAGAGAGTGCGCACGCGGCCCTGCGCTCCGAGAATATCAACCAGGCGATCAAGCGAGCGAAGCTGACCGATACGCTTCCCTTTTTTGAGATCAGTAATGAAAGGCTTTTGCCCCATGCTGGAAGCGACGACCAGCACGGTTTGATCATCGAGCAGATCCATCATGCGGCCCAGCAGCTCATCCGCACTCCGGTAACCGTGTTCGATAGCGCCGCCATAATTCTTTCTCTCTTCTTCCGTTGTCTCCTGGGGAAAGACTTCGGGCTGCATCGCTTTCCAATAGGTGTGCATGTAATGCGCCACGTGATTTGTATGAAACGACGCGAATGCCGGCCGGTGGCGACGGTAAAGGCGGCTGAAGAAATCAAAGTTGGTGAAAGGCTGCAACGCCACGCGCTGCCAACGTTGCTGAGGCTGACGCCGCTCGCGGGCCAGCTGGCGAGTGATCTTGCTCATCGTGCTTGCACTCAAACCCAGGTTGATGAGTTGGGCGCCCAGCTTTGCCTTAAATAACAATCCATCTTCATCCGAAGGCAGACGAATCGAACGCGTATACGTCAGATTCAGTTTCTGAATCGGCTGCAGGCTTTCAGGATAAGTCGTCGTCGTGGGCGCAAACGTGTCAGGCACATAAAAGCCTTTGACCGGCCGCGGCGGCCACGAACACAAGCTTCCATAAACGCCGACGCTCAGTCCCGCGTCGTCGCAGATTTCCCAAATGCGTTTGGAGCGAATCGTTTCCGGCGGCTGTTGCAGAAAGAAAACGTTGTGATCCGCCTGTGGCCGGCCCGTATACAAAGTGGTCCAGGTGATCCAGGGCTCGAGCTGCGGCGGCAGATCGACGCTGACCGGAGCAGCCCATGTGCCCTCGCGCTTGAGGCGCGCAAAGGTCGGCAACTTGCCTTGCTCGATCAAGGGATCGATCAGGTTCCAGGTCACCTCATTGAGCTCAACTAGTAAGACTTTCTTTTGCACTATTGTCGTTACCTCAGACGGCCACTCCTGCCTTTGTTAAGAAAACTATCAATGCCTCGGCTTTCGGTTTCATCGCGGTAAAGGAGCGGGTGTTACTTTTCCTTGACGATGACGAATGACGGCGTTACGGCGTTCGAGTCAGGTGTTTTTCCTCGGATTGTTAGGCCGTGACGGCCAAGCTCCCGGCCCAGCAGCCATCGGCTTTGAAAGGTTTCACGACTGGGAATGCGCCAGCGCGGTTGCCGGCGAGTGAGGTGGTAAAGGGCGCCGGCGACCAGCACCCGGCTGGCGTGAATCACCGAAAGAGGCTTGCGCTCTTTCAACGCCTGCCTTAATTCCAGCAGGTACCAGCGTACCCCACTAATCTTCAGAAAATATTTTCCGCCGGGACGAAGCACGCGCGACACCTCAGCGAAGGCAGTGGCGTTGTGCGTGTAAGGCAAAGCCAGGCGGCAAATAATTACGTCGAAGTACCCGGAAGGAAACGGCAAATGTTCGGCGTCGGCACGCAGGAAGTTGATGTTGGCCTCAGGCGCATCACGCGCATACATTTCGCGGCCTACCTGGCCCACGTCGGGCGCTACGTCGATTCCAAACCCGAGCGCGTCCTTTTCGGTTAGAAAGGGCAGCAGCTCCTGCCCGGCGCCGCAGCCAATATCGAGTACGCGAGTGATTGGTATGTCGCCGGCCAAATCGAGCAAGGCGCTCGCTCGCTCAGGCTCGTTGATGAACTTCTCCCACTCAAAGCGGAGATAGCTATCGTAGTCGGGACACAGTACTGGAGCTGTTACAGTGTTCATTGTCGTTTCATGATTCTGCGGCTTTGCGTGCCCGTCGCAGATAGTGGGCCTGCATCACGCGTGGACAAATAGTCGTGGCCCAGAAGCCAATGGCGGCTTTCCAGTTTGCCTCGGCGGCACGGGCCGCGGCGAAAGAGGCGCGTGCCTCGTCGAACTCGCCCTGGACCAGATACGCCTTTCCCAATTCAAATTGCACAAGCGCCCGCCGCCCGGCAATCGCGCGCGCCACTTCTTTGCGGGTAGCGGAATCCAAATCAAACTCCGTCTCAATTTTTTGAAGCACTCGCAGTTGCCGTTTGTTCCGGTTAACTTCGTTGCCTGACAAGCTGCCCTCGTGCCAGCGATAGCGCAACAGCACGCGCCGCTGATAAACCAGCCGTGCTCCGCTATGGACCAGGCGCAGCCAAAGATCGAAGTCCTGTGAATTGCGAAGGCCCTCGTCAAATAACCCCAGGTCGAGAATTGGTTGCAGTCGCGCCACAACGCCGGAAGTCACCAGGCTTTGTTCCGCGCCCACCAGGCCTAAAAAAGTGATCGTGCCGGTAACTGGCCCGGGTGGCATTACCACATCCATGAAGGTCCGTCCTTCAAATGGGGACGGTCCGAAATTGATTGCGTCGGCGCCCACCAGATCGCAATCCTGCTCCTGAATCAACCTCATCTGTTCTTCCAGGTAATTTGGCAACCACAGATCGTCGGCATCGAGGAAGGCGATGAACTCTCCGCGCGCCGCTCGCAGGGCCACGTTGCGCGCGGCAGCGGCGCCGCGATTGTTCTGTTTGAGGTAACAGATGCGATCCCTGAAAGGTCCGAGAGCGCTTTCAAGCTGTTCAGTGTCGGGCGAGCCGTCGTTGACGACGATGACTTCGTAGTCGCCGAACGTCTGGGCGAAAACAGACTCCAGCGTCTCGCCGATGTACGGCGCCACGTTGTACGCAGGCATCACGATGCTGACTTTGGGATCTGAATTCATGCTGTTCGACTCGAGTTAAGGACCACGCCGATTTGTTGAGAGGCGCGGCGCGGGATCTATTTTGGCGATGAAGAGATCGTAACGCCCGCTCTTTTCCCAGTTTGAAGTGAAGGCGATGAATCGCCCGTCTTTCGAGATTGTAGGCTTGGGCATCGCCCAGTAACCGGTTGTGTCGCTATTGTTGTCGATGGACGAGCGCGTGTGACAGATGCGCCGCACCCGGGCGCTGCCGTCTAAAGCGACCTGAAAGATCTCGTCGCGAAAGACTCCGGTGCTCGGCAAGGTGCTTGAGGGCTCGCGATAAGTTCCGATAGTGATCCAATCTTCGTTGTCGGCCAGCATTGAGCCATGAAAATCATTGGTCCAGTCCGACACTCCCGCTTCATTTCTGAACAGAAAAATGTCTTTGAATACATGCACTGACTCGAGCCGGCGCAGTGAGATGCCGTTATCATAGTTGTCAAAGCCGACGATGGTGCCGGTGCCCAGATCGCCATGACCGGGCGTGTGATCGATGGCTTTTGTAAACGATTGATACTGGCCTGTCAGCAAATTCAGAATCCGGGTTCCCGTTCCGTCAGGTTGTGCCGTGGGAATTACCACGTGCAACCACTTGCCGGACTTATCGACATGAACTTCATTCACTCCTCCCTTGTAGATCGTGCAGGGGTTGTGGAAGAGGACCTTGCCTGTCGAACGCTTGTAAACCAGGTAGAAGATTGGTTCACCGTTATTGGCCCCGGCACGCAAATGCAACCAACAAAAAACGTCATCATCCGCGCTCATGTACATCTGTCTGAGATAGTCATTTCCGCCTGAGAGCGAACCAAAGTCCTTAATCAACTTGAAGGTCCAGGTGGAAACATTGAAGGAATAGAACTTCATCCCGCCGTAGTAGTAGCCGGAGAAAGTGTAGATTATGTTCGGATCGAAGTTAGACCAGATCGAACTCTCCCAATTAGGCCCGCCTTCTCCCGGAAGCGCGTCAGGCAATGTTCGGGACCTGCCTACCCGGAAGTTCACAGAGTCAAAGTCCTTGATAATCGCCTCGGCGTTAGCCCCCTTGCGAATCAGCAGCTTCGTGTTATTGCAGTTGAACGTGGGCCAGTGCGAGTAGTACGTCCCCAGCCCAGGCGCCGGGCCGTCATGTTCGTCTGTCGCGCGCAGGATCTCAGTCCCGAATGCCGGATCAGTAAACTTTCCTCCGGCCTTCGGCAAAGCCGGCAACGGGGGTTCCGGATAGACTCGGCGCGAACTCTTGAGCTCAAAGTCTCGCACTTGAACCGCCCGGCTGTTGGCTGAGTTCGACGTCAGCCGTCGCAGGTTCGATTCCACCGCGGGCGCGAGCCGGATTCCGAGCAGGCACGCCGCGGCTACCGGAACCGCGTATGCGATGGTGCGAATTGAACCCTTTGTTCTCACTGAGTGGCTCTCCAATACGCGTGATAGATTCGCGCCGCCTTGATCACGTGCTCGTAGTTGCGCCAGCCGATTGAATGAATCCAAGCGGCTACTCGCAATTTTGGTTTGCTGAGAATATCGTCAGGGAAATCGTTTGCGTTCAGAACCTCCGCCGCCTGCTTCATGACTTGCTTCTTCTCGGCGGCACGTTCCGCGGGTTGTTGCTTCTCGTTCCACTGGTACACAAGGTCCTGCGGAGCCGGAAGAGGACAGGGCTCATGGCCCGGATAGACTTGCCAGGGAACTGAGGTTACGGTCGGATGAAAATGCGCGAGCCATTTTGTGTAGAACTTATGCGCCAGGCACAGATCAACCGGCACTTTGATAACCGACGCGAGGAAAGCACCATCAAAGAAAGGCAGCTGAAACTCCAGCCGATGAAGATCGATATTCTCGAAGTGGCCGGAAAGTTTACGTCGCTGATCGTTGAGCATCAAAAAGAGATAGAAATTGCGAGCCGCGTCGGCACTCTGGAACCCGCTTAGTTCTTCTTTGATTCCTGCTTTCAGCAACCCGGCGACAGTCTTAAAGACCTTCGGCTTTAATAGCTTCGAAGAGACGTGCACATATTCCTGCCGGCAGAATTCTTCGATAGCCTCGTCGATCTTGCCGGTGCGCATCAGTTCAACGATCGTTTGATTCATGTGCACGTGCCCAAGCAAAACGCTGCCGCCTTCGCCTGACCACGCCAGCGACGAACGGGTGTCGGGTTCGTTTCGGCTGTCCTCGGTTGCCCGCCAGAACCGCGAAAGCATCGTTGAATAGTCCGGGACATGATCAGCAATCTCTTTGGGAATCGCTTTGTGAACCGTGCCGATTTTCCCAGCAAAGCTGTTACCAAAGATGTAGTCCTGGGTCTCGGGACGCGCGAAATTGAACGTGTGAACGCGAACATTTTGATCGACCAGCGCCGCTACAACGCAGCGAGAGTCGAGACCGCCGCTCAGGTAAGCAACTGTTGTCCGATCGTTTCCAACTCGGCGCTTGACAGCGTTTTGAAAAGATTGATGGACCTCGTCCAGATGCGTCTGCTCCGAAGTTGATGACGGCGGGATCTCGTCCCAGTGCCAGTAACAGCCGGAAGAAATTTTGCCGTTCGTGAGCTGGAGGACTTCGGCGGATTTCAAAACTGAAATGTTTGCGAAAGGCGTGCGCTGCCCAAGCGGGGCGCCGAGGGCAACAATTTCAGTCACCGCCCTGAGGTCGATTTGCTTCGTAATCAGCGGAAGGCTCTCGAGGATTCGCAGCGCACTGGCAAACGCGAAATAGTCTTCGTCGATCCAGTAGTACAGCGGCCGAACGCCGAGCTTATCGGCGATCAGGTAAAGCGTCGCAGAGTCGGGCTGATAGCTGGCAACGCAAAACGTTCCTTCCGCTCGTCTGAGGATTTCCCGATTGCCTCGCTTTAGGCCTTCATGAATCAACTGCAGATCCTGCTGGCGGCTTTGATGCGATGCATAGCCATCGACACTAAGCAGCGGCTCTCCCGCCAGCATCGAAACAGCGCCGCTTGACTCAGCAACCAGGCCGGACTCATGAAAAGCTCCAATGTCCACCTTCGCAAAACAGCTGCGACGATCTTTGAGTATGCTGACTTCATCTTCGCCGTGCCTGGAGATCGATCGTCTCAGGCTTTCAGCGGCCGACTCAGGTATCGGACGATCGTTGCGGCTAAGAATTCCTGCGATCAGCGTCATTTGTTCATTCCTTAAAGCGGGGCATCCGGATGTGCGGTCCAGCCAGGATCACGCCTTTCACCCAATGGATTCTTGCTTCCGTCTAATGAGGAGCATCATCATTTCTTTGAAGTTCTGCATCGCCAGCCTGCCGGCCGGCAAGGCCATTAGCACAACCGAAGAGACCGCCAAAGTAATTGTTAAGGCGATCGTCAAACGCACGACGACATGCTGAAATACACCCAGCCATCCGCGACAGAGCACCAGAACCACCAGGGCGGACAGGGAAGCGCACATGCAGGGGGCGATGGTGCGATAAAAGTCGCCGGCACGGACCGGTCCTTGCCGCCCGACGTACCAGAAAAGGAGTGGTGTGGTAAGCAGGAGATCGCTAATCGCGTAGGAAGCCGCCACGCCGACCGCTCCCCAGCGCAAGCCGGTGACAATCGCGACACTGGCAATCGACCCACCGATGATTCCCCAGCGGAACAGATCTTTGGTGCGACCCTGCGTGGAGAAAAGCCACCATGTGGTTTTGGTGACTGGCTGAATGATGGCGGCGATGCCGAGCAACGTGAAAATGCGCCCGGCCTCCTGCCACTTGGATCCGAGCAGGAACAAAGTAAGCCAGTCGGAAGTACCCATCATGAAGACTACCAACGGCATGGTTAGCATCGCGATTTTTTGCAGGATTTTCAGGTAGGCGTCACGATAGCGTTCGGGCGAATCCGCCAACCGGCTCAATGCCGGCACGGCCACGGCTGCAAAAGGCGCGTTGATTTGCTGCATGGGCATGAGCAACATTTGATATGCCCTCGAGTAAACGCCCAGCTGATAGGCTCCCCAGAATTTGCCGATGAGCGCATTGTCGAGATTCCGCGCAAGGAACGTAGTCACATTGAAGCCGGTTAGATTTCCGCCATACGCCAGCATCGAACGCACGCCCGCGCCTCTCGTCGGCAGGCCTGGCCGCCATTTGCAAGCAGTCCAAACTCCGACAACCGTAACCAGCGTCATTACAAATTGGTTGAGTACCAGAGACCAGTAAGCAGCACCGTACCAGGCGGCGACGATGGCCACGATTAGTCCGATCGAGATGGCAGCGATCTCGATAACGGCGATCGCGGCAAATCGCATCTGCCGGCTGAGAATCGCTTCGTGCTGAATATACAAACCCGCGAACAGGATTGAGACTGCGTATCCCGCTGTGATCCAGACGAGACGCGGCTCTTTGTAAAACCAGGCCATGAGAGGTCCGCTACCAACCGCCACCAACATGATCGCCGCACTGAACGCCATGTTCAGCCAGAAGAGCGTGCTCACCTGCTTATGAGTTAAGTCACTCCATTTGACAGTTGCGGTGGACAGTCCCAGGTACTGAAACATTGAAACGAAATTGAAGAGGATCGCGACCATGCCGATCAGACCGTAGTCTACTGGCGTGAGCAGCCTGGCAAGGATGACTGTGCCGGCCAGTCCAATGCAGAACTTGAGCCCCTGCGCCACAGCGATCAATAGCCCGCCGCGAGCCGTGCGGCTGCCAAGATCGGCTTTCAGGTGATCGGTGCGAAAGTGGTGCTCGTTGCGAGCATCGTCGCCCACCGCATGTCCTGATTGTGTCTGTTGCGGCTGCATTTATTTTTCCATGAATGTCCGGTGCCAGAGTTCAAGCATGAACAGCGTCCATAACTCAGTGGCATGATCACGCCGGCCACTCTCGTGTTCCTGGATCAAAAGATTGACATAGCTCGGCTCGACATAGCCGCGCTGCATCGTGCGCGCTTCGGTCAGCGTCCCTCGCACTCGCTCGCGCAGTTGTTCGTTAATCCAACGATTGATGGGAATACCAAAGCCCTGTTTGGGCCGATTCAGAATTTCCGCCGGCACCAGATCGCGCACGGCGCGCTTGAAGATGTGCTTGGTTTCCAGACCTTTCATCTTCATATGCGACGGAATCCGCTCGCACACAAACTCAATTAACTTGTAATCCAGGAGCGGCACGCGCACCTCCAGCGACACCGCCATGCTCATGCGATCGACTTTCGTCAAAATGTCGCCAGGCAAGTAGGTCTTACTGTCGAGATAGAGCAGCGGATCCACTGAGCCGTCCACGCGTGCGCGGGCTGCGAAGGCGCGAAAGCGAGCCGCTGCTTCAGACTGTCCCAACCGCTGGCGGAAGTCATGAGTGTAAAGCGAGGGTTTGTTCAACCTGGTAAAGATCGATACCTCTTCGATGTACCGATCAAACGGTTCGAGCGCGACCTTGTGCAGGTAGTTGCGCCCCCAGGCCCCGTGCGGAAGGTTGCGGCCGAGTGGCTGCATCACGTTTTCGCGCAGGACGCGAGGCACCTGGGCAAAGCGGCTGCGTTTGCGATCGATTGCGTACCGGGTGTACCCGGCAAAGAGCTCATCGCCACCGTCGCCTGAGAGCGCGACCGTCACATGTTCGCGCGCGAGTTTCGAAACCATGTAGGTGGGAATCGCCGAAGAATCAGCGAACGGCTCATCAAAATGCCAAACGAGATCGTCAACGACGTCGCAGATATCGGGAGTGACAATAAACTCGTGATGATCCGTGCCGAATCTCTGCGCGGCAATTCTCGCGTACTTCAACTCGTTGTAGCTGTCTTCATGAAAGCCGATTGAGAAAGTCTTGACTGGCTGGGTCGCGTGCCGCGCCATCAAGCCGACTACCGTGCTCGAATCAATTCCACCCGAAAGAAATGCACCCAGAGGCACTTCGGCTTCCAGACGCGCGCGCACCGACTCGTCCAGCAGCAGCTGCAGTTCCTCAAGACAGTCCTCTTCGTTCTGCACGGGATTCAGTTGTGGTTCGTCGTAAGGAAAGTCCCAGTACTGCTCGATGTGTATCTGACCATCCTTGAAAATCAGGTGATGTCCGGCGGGCAGCTTGTGCACATGCTGAAAGATGGTCAATGGATCCGGCACATAGCCGAATGTGAGATAGGCATCGAGCGCTTCGAGGCTGATTTCTCCGCGGAACTCCGGATGCACGCGCAGGGACTTCAATTCAGAGCCGAACAAGAGCGTGCCGCTTGAAGTGATTGTATAGTAGAGCGGCTTCTTCCCCGCGCGATCGCGCGCAATGAAGAGCTTGCGTTCCCCGGCGTCCCAGATCGCGAAGGCAAACATGCCCGACAGGTGGTCAACACAACCAGTGCCATACTCTTCGTAGGCATGAACAATCGTTTCAGTGTCTGATTTGGTTTTGAAGCGATGGCCGCGCGATTCAAGCTCGCGCTGCAAGGGACGATAGTTGTAAATCTCGCCGTTGAAGACGAGTGTAAACGTAGCATCACACCCGGACATGGGCTGATGCCCGCCGGCCAAATCGATGATTGACAGCCGGCGCATACCGAGCGCAACTCGGCCTTCAGCCAGCGTGCCCTGATCGTCAGGACCACGATGGGCAATGGCGCGACACATGCTTTCGAGCACGGCGCTGGCCTCGCGGGGGTCGCGATGCTCATCTCTGCTAACAAAGCCGGCAATGCCACACATTCGATTTATTCCTCAAGCGGACTGGCTGGTAAGAATTTCATGCGATCGTTGACGGGCGAGGTGAAGCGCTCTCTCGATTTGTTTCCCAATGGGCATAACGCTCGCCGCGAAGAAACTGGTAGCACGCCATTAGTGACGCCACGTTGGCGAGCAGGAAGTATTGAGGCAGCGCGAGGATTCGACTGTGCACACCGGCGCGCTCGAACAGCCAGGCGCTGAGTCCGGCCAGATAACCAAAGAGCTGCGCGCCGAGCACCATCGTGTAAAAGAATGAGTTACGTGCGAGAACGGCGGACGCCGCCAGTATCGCCATCAGGAAAAACGGGACGAGGTAGCGCATGAGTTTGTGCGATAGAAGCTGCACCGCGTAAAACCCACTGCGGGCCGGATTCATCATCGCGCGATGACGCCAGAGGTCGGTGAAGGTCTGCGCAATCACTCGCACGCGCATCTTCAGTTCTTTATCACTCTGAACATTTGTCTCTTCCCGGCACACCGCGTTTGGCTCGTAGACTGCACGCAGGCCTTGCTCCACCATCTTGGTCGCGATAATAAAGTCGCTGCACGCTTCGGGATAGAGGGGCACATAAGCCGATCGGCGCACGGCATAAAGACAGCCGGACACGCCAATGAGCGAGAAGATTCGGCTCTCGTGCTTTTTCAAAAGCGTTTCATAACTCCAATAAGATCGCGCGCCTTTCCCGACGCGTGAGTCGCTCGGGTCGACATAAATCAGACGGCCTGACACGCAGCCGACTGTCGGATCGGCGAAGTCGGCCATCATCACCGGCAGCACGTTTGGTTCGTACAGACTGGTCGCGTCAGAGAAAAGAATGATCTCGCCGTGGGCTTCGATGACCGCCATGTTTTGCGCGGCAGTCTTGCCGAGGCGCTGTGGCTGGCGCACCAGGCGCACACCGCGCGCCGCGTACATGCGCGCAATTTCGTCGGTGCGATCGGTCGAACAATCTGAAGCGATGATGATTTCAAGGAGTTCACGCGGATAATCCAGCGCCAAAGTGTTCTCGAGTTTTGCGGCAAGGTCGCGCTCTTCGTTATAAGCCGTAATGATCACAGTGATGCTCGGCTGAAAAGCACTGCGCTTGACCGGGCGCGGGCGCAGCCGGCTCAGGATCACCAGGAGTAATGGATAACCGACATACGTATAAGCCAGCGCCAAAGCACTCAACCATAGAACTATCTCTGCCGTTGCTTTCAAGCTCATGTGGTTGCCACTCCGCGATTGTTTTCAAACATTGAAGTAGCGTTCGCCAGACTCGGCTTGGGAGGTTTCTGCACTACGACTTCTCTTCCGGTCTCGGATTCATAAAGCCGGCGCAAGCACACCGCGTAGCCGACCAGGTAATAGACGTACCAGAGATATGCGACCGAGGCGAAGAAACTGGAAATCATGTAAGCCAGGAGCGCTGCTTGCAGGCCGACGGCCAAATAGTAGAACTGCGAGTCAGCGCGCGTGCCGAAAGTCTCTCGTGCAATTTGCCCGAGCTTCTTGAGCGGAGCGACGACGAACATCGTGTAGCAATACAACGCCGCCATTCCCATCTCGGCCGCAACCTGAGTGTAAGAGTTGTGCGTGACCTGGCCCCGGTAAGACATCTCAGCGGCGTAGTTGCCCATACCCACCCCCAGCAGTGGATGCCGGAGTGCGATGTAAATTGATCTGAAGAGCTCGCCCCGTCGCGCGTCGGACGAACCGACTGGATCGAGACTGGGAAAGAAGATCGAGACGAGTCGAATTCCGTACCCCGGCACCGCCGCCAAAAAGATTGCGACAATCAGGCCGAGGCCGATTAGCATGGCAACGCGCCGGCGCGGGTTGGTCCTGATTGCGAAAAACGCGAGCGCAACGACTAAGCCCAAGAAACCTCCGCGCGAGTAAGTTAGGGCGATCGCAATGAACATCACGATCGCGCTGGCTACAAAAAATAATTTGCCTATTAGTTTTCGGGAATCGCACGCCAGCGCAATGGCAATCGGCACTACGGTCACGAGAAAAAGCGCCATGTCGTTGGGGTTACCAAAAATACCGCTGCCTCTACCGGTGACGCGGTAACCCTCGACCGTTGTCAGGCCGAGGCGATAGTCATTGATGGCCCCAACGCTCAACCAAATTCCGGTGGCCAGAGCGAGGAACAGCAGTCCCTTCAAACGCTTTTTTGTTCGCACGATGTTGACCATGGCGATGAATACAACTATGCAGCGGATGAAAGGGCCACTGAATTCCGTCCAGGCCACTGAACGATTAAGCGCCAGCGGAATTGACAAGAATCCTGCCAGGCAAAAGAGCAGGACCAGATTCACTTCGCGTGGTCGCGCGGTTAATGTGCCATCGAGCGACAATTGCGTGGGGACATAGAAGCACAGCATCAAAAGAGCGAACACCAGCGCGATTGAGGCAGTCAGTGGCGAGGGGTATAACTCGGCGGGTCGCGCGTACAGCACCGCCGTGAATGCGAATAACGCCACGTATGACAACGTGTGCCCACGTTTCAAAACCGTCGGACTGAATGGTGCGAAATGTGAAACTTCACGCGTCTGCTTTTCCGTCTGAGCTGGGAAGAGATCGATTCCGCGAATCACCTTTTTCGGCGCAGACGCGGGTTTGCCTCCTCCCTGGCGGGTTGAGGGCTTTACTGGCTGATAGCTATTTTGAATGGTTCGTCTCAGCATCCCGGGTCCCGTTAAAACAAAGAAGCGCAGTTGGCCTGCGCTTCTGCGGTACTTTCCCTACTCTCAACTTTGAGCGACAAATCCAGCGAACTAAACCACGACACCTTCTTCATCACCCATCGCTACCATGGTGCGGACGCGTTCGCGCAGGGCTAACTCGAACATTCGCGCCTCTTCAACCTCCGAAAACGACAGCGCGCGCAACTCCTGCTCGATACGGCGTCGATAGTCGGACACCAAAGAATCAGAAACGCCTAATGCAGCGGCAACTTCCAATTGTGTCGCATGTTCCGGGCTCAAATAGCAGTGCCAGAGAACGCCGACCATGCGGTTGTACTGCTTAATCTTGCCGCGCACATTCGCGCGCAGGTTCTTCAAAAACTTGTCCACTGAGCCGGCAGCTTCCCGTTCCGATTCATGCCGGAGGAGACTTTCCTCAGGATTCTCGCGCAAATCGGCGGGGTCATAATGCGGGCCGTCACCGTCGCCATCGTCGCCGCCCAGCGGCACGAGGTAGATGTCCATCACCGGCAATCGCGACATCACCAGGCTGCGCAGACTGCGAACATCTGCGGGAGCATCGATGGCTTCGAGCACCGACACAATCAAATCTTCCAAATCGGAATTGCTGATGACGATTTGTGCGTCGCCGGTGCAGCCCACCATGCGCGTGTCGCGCTGGCGGACCGGAATCATGTGAACGCGCTGTTCCATCTCGTGCGAGTTGCGGCCCGATTTGTCATTAGGCCATTCACTGAGCCCGTAGACGCGATCAGCGAGACGCCGGTGATACTCTTCGGTGGCGCCACTGCCGTCGAAGCGGCGAAAGTTCGCACTCGACTGAATCAAGGTGGAAATGCGGCGCGCGAGTCGATAGCTTTCCGGATGACGCTTGCGAAGTTCAGCCGTCAGCAGGTTGGTCAACTCGATCTGGCCGATTTCGCACTCGATCTCGGCATCGGTCATGCTCGTATCGAGGTAGTGTTGAAAGCGAGACTTCGTCAGTAACTGTACAAACAATTCCTGCGTCAGATCCGTGTAAGCACTGGTTGCTCCTTCTTCGATCAGCAAACCAGCGCTGCGCGAGGCGCGTACCAGCGGATGATTGCTGACGATGCGGTGCAACTCAGCCCACAACCGGTTCACATCTGAATTGCGGAGGCTCTCAACCCAATGTCCGGCCCGGGCGCTGCGCTCGGCGGCGCGGCTGGCCCGCGATACTTCCGGCGCTGCGTTGACCGCAGAATCTGGGGTGGTCTTTTGAGTGATTGATTTCACGATGGTGTTGTAGGTCGTCCCGATAAGATGAAGAGCGGTGTGCGAACTAGTTGGCAGCTAGTCGGTGATCGAAAGATCACATTCCCGTTTTCTAGCTGTGCTGCTGACTTTAGGTGAGAGCCGGGGCATCAGACTCCCGCAGGACTCAGGAGTTCCGGTCAGCCATTCACAGCTAATTTGTTAACCTTTTCAATCCCGGAAAGAGGATGCTTGTTCCGGCATGGTTGGCCGGCCAGCGCGGGAAACTGGACGTGATCAGTGCTTCAAATCCCGAGGGCACTATCACCAGGAGAAGCGCGGCAAATTTATTGCCGGGCTCAACCCAAGGGAATCTTAGCAACAAAACCAAAAATGGGCAACAAGTTTTTACATTTACAGCAAGTTATCGAAATTACGGGGAAAATTCGCATCAGAAAGTGGAAAACATCGTTTATTGATCTTGTATGAGGGACAGGTCGTGGAAAAACGCTACCCGGTGAACTATGTCCTGGCTGCCCATAAACACCTTCTGCAAATCGGCGCATTGCCCGGCTTCCGAGACCTTGCTGATCTATCGCAGGTCTCAGGTGGCGCCGGGAGAAAAGGCTTTGATTGAAGCCCACCTCGCCACCTGCGACTTCTGCTCGGCGGAATTGCATTTACTCGATCGTTATCGTTATAGCCCGGAAGAAACTCTGTTCGCGGAAATCCCGGAAGAAATCAGAAAGCTCGCGGAGGAATTGCTGCCGCACCGAACGTCGCGACCGCTCCTACCGATCGAGTCTCTCGAGAACCATCACCTTTCAAACTAGCTCATTTCGCGCTGGTTGCTGCCACAACTAACTCCGATGGTTCGCCCACGGCGGCGTGGGGCAGCTCAATCGTAAATTGGGTGCCCTCGCCCAACTGCGACGCTACGGTAACTTCGCCGCCGTGCGCGCGCGCCAGGTGTTTGACGATCGCCAGTCCTAAACCTGTGCCGCCGAGCTCGCGCGAGCGGGCGCGGTCTACGCGATAAAATCGTTCGAACAATCGATCAAGATGCTGGCTGGGGATTCCCTCACCGGTATCGGCCACCACAATGCGATCGCGATCGCCTCTTTCGAAAGTAATCGAGATCGTTCCTCCGTCACGATTGAACTTGATGGCGTTGTCGATCAAGTTAGTCAACATCTGGATCAGACGATGAGGATCGGCGAACACTTTGGCGTTAGCCTCAATGCGGTTCTGAATGGCAATTTTCCGGACCGCAGCGGGTGACGACGAGGTAGTGACGATCTCTTCGACGAGTGACCGCAGCTGTATCGTTTCAGGATTAACCCGCACATTGCCTGCTTCGATGGCGCTGAGCTCAAGAATGTCATCAATCAAGTGCTGCATGCGTGCGGCATTCTTTTGAATGATTGAGAGGAACCGGCGATTGTTGTTTTGATCATTGATGGCGCCAGTTTCGAGCGTTTCGGCCAGCGCCATGATCGACGTCAGTGGCGTCCTTAGTTCGTGCGAAACATTCGAGAGAAATTCCTGGCGAACAATCTCGAGGCGTTCCAGCCGCGTGATATCAAACAAGACCGCCACTGCCCCCAGAATCTCGCCGCGACCCGTGGCCCGCAATGGCACCACGCGCAGATCAAAGATTCGCCGGCCGCTTTCGTAGGTTTCGACTTTCACGCCCCCGCGTTCTTTGCCGTGAAGTGCATCCAGGAAAGCGTCATAGATTGCCGGGTTTCGGGTTAACTCGGTCAAACGTTGCGAGTCGATTTGATCGTGAACGCTGGAAAAAACACGCCGGGCCGCGCGATTCGACGCGACTACTCGCATCTCGGCATCAATCACCAAAACGCCTTCGCGCATCTCGTTAATGGCGATGTCGAGAAGCTTGTGAGAAAAACCTGTTACCGGCCGATTTAATTCCCGCAGGAGCCGGCCCTTATTCACGCTCTTCCCGCCAACCCATCGGCCCGACAAGGCGAGGCCTATGATGATTCCGCCGAGCACTCCGAGACCGGACGCGATTACTAAATTCGGGAATCCGAAGCCAACCGCGACAATGGTGAAGACTACTGCCAGCCCCAGCACCGCAATGAATAGAAATCGCGAGCCCATGAAATCAATCACCTGCCGTGGCCGCTGCTGACACACATCCGAGAAAGCGGTATCCGACACCCACCACGGTTTCGATACAATCGCCGCACGCGCCCAGCTTTTGCCGCAGGCGGCGAATGTGAACGTCCAAAGTTCTGGCATCGCCGTAGTAGCTGTATCCCCAAACCTGATCAAGCAGCTGCTGGCGCGTCACGACCCGTCCTCGTTTCTTCGCCAGTGTTGCCAGTAACGAAAACTCTTTATTGGTTAGTCTGACCGCCACCGCGTCGCAGGCAGCGCGCACGTCGTCGAAATCAATGGTGAGCCGGCCATCGTCATAGCGCTCGCCGGCGGCGGCGTCAGAGCGTCGCAGCACGGCCCGGACCCGTGCGAGCAGTTCGCGCACCGAAAACGGTTTGGCGATGTAGTCGTCCGCCCCGACATCAAGGCCGGCAATACGGTCGGCTTCCGCGGTCTTCGCGGTGAGCATGATGATCGGAGTGCGCTTCGTCTGATTTTCACGACGCAGTCGCCGGCACATATCCATGCCATTCATGCCTGGCAACATCAAATCGAGAATTATTAAAGCAGGTGGCTCTTTCGGATCGAGCGCCAGCCTCAAGCCTTGCTCGCCGGTGAGCGCGACACGCGTTGTGAAACCTTCAGACTCGAGGTTGTAACGCAGGCTCTCAGCAATATCCGCGTCGTCTTCGATGACCAGAGCACGTTTCGACATGGGCGGCGTCAAGGTATGAAACGATCGATACTTTCAGATTATTCCTGCAAGCTTACACGAGCCAGTTTACAGGTTTCCCATTTGATTTCTAATTATGACAGCGCAAATCAGGTCGAGAAGACCGATTCTAGGAAGTGCATGTTACATCTACCTTAAATCTTTACCGGTTTCGTAGACATCACCTCCAGCGTCGGCTATATTGCGCTTCGCAAAAATCAAAGATGAAGGACGACAACGGATGGGACTGCTGAATTTCCTGCCGAAAGAAGAGCATTATTTCGACCTCTTCATACAGATGACTCTGTATATCTCTGAGGCAACTCGCGAGCTCAAACAAATGCTTTCTGACAAAGAGCATAACTACGAGGAATATTCGCAACGTATCAAGCGCCTGGAGCACGCCTGTGACGAGTTGACTCACACGATCTCAACCAAATTGAACAAGTCGTTCATCACGCCGTTCGATCGCGAGGACATCTATACGATGTCGGGCGCGCTCGACGACATCGTGGACCTGATTGACGATGCTGCCCGCGCGATCATTATTTTCGACGTGCGCGAGATACGCGAGCACGCCAGGAGCTTCGCCTCAGTGCTGGAACGGATGGCCGAACAGCTTGAAGCCATTGTCGCTACGCTTCAGAAGCCCAAAAACATTACCCAGCGACTGGTAGAAATCCACCGTCTCGAAAATGACGGCGATGACATCTACCACGCGGCAATCGCTGAGCTCTTCCGCCAGGAAAGCGATCCGCTGACGGTGCTGAAATGGAAAGATATTTACGAAAAGCTGGAAGCGGCGGTCGATCGCTGCGAGAACGTCGCAAATATCATTGAAAGCGTGATCATCAAGCACACCTAGTCGTGATTGATCAGTTGTCGGCGGTCCGTCGCCGGATCCGCACCGAACCAGAACAACTGACTACGGCCGACTAACAGCAGACTACACGTTATGACAGCCACCTTTGCCTTCGTCCTCGTCCTGGTCCTGTTCGCGCTCGTCTTTGACTACATAAACGGATTTCACGACGCGGCCAACTCGATCGCGACCGTGGTTTCCACTCGAGTGCTTTCTCCTGGCATGGCAGTGCTGTGGGCAGCTTTCTTTAACTTCGTGGCATTCGCGGTATTCGGGACTCGGGTAGCCAAAGCAATCGGCGATGGCGTTCGCATGGATCTAATCGCACCCGAATGGCGTCTTTATGTTTTGCTCGGTGCGTTGCTCGGCGCCATTATCTGGAATTTGATTACCTGGTATCTCGGCCTTCCTACTTCCAGTTCGCATGCTTTGCTGGGTGGCTATGCCGGCGCCGGTATTGCGGCCTATGGCGGAATTGTCGGGTTGCTCAAGACGGATGTCTGGATTCGCACCATCAAGTTCATCGTCCTTTCGCCTTTGATCGGAATGATCCTGGGGTTCTCACTCATGGTGGCGGTGCACTGGATCTTTCGCCGCATGACGCCGGCGCGCGTCGACGGCATCTTCCGCAAGGGCCAATTGTTTTCTGCCGCGGCTTTCTCGCTGGGACACGGTGGTAACGACGCGCAGAAAACCATGGGCATCATCACTGCCGTTCTGGCCGCAGGCGGCGCGTTCGGCGTGCAGTATGGCCCCAAGGGTGAATTGCCTCCGATTCCGCTGTGGGTAGTGCTCTCGGCCCACGCGGCCATCGCGCTCGGAACACTCTCCGGCGGCTGGCGCATTGTTCACACGATGGGCTCGAAAATTACGAAACTGAAACCGGTCGGTGGATTCTGCGCTGAGACGGGTGCGGCACTGACGCTCGCCTATGTGACGCTTACCGGCACGCCCGTTTCCACAACTCACACAATTACCGGCGCGATTGTGGGTGTCGGATCGACGCGACGCATGTCGGCAGTAAAATGGGGAGTTGCCGGACGCATCGTCTGGGCGTGGGTCCTCACGATTCCGGCCTCAGCTATTATCGCCGCGCTTTCGTTTTGGTTGGTTAGGTTTATTGTGAGCTTAACTCGTTAACGCTGACTACTTCATCTTTCGCTTGAGTTCAAACCGTTCAAGCGAAAATATGATGAGCGTCAAAACAGTACCCATTAAAGCAATTCCCAGGCTTCCCAGCCCGGCCGTAACGCCAATCGCCGCCGTCATCAATACGCCCGCAGCAGTTGTCAGGCCTTTTATTTCCCGCGCTTCACTCAGTTTCAAGATCGTGCCCGCGCCGAGAAAACCAATTCCCGTTACCACGCCCTGAATCACACGGGACAATCCATCGAGGGACATCCCGGCTGACGTGCAAGCCACGACGAACAGTGCGGTGCTCAAGCTGACAAACATGTGCGTGCGCAGGCCGGCGGGCTTTCCGGAACTCTCGCGTTGAAAACCGATGATGGCGCCGAGCAATGTGGCCGCCAAAAGGCGGATGATTACATGGCTTAGCTGTTTCACGTCGTGCAGTCCCGAGGTGAGTTCCTGCCAGAGTGTGTCCATGCGAAATTACCTCACTTACAAGACACGCAAAGCTTGCGAATAATCGAGCACGCCGGTGTGCATCGTCATTTTCCATTCGCTGCCAATCTTTGAATACACCTTGCACACGCGGCCTTGCCAGTGATTCTCGTGCCCGCTGTCGCTGATCCACAGAGTATCGATATCGACTACGGCAAATGCGCCGTCACCTTCGTTTGAGATTTCGATCTTCTTTATCTCCCGTTTGTTGCGCGCCAGTCGATGCGTATCAAAGAGCTTCTGCCAGCCACTCTTCCATCGCTCGTAGTCGTAACGGCCCCAAACAATCACCCATTCAATCGGATCGTGTGATTGCGACGTGGGCGGCCACGGCCAAACCATATCCGGATGAAAGACAGTCATGAGCAATTCAACGTCCTGAGTATCCCACGCGCGCGTTTCACGGTTAACGATCTCTTCAATCTGTTTTCTGCTCTCGTCGCTCATGTGGTGCAGTGCGAATTAGAAAAGGGCGCGAAGAGTTGGAAAGTTCTTCGCGCCCCGGTTTCGTCAGACGAACACATCGCCTGAGTTTAGAACGTGAACTTCAGCGCGAGCTGAAGCTGACGCGGATCACCCACACCCTGACGCAGGAACCCGTCAAAATTAAACAGGCCCGGCGTCGTCAGCGGGTTAATGTTGTTCGCGTTGTTGAAGGTATTGAACATCTCCACGATCGGAATCAACGCGTAGTGCTCGCCGAATTTGAATGGACGCTGGATGCGCCAATCGAACGAGAAGTACTTGTTGTCCTTACGCAGACTGTTGCGGTTGGTCGCGGTGCGTACGGCCGGTGTGATTGGCTGTGCAGTGCGGGCCTGGACGCGGAAGTTGCCTTCAACGCCCCAGGGCAGTTCGGCAAAGGTAAAGAAATTGAACTTGTGCCGAATGTCCCGATCGGAAAGCGCATAGTCAAGGTTGAGATTGTTGATGTCGAAAGCGCGATCGGTAAACGGATCGCGCTCATTAGAATCATCGTCCTTGTCCTTCGAAAAGAGGTAGTTCCATTCGAGTTGGTAATGCCTGCTGAAGCGCTTTCTCATTCCGACTGTAAATCCGTTGTACATGGATTTGCCCACCGCGCTCGCCACCATGGTTTCACCCAGAAAAGGAGCAAAGAAACCCTTGTCTGCGTAGTCCAGGAAGCGCGTTAGGTGAACGCCTTGCGAATGGGTGAAGTCGAAATAGAGCGAAAAGTCCTTAGCCAGTTCCTGCTCGAACGCCACGTTGGTGGTGTAGATGCGCGGATTGGCATAGTCACGGCTGAATACGCGCACACCGCTGAAACACGGGAACGGATTGGTGATTGCTCCGGCGGTGCAACTGCCGGCACTGGGAGTTACCAGTCCCGGCCAGGTCGGTCCGGGTACGCCCGAAGTGATAATCGCCGAGTTCAGGAAAATGGTTTGCTGTTGGACGCCGTTGGTGGTGATCGAACCGACCTGCGAGAGCATGTTCTGACGACCATAAAAGATGCCATAACTGGCGCGCAGTACTGATCTGCCCTTGCCGCCGATGTCCCAGGCAAAACCGACGCGCGGTTGGAATTCCTTCTTCGGACTGTGAAGCGTTCCGTCAGACGGAAACCGGGGATCGTTCAGAAAGATTCCGTAAGCGGTATTCGCGGGCGCAACTACCGGTTCAGGAAAAATCTGAGCTTCCCAGCGCAGTCCAAAATTAAGTGTCAGGTTAGGTCTTACTTGCCAGCGGTCCTGCGCGAACAAAGCAAAGTCTTCGTTCTTAATACTCGAAGCGCCTGCGGCATCAGTGGCGGGACCGGTCCGGCCTGCTCCCTGAAGGAATAACAATAATGGTCCACCGACGCTGCTTCCCGCCGGGCAGCCTTGATTGAATGGCGCAGCGGTCGTGACCCAACCGGTAAATGCTCCCGTCCCGTTGAAACACTCGCCTACGCTTGGACCAAAGCCACCCGCCGCAGGCGCGGAAGCATAGCGGAGAAACCCTGTGACGCTGTCAAAGATGTAACGTCCCTGAAAGAATCCCCTAAAGACCTGGTCGTTGAGTGAGTGCAGCCACTCGCCACCAACCTTGATGTTGTGATTGCCCGTGACGACTGAAAAATTGTCGCGCACATGAGTGCGCCACAAGAGCTCATCGACGTTCGGGTTCAGGAAGAAGGGATGGCCAAAACGAAACGTGGTAGCAAAGCCCATGGCAGTGTCGGCGGGCATATTCGAAGTGACCGCCGCACGCGGCCTGAGCTCGCGCGTGTACGAGAAATGGGCCTCGTTTAGCTTTGTTGCCGAAATAGTAGTGGTCAGGTTCAGGTTGAAATTGTGAATCTTCGACGGGCCTTCAATTCCATTCGCGGAAGTTCCGTAAGTCGCCACGTCGAAAGTCTGGTTCGTGTTCTTCGAATAATCGAAGTTGTACGAGACGCCCAGCTTGTTCGAACGACTTAATTCGAAATCAGTCTTCATCAGGAACGCCTGATTTTTGATTTCATGACTGATCGGTAGGCCCTCATCCTGTTGTCGCGTGGCGCTGAAGAAGGTGAGCAACGCTCTTCTCTGACAATCCGCACTGGCATTAATCGCCGCCTCGTTTGCCTGGACGGTCGGCGCGTTGATCGTGCACGGCGTCCCAATCGGCACACTCAGATTGGCCCGATTGAACTTTTCGCGGATGCCTTCAAAAGATAAGAAGTAGAACGCCTTGTCCTTTTGGAATGGTCCGCCCACGGTGCCGCCGTATTGAGTGCGATTGAAGCCGTCGAGCTTTCCTCCGTCGGAAGTATTTGCGGTAAGGGCCTCGAGGCGCTGGAAGACAAAGAGGCTGCCGTTAATACTGTTGGTCCCTGATTTCGAGATGACATTGATGACGCCGCCAGCCGTGCGACCAAACTCCGCGCTGGCGCCCGTCGCGACCACCTGAAACTCTTTTACGGCATCGAGCGGGATATCGATCGCCGCACGCTGACCGCCGAGTTGCTCGCCAAAAAATCCGTTGTTGTAGTCGCCGCCGTCAAGACTGACATTATTAAAGACTCCGCGTTGCCCGGCGAATGTAATTTCATCGCCATCCGGTCCCTGCACGACACTCACTCCCGGCGTCAGCGTCAATAAGTCTTCGAACTTACGACCCAGGATTGGCGTGGTGTTAACCGTCGTCTCGTTCAAGGTCGAGCTCGATTCCGTCTTTACAGTGTCGATGGTAGGAGCGGTCGTGATCGTGACCGTTTCCTCAACCGAGGACACTTTCATTTCCACAGGAAGATTCAGTGTCTGGCCAATCGTCAGATCCACGCTTTGCGCGACCGCATTAGCAAAACCTTGTTTGGTGACGGTGACCGAATATTTGCCCGGTTGCAGCGCGAGGGCGACGAAGCGTCCACCCTCATCCGTCGTCAATGTGCGTGAGAGATTGGTTTCGAGGTTTTTGATTTCGACGTTCGCGCCGGCAACCGCGCCGCCATTGGCATCCTCGACGCTGCCTTGAATCGTGCCGGTGGTAATTTGCGATTGGGAAAAGGCCGGCAAGGCCATAGCCAAAACGAGGAGAAAACTAACAGCAAGAAACGTTCGCCAGTCGGGTGTCAAGCTTGGTCTTACATTTGGCATAGTCCACACTCCTCTTTACAGGGGTTAAAGTTGTTAAATTCAATTAACGAGCAACGGCGAGGAGAAAAGGGCTGAGAGCGCTCAGTCGCGCTCGGGTGAAACTTAACGTCAAAGTTAGGGATGCGGTGCACGTATCGCACGATTACCCGCCCTAATGCTTTTCGAATCTGCGAGGCATCATAGTGAACGCCTGTCGCGAGTGTCAATTTTTTTGTCACTAATCGGGCTGGTCTGTTTTGCGGCAAAGTGTTTTTCGTCCGCGAAGCGGGCTGAATGGCAATAGCCGATCGCTTTTAGCGCCGGGTGATACAGTAAAGCTAGTCGTATCTATGCGAGAAAGTCTTCCGGCCTTGCCAAAGTTTCCTCCAGCCGATTGAGAAAGCGCCCCACGTGTAAGCCATCCATTAAGGCGTGATGCACTTCGACTGAAATTGGCATCGTCATGCGCTCGCCCTGCTGAGTAAATTTCCCAAAAACAATTCTCGGGATCGATTCGCCGCGGCCCGGTGTGCGCGCGTGCATGAAACTGGTGAAAGGAATCCAGGGCAGCGTGGTGTGGTAGATCACATCATCGCGCAGGGTGGGCTTCAAGGGGGCGCTGCTGGCGCGCAACTGATCGACCGCTTTTCCCATCCCCGCGGCGAACTCTGGAAAATCAGGATGATATTCAAAATAGGCGTACGCAAAACTCTCGTTCGGCATCAACACGGTGGTCCCGCCATGGACGACGTCAAATATCAGCACCTTGCCATCCTTGAGACGATAGCGGAACGGCTCGATTTCATTTGCCACGCGCAGAGCGAAGTAATGGATCGCAATTGAAACTTTTATCGAGCGCGCGCGAACGAACTTCAGAAACTCAGTGACGTCCATCTGCACACACACATTGAAGTATGGATGCGCGTATCCAATAAAAAACTCAAACAGTTCGCGGCGCGACCAGTTTTCCAGGTCAAGAAACTTAGGCATGTCGGGGTAGTTTACTCCACAGCTACGCGCCAGTTAACCCAACAGGGAGATCGTGCATCGTGAGCGCCACGTGATCTAATTCTCACCGCGGCTTTGCTGCAAAAGGCTCTCGGTCGATCGGGTCCCACTTAGCCGCGTAGCGGCGGCTTGAATTTAGCCCGGCCTTTTGAGGCCGGGATCTCAGAAAGATCAAAGACATCGTCGCGTAGCGACGGCTGAAACATTCAATCGTCACTAACGCGAGGTGGGCTTACTTGCTGTTACGCCCCCGGCCTTTTTAAGGGCAGTAACATGTTTGACTCAATTACGGCAGTGGCTCTGCCACTCTGATGCGCGGCGAGTCTTCGACTTGCCGGCGGGCGAACCTCCTTTTTCATTTGGGTCTTCGACCCACCACGGTCATAGACCGTTCAGAATGGGCCCAGTCTCGGCAAGTCCTAGACTTGCCGCGCATCAGAGTGGCAGAGCCATTGCCGCGG
>JADMIO011260254.1_pt1 | contig 75167 bp, 61 predicted proteins | sample 8958161 | NCBI WGS metagenome assembly JADMIO01 (sample SAMN16585339, study PRJNA669376) | soil metagenome | isolation source: Crop rotation soil | place: USA: Cullars Rotation, Alabama | collected 2011 | reverse complement strand
ACAACTTGTCCACGTGGAATTCTAAGCTTAGGATCCCAATGTGCTGGAAAGGGATCAGCACCGCCGGAACGGCAGCCACCACGTCCTTTCCGCGCATGGCGGCGAACGCGACCGAGTTTTTTGGCGTCAACCCGGGCGACAAGATCAACTTCATCACGAACACCTGAGGATTAATCCCATGATGGGAACGGCCCCCGTCACAGACACAAAGTCGATTGAGCAGGTGCAAAGCCTGCTCGCGATCATTGCCGACCCGAAGGCCGCCAAAGCTGCATTGAAGCAGATCGCAGATGCGCAAGAAGCCGCTGATGCCAAACTGATGGCCGCCAACGCAGCTGCATCCGGGCTGGACCAGCGCGAGGCCGATGTGACCGCCCGCGAGGCCAAAGCCAAGGAAAACGAAGACGCTCTGGCCAAGGTCATGGAGCGCCAGAGGGTATATGTGGCGACAACGACCGCCGATCTTGAGACGCGCATTGCTGCCGTGACCGCCCGGGAAATTGCGGTATCAACGGTGGATAATGCGACCGCAGATCGCGAGCGCGCGGTGTCAAATCGCGAGGCCGCAATAGAAGACAAAGAGAAAAACCTTCAGGACGCTTTCGACAAGGCTGCGGCGATGCAGCGCGAATACGATGGAAAGCTCGCAGCCATTCGGTCTTTGGCTGGAGCATGATGCGTGGCCGCGACCCTCTCGCGCATCGTTTTGGGGCCGGACGGCGATGTGCAGATGATTGTCCACCCGGACAGCGATACACAGCTTTCGAATGTTCCTGAGTTCTCTCCTGCGGGACTGACTTTCGCGGATGTTCTGCGCACCAATTATAACGCTGTCGCCAATGGCCGCGGCCTTTATGCGCTGATCCAGCCGGTCATCGCAGCCAAGCGCCAGATTCTCGGTGACATCATCACCCAGCGCATAGCGCTGATTGACGCTCTCCAGCAGCTTCAGACCGACAGGGATTTGCTCAATACACGCCTTGATGCGGGCGGGGCGAACCCGACACCGGCGCAGACGACGCTCATCAATCTCGCCAGGGCGAAGGTTCTGAGCGACCTGCAAGACATCCAGACAATCCGCGACGCGATCGCCGCTCTCATTGGGCAGCTCCAATGACCCAGATCATCCTCGTTTCTGGCACGACCTGGAGCGTTCCAAGTGATTGGAACAGCGCGGCCAATACCATCGAAGGAATTGGCGCCGGCGGGAATGGCGGGACCGGTGGCACAACGGCAAACACAGGCGGTTCTGGCGGTGGTGGTGGCGAATATCGCAAGGCGTCCAACGTCACGCTGACGGCTTCATCAACCGTAGACATCAATATCCCTTCGGGTGGGGCTGGTTCTGCCGCGGCTGGCGCTTGGATCAAGGACGGTGCCGGCGGTGGTGGCACAATCCAGATGGAGGCCAAGAACGGCGGTAATGGCGCCGCCGCTTCGGCTGGTGGTGCGGGCGGTACCGGGGGCACAGGTGCGGCTGCAAACTTTGCGGGCGGGGCAGGTGGTACTACGGCTGTAACCTCATTGGGCGCTGGTGGTGGTGGTGGTTCTGCCGGCCCCATCGGAGCTGGCAAGCGCGGTGGCCAGCGCTCCAGCGGCACGCCACAAGGCAGCTGGGGCGGCGGCGGATCGAACGGCGGTTCATCCACTCAAGGAACGGACGGTTCTGGTGGCGCGACGGCTGGCGGTCAAGGCACGGGCGGCACAGGCGCAGGCGCAGCTGGTGGGGCAGCTCCCGCTGTCGGCGGCGCTGCAACGGCAGGCACAGGCGCGGGCGGCGGCGGATCAGCGGGGCGCGGCGGGGCATCTGCTGCAACCGGTAACGGCGGCGCAGGTGCGATCGACACCGCGTTTGATGCCACGCATGGCGCAGGCGGTGGTGGTGGCGGCTCTGGCGGCATTGGTATTAGCGGCGCTGGTTCGGTTGCCGGGACGGGCGGCGCAGGCGGCACTTACGGCGGTGGCGGAGGCGGTGGCGGCGAAGGTCTTGGTGGCACCGGCGGCCCAGGTGGCACGGGCGGCAAGGGGATCATCGTCATCACTTACACGCCTTCAGCTTCCGGCGTCTTCAATCCCTATTTTTACCAATCCCATATCGCAAGAATGGCGGCTTAAATGTTCAAGAACACAGCGGCCAAGTTCATCGTTTTCGCGTTCGATGCGACCACAAATGTGCCCAAGACCGGCGACGCGGCGAACATCACGGCCTATGTCTCCAAGGATTATGGGACGGTCACGATCCTAGCCGACACCACCGCGACCGAAATGGATGCGACCAACGCGCCGGGCTATTACCTGTTCGACGCGGCCCAGGGCGAGACGAACGGCGATTGCCTGTTGGTGAGCGCCAAAAGCTCGACAGCGAATATCAAGGTGATCGGCGCTCCCGCCGTGATCTATACCCGGCCTCAGACTGGATGGCTTGCACCGGCGACGTTGGGGCGCACGCTGGTGGTGGACGCTTCTGGCCTGGCCGATGCCAATATGGTCAAGATGGGGCCGACCGGCTCGGGCACGGCGCAAACAGCGCGCGACATTGGAACATCGGTCTTGCTGTCTGCTGGTACCGGGACGGGACAGCTGGATTTCACGTCGGGCGTCATCAAAGCGAACCTCACTCAAATCCTGGGAACGGCCCTGACAGAAACCGCTGGCCAGATCGCGGCGGCGTTCAAGAAGTTTTTCAACATTGCCACGCCCGCCAGCACCATGGATGCGCTGACGCTGGTCGCGACCGCCACGAACCTGACCAACGCGCCGACGAATGGTGACCTGACCGCCACCATGAAGACCAGCGTCACCACGGCAGCGACGGCGGCAACGCCAACCGCTGCGGCTGTCACCGGCGCTGTGGGAAGCGTGACCGGCAATGTGGGCGGCAATGTCGTTGGATCGGTCGGATCGGTCACCGGCCTCACTGCATCCAATCTGGACGCCACGGTTTCGTCCCGGCTGGCCAGCGCATCATATACCGCGCCCCCGTCCGCCGCGACCGTCGCTGCTGCCGTCTGGGCCTATGTGGTGGAGGGCAGCTATTCCGCGCTGAACTATATCCGCATTTTTGCCGCGGCTCTGTCTGGCAAGGCGAGCGGCTTGGCCACCACCACGGCGGTCTATCGCGATACGGGCGACACCAAGGACCGCATCACGGCGACCGTGGATGTGGATGGCAATCGCACCGCCGTCACCCTGGACGGTTCCTGATGTTCGGGCGTCGGTTCTTTGGTCGTCGGTATTTCGGGCCTCGCTATTGGGGATCTGGCGGGACCACGCCGCCTCCGCCCGCCGGCACAGCGCCGCTCTACGTCATCGCCACCCATTCCATGAACCGCGGAATGATGCGGTGACGGTGCGTTGCCGCCCCATCTGAGAAAGGCACCTTCATTCCATGGCGGGCTTCTCCACCTCAGTGGACATCATCAACCGGGGCATCCAGCGCCTTGGCGGTGACCGCATTTCCACGCTGCTGGATACCTCCAAAGAGGCGGTCGAATCTGCCGCCTGCTACGACAAGGTGCGGCGCGCGGAATTGCGCCGGAATGTCTGGCGCTTTTCGATCCGCCGGGTGATCCTGCGGGCGGTCGGCACGGCCCTCCCAGACTGGGACGCGGCGGTGACCTATGCGGTCGGCTCGCTCGTCACCCTGGATGACGTCAATTACATCTCGCTCCAGGCCGCGAACATGAACCAGGATCCAGCCACCATTACCGCCTATTGGGCGATCTTCACCGGCAACACCAGCCAGAAGGTGACATTCCCGGCTTGGGTGAACGTCACGGCCTATACCGCCGGGATCATCATCAAGGGCTCCGATAACCAGCTGTATTTGGCAATGGCTGCCGGGACGGGCCATGACCCGACCACGGATGACGGCACCTATTGGCAGCTGTATTTCGGGCCCTATGTCGCCAGCGCCTATGACAGCGGCACCACTTACAATATTGGCGAAATTGTCTTCGATACCGCCCAGGTCGCCTACTATTCGACCGAGCCTGGGAACGATAACGCACCGTCAACCGGCATCGGCTGGACAACGCTGACCGGCGCCACCATGGCGCCCATTGTCATTCCTTGGCCCGCCGGCACTGGCCCCGCCACAAACCTTCAAAGCCGCAATGTGTTCGTGCTTCCATACGGGTTCCTGCGCGAGGCGCCGCAAGACCCGCGCGCTGGTGACGTCTCGTTCCTCGGCTATCCGTCGAACCTTGTCCGCACCGACTGGCTGCTTGAAGGCGGCTATCTGATCTCCGCCGATCCCGGCCCGATCATGTACCGCTTCGCCGCCGACATCACCCAGGTCACGCTTATGGATGACCTGTTCTGCGAAATGCTGGGCAATCGCATCGCTTATGAGCTGTGCGAAACCCTGACCAACAGTAACACGAAGCTGACCGCGATCGGCCAGGAATACACCGCTTTTCGCTCTCAAGCCGCGATAGTGAACGGCATCGAGACTGGAACCACCCAGCCGCCGCTGGACGATTATATCGCGTGCAGGTTTTGACGATGACGGAAATTGTCATCAACCGCTGCCCGCGCGGAACGCTTCTGAGCGATGCGGGGAAGGCGGAATATCTCAAGCGCAAGGAAATTTCGGGCGACTTCGATTGGGCCGCGCTGGACCGCGCAGACCCGGTGCTGGTGGCCATGATGAAGGAAGACGCCGGCACGCGGGCATGGGGCGGGGAATGCTCGCAAGTTCGCTTCGTGACCATCCCCGATGGTCTTGCCTGGCGCATCAATCGCAACCGCGGCTTGGAATGGGTGGACGCGGGAGGCCTCGATGCCTAGCGCCAGCTACGTCCAGACAAATTTCTCGGCCGGCGAGTTCTCCGCAGCCTTTCAAGGCCGGATGGATGACGAGGATTACAAGAAGGGCCTCGCGCTGTGCCTGAATTATATCCCCGGGCAGGAGCAAAGCCTTCGGGCACGATCCGGCTTCAAGCGCTGCGGGATCACAAAGAACAATGAGCCTGGCAAGCTCATGCCGTTCCGGTTCACCATCGACGCGCCCTATGTGTCGGAGTTCACGGATGGCAATCTGCGGCTGTGGTCTTGCGGCATTCCGATCCTCGACACGCAGAAAGCAACCGTCGTTTCCGTGACCGGAAATCCCCCGGTCTTCACGCTCAATGCGGTCCCTGATAGCTGGAACATGGGCGATTCCATCCTTGTGAATTTCCAGGGCACAACCGATGTCCAAGCCGCGCCGTATCTCGGCAACCGCGAGTTCTTGCTGAACATCGTCAGCCGCACCTCAAAGACAGTCCGGTTGACCGATGCGCTGACGGGATCGCCGCTCTCTAGCGCGATCACCTTCACGTCGGACTTCCCGAAGTTTTACCGCATTCTGGATTTGCCGACGAAGTATCAGTTTCCCGGCGCTGTTCGCCAAATCGAAAACGCGGCGCAGAACTTCGACCCAGTGCAGGGGACCAGCCAGTTCCTCGTCTCCCAGCCGGATCACAAGGTCACATATCTGTATCCGATGGTGGGACCCCAATCTCTGTCCTATGAGGGGAGCCAGGTCACGGACCCGGCACATCCCACTACGGTCAACAACAGCAATCTCGCGCTTCAGCCGGAAAGCTTCATCGACGGGCCTTATCTGGATTCCGCTGGAACCAGCGTGCCGCTCACGGTGAATGGAACGACCGGAACAATTGAAATTGTTCTTCGCGCATGGACTGCTGCGCTCACCTATCAGAAAGGTGACTGTGTTGTTTCATACGCGACCGGTGGCCCGTTCTATTATCTGTCGCTCAAGGATGCGAACAAGAACAATGCGCTCCCGGAGGTTTCGCCGTTCGTTGATGACTGGTGGCTGCAGGTCAACGTCAATGAAAATCAGTGGCAGTCTGTCAACAGCTATGACATCGCCCAACACATCGTTGCCGCGCCTTACAACGCGCATGGTGTTGGCACGCTCTACTATTCCCGGATCACATCGAACTTAAACCACGTCCCGGAATCCAGCCCGATCCAGTGGAGCACAACGCCGCCGGTCTGGAACCTGTTGGTCGCCTATAACCCTGGCGCTTTCGTTTCATTTTCCAGCGTGAACTATCTCGCGGTGGGAATGCCGACCACTGGCATTGACCCGCTGACTGACACGGCAAATTGGATTGCCATGCCTGACATGGCCGCTGCTGTTGACACCTTTATGAACCAGATCACCGGCTGGCTGGCGGGTCCGCTGTTCTATGTCGATGATGCTGGTGGCTCAAATTCCACCATCGGTCAGACCTATGGCACCAACAATCCGGGACGCTGCATCCGCCTGAAGTGGGGGCCGCCGCCGTGGGACAGCAAAGTCGATTATGCGGTCAACGATTTCGTCAACTTCAATGACGTGATCTACAAATCGCTGGTAAACCCCAATCTCGCCAATTATCCCGACACGGACGCGGCAAGCTGGGAAATCCAGGCCGACACGATCCTGTGGACTTGGGGGCGCATCTCAGACGCCAGCAGCCATATGCTCATGGCGGAGGTAGATCTGATCGGGCCGGATCTTCCCGACGCGGGCCCCATCTTCGAATATCGCATGGGGGTCTATAGCGACACGACAGGATGGCCCAAGGCGGGGACATATCATGAAGGCCGTCTCTGGCTGATCGGCACAATTCCCAACCGCATGGACGGCGGATATTCCAATGGTGGGTTCAATTTCGCGCCGACTGCACCGGACGGCACTGTTTCAGACGCAAATGGAATAAGCCTGACGCTCAATTCCGCCAAGCTGGAGACGATGGAGGCGCTGTGCTCGACCACCGAGGGCATTGTCGCGCTCACATCCGAACGGGAATGGCTAGTTTCGGCATCGGCCATGAACGACCCGATCACGCCCACCAGCGTCCAGGCGCATCCGACCACCACATGGTCCGCGCATCCTGACGAAGCCTGCAGGCTTCCGTCCGCCGTCGCGGCTATCCAGCGCGGCGGACGGCGCGTCATGGAGTATCGCAACTTTGTGGACATGAGCGCCTATCAGTCGCGCCTCAATGCGGCCGATCTCACCCGCCGCTGCCAGCATTTGACCGCCGGGGGCGTGGGCCAGACCGCATATCAAAGCCGGTCCAACCCTGTGATCTGGGTGGCGCCCGCGAACAAAGTCACCATGTCATGGCAGCCGTCTTACAAATCAATCTGCCCGATCAATATTCTCGGGCCTGTTGTGGTGAATGCGTATAACTGGTCCGACCTGTTCGGCATCGGCTATATGCGATCGCCGGATGGAAATTATACAGCGCCGTTCTCTTTCGAACACGGCAAAACCTATATCAGCACTTACCACCAGGACATCTATTCGGTCGCGGTGCAGAACTCGTTCCTGCCTGGGCAAGAGAATGTCTATGCCATCGTCAACGACCTGGAAGACGGAAACTATTACGTCGAAATGATGATGCCGTTATTCGAAAGCGCGCCGCTATATGACACGTACAATCCAAACGGCACGGTCTATTTTTACGGCCAACTTTCGCAGTCGTTCATGGTGGATGCTGGCGTTACCCCCATCGGGTGCCGGACCTCAGATGACGGACTTTCCTGCGACTTCTATGGGTTGATGCCCCATGCGGGCAAAACCGTATCCGCGACCATCATGGGCAAGTATCTGGGCGATGTTGCCGTCGATGCCAATGGCACCGCGAACATTCCCTTCACCAGCTATTTCACGACCACCGACCTGGCCCGCGCGCTCAACGGGATGCCGAAGCCTGTGGCCAATGGCGGGTTTAATGAGAACTCGACGCCAGGCTATTTCCAGCTTCCGCTCTTTGACACCACCGGTCCGTCTATCCTTGTCAGCGGCACGGGCGGTTTCTTCTGCCAGTTCGGCTACAAATTCCGCCGCCGTGGCCAGATGAACCGCCCGATTGTCGGCGGTGCGAATGGTCCGGCGTTCGCCAAGATCACCCAGAACTCACGCGCGGGGATCTATGTGGACGCCTGCAGCCAGATCAAAGCCGGTGGCAGTTTCAATTCGCTGGTGGACATCAAGCTCACGGTTGACGGGGTGAAGGATACGACGCCTCTCACTCCCGGCGTTCACACCACCGGCATCTATCGCGGTTTCATCAAGGACGGAAACACGTTCGATGGCCGCATCTGCTGGGAACAGACCGATCCGGTCCCCGGAAATATCCTCGCTGTTGGTGGCTTCGACGCCGTGGAGGATGTTTGATGGCGACAGATTTTTCCGGCATTGGCGGCGCGGTAAACAGCATCTTCGGCGGTGTTGGCGGCCTCATGCAGGCCGGCGCTTACGGACAGGCGGCTGATCTCGCAGAGAAGAACGCAGCCATCGAGACGCTATCGACAGGGATCAAGCTCGAACAGAAAACGCGCGAGGGCTATCAGATCATCGGTGCGACAGAGGCTGCCGCAGGAGCAAATAATCTATCGCTCTCCGGGTCAGCCATGGATGTGCTGCGATCCAATCGCCAGCAGATTGCACTGGAGCACGCACTGACAAGTGAGCAAGGGCAGATCGACATAAACGCTTGGAAGGAGAAGGCCGCCGCTGATCGCGGGATGGCGCAGGCAGCGGAGATCGGCGGCATTGGCGACATTGTTGGCGGCGTCATCGGCCTGTTCTCGGATGCGGACCTCAAATACGTTTTTGCGACCGATGGTGAGTTGGCCCCCGGCATCAATATCTATCTGTTCCAGTTCAAACATAATTTCCAGATGCTTCGGGGGGTCATCGCCCAGGAAGTGCAAAGGGCGCGTCCCGAGGCGGTGTCGTTCCATCCGAGCGGATACCTCCGAGTTAATTACGAAATGCTTGGGCTGAGGGGTATGAGCAATGCCTAAGCTTCCACAATATGAATCGCCCACCGCTTCGCGCGGTTTGCAGCCTTCGGATCGCGGTATTGCTGCGGTTGAACAGGAAGGCAGGGCTTGGAATACCGCGTTCCACCAGCTGGGTGACGTCGCCCAAACCGCCGGCAATGTTCTCGAAAAACATTATGCCCAAAAGGACGCGGCCGATCTGGCGAAGCAGGGCGCCGATGCGTTCGCAACCCTTACACAGAACTGGAATCAGACCGCCACCGGCTCTGACCCGAACGATCCGAATGTTGCGGAAAACTGGCGCCAGAACGCGCTTGAGCCCGTGCTCGAGAAGATCGGCGCCGATGTCAGTTCAAAGCATGGCGAGGAAGCCGCGCAGCGCCTGCGTGACAGCCTTCGAATGCATTTCACTGAAAAGTCAGTTGCTGATCAGAGCACGCTTTCAGGGCTCGCGGTTCAGTCCAATTTGGAACAGGCGACCAACAGCCTTGGCAACGCGGTGCGCGCCGATCCGTCGTCGCTTCCCGCCGCGATTGGCATTCTGGATTCCGCCATTACCTCTCAGGTCAAATCGCATGGGCTTGATGCGGTCACGGCAACGAAAATCAGAACTGAGCTTTTCAACAAGGCATCAAACGGCATCGCGCAATCTGCGCTGTTTGGCCTGGCTGAGAGCAATCCTGAAGCGGCCCAGAAGGCTTTGGACGCCGGTGCGTTCGATAAGTATTTCAGCCCGTCTCAAATGCAGGCGTCGCGCAGCTATGTCGAACAGCAATCGAAGACAGTAACGGCGCTCGTCAAAACCCAGAACAAAGAAGCGTCCGATGGCGAGATGGCCAGTATTCAGAACAGCACGATCGGTCCTGATGGCCAGCTGACGATCTCGCGGGATTATTTCTCTAAGGTCGCCGCATGGGCCGAGAAGTGGCAAAATAAGCCGGGTGCCGGGGAAACGGTTGCCGAGAAGTCCCGCGCCTTGATCCAGTTCGGACGGTCTATCACGGAGGAGTTGGAGAAGGGCATTCCCGCTGTTGACGATCCGCACACCTATGAAGATTTCCGCGCCCGCATCGGATTGCAGCAGGGCGATCCTAACGCGCTGACCGAATTGGAAGTCATTCAAGCCCGCGCCGATGGCAAGCTGTCGGACAAGTCGTTCAGCTTTTACAAAGGCGCTGTCACGGCCTTGGCCAAAGACCCGGCGTTGCGTTCTGCCCAGCGTGAGTTCAACACGTTCCTGAAGGGCATCAAATCGAGCATCACGAACAGCAATATCCTGATGGGGACGAACGATCCCACCGGAGATAAGCAATATCTGGCCTTCACGCAGGATGCGCAGGCCCAGTTCGACAGCGCCTATCAGAAGAATGACGGCGGCGCTTCATGGCGCGCACTGCTGGACCGCTCGAACAAAAACTCGCTGTGGCAGCAGAGCGTCCGCTACCAGACGAGCCAGAAGGGCGCGATGCAGGGGCTTCAAGATCGGGTTCAGGGCTCCAGCAATTTCATCCCGGCGCCTGCCGCGAAAGCTCCTGCCCGAATGGCAAATGAAAGCCCGGCCGCCTATCTCGCGCGCACGGGTGGGAAATGAGCAGCCCTGGCGTTGCCGCAGCCCCGACTATTTCTCCCGGCCAAGCCGAATATCAAAAGCTCCTGTCCGGCGGCTTCAGCGCGGACGAGGCAAATGCCTGGCGGGGCGAGCAGACCCAAAAGCTGATGGGCGCTGGCTTCAAACAACCAGAGATCGAAGCCTATTGGGGTGAGGGCGAAGCCAGTCCGCATCAAATCGACCAGATGCACGCGGCCAACCCGAAGATCCATGAGGCCACCAGCCCCCTGGAAATGCTAGAGGCGGGCTGGCAGATGTCGGTTGCTGGCCTTGTCACCCGCGGGGGCAAGCCAGATGTGGTCGAACCCCAGCACGCGGGGCTGTTCGGCAAGGTGCTTTCCGCCTTCGGCCAGACCGTGGGCGACATCCCAGCCATCGTTCCTGGCTTTATTGGCGGGGCGGCTGGTGGCGGTACAGCTGGCGCAGCGGCCGGCACGGCGGTGGCGGGGCCGGTCGGGACGGTAGCGGGCGGGACCGGTGGCGCGATTGTCGGCGCTGGCATCGGCTCTGCGGCGCTCCCCCAGGCCATTCGGGAGGGGCTGATCGACTATTACGACCGCGGCCAAATCCACACATGGTCCGACTTCTATTCGATGGCGACGGGTTCGCTTTGGAGAACCGCCAAGGCGGGCATCACAGGAGGCATAGCGGCGCCCCTGGGAGTCGGTGCTGGGAAGGTGGCCAGTGCCGTGGGGGCCAAGCCATTCCTCGCCACAGGGGCAAATATGACCACCCAGGCGGCAACGGCTGCGACGGTCGGCGGAGCCCTGGATGGGCACGCGCCGAACCGGGATGATTTCGTGGCGGGCGCGGCGCTGATGCTGACGTTCCATGGGGCGGGAAAGATGGTCGGTGCAGCTGGCGGCCAGCGGTTCGTCCCGAACGAGGCCAGCCGCCGCGTTGAGTCAAATTTACAACAGGTCTACCGCCGCTTGGGCACTCCCCCATGGCAGGCGGTGGAGAAGGCGCGCACCGACCCGGCGCTCCGGCAGGAAATCCTCACCCAGGATGTGCATGGGGAGGCGGTCCATCCCAATTTCACGAAGTCGGCCCCGGATGAACCGCCCCTGCCACCCAAGAAACCGCTTTTCGGTGGACCCGCCAAGGCGGTGAATGAAAACGCCGCGGCGCCCATAGACGACATCCTGCTCAAGGTGAAGGGGCTGGAGAACTCGGGCGACCAGGCCGTGAGCCCGGCCGGCGCGATCGGGCGCTTTCAGATCATGCCGGGCACCGCGCGCCAGTATGGCTTCGACCCAGCAAAATTGGGTGACGTCGCCTATAATGAACATGCCGCGCGCACCATTCTCCAAGACCTCTATCGTCGCTTCAGGGGCGACGAGGATGCGGTTCTGACGGCCTACAACGCCGGGCCTGGCCGGGCGGCCGCGCTCCTGACAGCCGGTCCAGGGACCCGCCTGGAAGCTACCAAGGGCAAGCACGGCTGGCAGTATGAAAAGGTCCCAGCCGACAGGTCCGAAGCCGGTCTGCCGATGGAGACGCAGGAATATCTGGCGCGCGGTCGCGCGGCGGGTGGGGACGGTGGCGCTGGCAAGCCTCCGGGCGGTGGATCAGGTGGCGGCGGCGAGCCCCCCAAGCAAATCACGGGTCCAGATGGCGAGGCTGACCCCTTCAAGCTGGACACCGAAATGCGGGTCAGCCGCTTCCTTGATCGGGTGGGCAAGCCTCCCGAGCCGCCTTCGCCTTTCAGCCTGTCCACCATGTATCGCCAGTTCGTGTCCGAGCTGGGCCCGGCGCGAGACATCGACAAGCTGCTGGAGAACGAAGGGCTGCTCGACCGAGGCAAGGACATCGGCATCGAAGACATGATGCGCCAGACCTACGGTTCGTCCATGCGGGCGGGCTATTTCCTGCGCGAGGGTACACTCGACCCGATCACCCTGACGAAGAAATCCGACACATCGTTCCTGTCGATCATGAAGGACATTCATGCGATGGGCGGGAACGTGGACGAGTTCAACACCTATCGCGCGTCACTGCGTACCATCGAGAAGGCGGATCAGGGCATCGAGACGGGGGTCATGTCTCTGGACGAGGCCAAGGCCAACGCCGCCGACCCCAAGCTCAAACGCTACGACGCCGTGAACGAAAAGCTCCAGGCTTGGAAAGACGACACCCTGGCCTATGGCAAGGACAGCGGGTTGTTCTCCAAAAAGCAGGTGGAGGCCATGAAGGCGGCCAATACCAGCCACGTCTCATTCCGGCGCGTGATGGACATGGGGCCATCCGGTGGCAAGCGCGGCTTCAAAGCCCGCGATCCACTTCAGCGCCTGGAAGGATCAGACCGCCAGATCATCGACCCGACCGTGGCCGACATGGACAACATGGTCCAGATCATCCGCATGGCGGACAGAAACCGGGCCATCGGCTCCGTAATCGGTGCCATAGAATCCAGGGGAAAGCTGGAAGACCTTGGCCTGAAGAAGCTTGAGGGTCCGCCCAAGCCAATACTGGCCGAGCCAGGCAGCGATGTATTCAAGCCGTATGGCGTAACCGGCGAGGGGTTCGAGCCATTCCTTGCCCAACGTGGCACGCGAAAAGGACTGGCAGAAAATCAGTTTCTCTACTTCCGTGACGGGAAGCCGGAAGTGTGGGAAGCGACCGATCCGCTTCTGGCGCAGCTCATGCGCGGCGCCGATTCCAAGCCGGAAGCGAATGCGATTGATAGCGTGTTCACCGCCATGGCGAATATTCAGCGCAAGGGCATTGTCTCAACGCCTGACTTTCCGCTGCGCAACACCATGCGCGACCAGATCGTCGCCTTTATCGCAGACCCGCATTCCCCGCCCCCGTTCGTGACCTGGCTGCGCGGCGCCGCCCATGTCTGGAAGATGGACAAGGAATACTGGGACTGGGTGGCGAAGGGTGGCGCTGGCACGGCCTTGGCCGACATGGACACCAATTACATTGCGCGCGACATCAGTCGCATGATGGACCAACAAACCGGCACCATCGGCAAAATGTATAATGTCTTCCGCCACCCCATCGAGGCAGCGACAATCATCGCGGAGCGCTTAGACGCGATTACTCGCGTTGGGTATAAATTGCATGTCGAGGGGAAGGGCATTGAAAGCTTCAAAGCTGCAACCCTCTCCCGCAAAGCCGCCCTCGATTTTGCCGAGAAGGGCACAAACGAGTTCGTGCAAATGTGGGCACGCTGGACACCATTCCTGCGCCCCAACATTCTTGGCCTGAAGCAATATGGGGAGGCGCTGGCGGAGAAACCTGGCGCCACGCTGGCAAAGACATTGGCCGCGGTGACCATGCCGTCGCTGGTCCTCTACACCCTAAATTATCTCCAGGACGAATACGGTGGTCTCCCCGAGAACCTGAAGTACCGCAATCTTCCGCGTTGGCAGCGGGACACCATGTATGTCTTCCCATCGATTGATGGGGTGCGATTGCGCATTGCCGGCGTGCCGGGCGCTAACCTGGCCTTCGGCGGCCTGCCCACCCGCTTTCTCGATTATTGGGCGCAGAATGACAAGCACGCCTTTGAGAATTGGGCGAACAGCTTCCTTCTTCAGTTCTTGCCGCCAATTGTCCCGACCGCTGTCCTGCCGATTGCAGAGGCGGTCACAAACCACAGTTTTTTTGCGGGTAAGCCTCTGGTCCCTGACAGCCTTAAAGATGCGACTGGGGACATGCAATATACCGATGCGACTACGGAGCCGGCAAAGGCGCTGTCCCGCCTGCTAGGCCCGCATCAGACGGACATGGCCGACATTTCCCCAATCGTGGTGGACAATTTCGTCAGGCAGTGGACCGGAACGCTTGGCTATCAGGCGATGAAGGCGGTGGGCGCCACAATGAAAACCGGGGCGCCATGGCAGATCACAGACATTCCGTTTGTCGGGAGCTTCTTTGTCCGCAATCCGTCCATGAGCGCGCAACCAATCCAAGATTTCTATGACGGCATGTCGAAACTGGAGGCGCGTTATGAGAACACCAAGCTTGCCTTGAAAAAGAATGAGCTAGGCGTCTATGAGCAGGACGCCGCGCAAGGCCGGCTCTATCAGCGCCTCTCTACTATGAAGCAGGCGCTCAATTTGCAGCGGTCAGTTCTCGACGCGATCAATGACAACGAGGAAATGACCCGCGAAGAAAAGCAGCAAGCTACAGACCGCATTGTCAGCGATATGATTATGGTTTCCCGTACAGGCGACAAGATCATCCAGGGCATGAAATGAAGAAGGGCGCGATTAGGACCCGCGGGCTACGTTCGCCTATCCCGAAGGGGTTTATTCTGGGTCGGTCTGACGACGGCATTGGTGATGCACACCCCATAAAGACCCAAGGCGGTCTTGCAGTGAAGCGTGGCGCACTCAGTCTGAATCTGAGTGGTGACGTCGCGGTTGACCCCCTTGGTGCGACAACCGTCAAAGCAATTCAACATGTTCCGCTAGACCAGACAGCGCCTTCAATAGGACAATTCTTGCAGTTTGACGGGACAAGCTGGACCCCGGCCAACAGCACTCCCGGTAGTGGAGATTTTTCGGGGCCACCGTCTTCGGTCACGGGGAATTTCGTTTCATTCGCGGATGGCACGGGAAAACTGGGGGCTGACAGTGGCGTTGGTCCATCGGATTTCGACGCGGCAGGCGATGCGGCGGCGGCGCAAGCAGCGGCGCAGTCATACACTGACAGCCTTCTCGTTGGTGGCTCGACAGGCCAAGTCCTGACCAAGGATAGCGGCACTGATCTCGATTTCAGTTGGCATACCCCAAGCGGCGGTGGCGGCGGCAGCGGTATCGACCAACTCACCGGAGACGTGACCGCTGGGCCAGGCAGTGGCAGTCAGGCCGCCACATTGGCGACAGTAAATTCTGACGTCGGTACATTTGGTGACGCAACCCATGTGGCGCAGATAACGGTCAACGCCAAGGGGCTCGTCACTGCAGTAAATCAAGTATCTATTTCCGGCGGTGGTGGCGGCGGCGGTGGCGGCAAAGTACTGTATGGGGAAGACCCAACCTGGGGAAACGTCTTCAATTACCTGCCGGCCGGATTTGCGATGGCCAGATCCACGATTGTTCCCGATGGCGGGAGCATTGACCGTATTGGGTTTATGGCCAGAACAGCCAGCGGTTCAACGACGTTTCGTGTGGCGGTCTACGATGACGCTGGCCAAGTCGTCAATGCCAAACAGCAAGAGAGTAATCTGCAGACTGGTGTTGCTGCAGGTCGCAATAGTGCCCCGCTGATTACGCCGTATGTCAATTCCTCCGGCAATGACGTGATTGTGTGGCTGGTTGTGGTCGGCGGCGTGGCGGACGCAGAGATTGAATGCCGCGGGCAGGGTGGCTTTGTGGCCACTTGGGACAACTCAGGCACGACACTGCCAGCGACGGCGCCTTCGCAGAGTTCGAACGACTACAACTGGGTGGTCTTTGGTTTCGGGGATGCCGGCACCTAAGCGGTGCGTTGCTGACGGCCCGTCACGCTGCACAGTCCCGGCATGGATGCTCACCAATATACCGCGCAATTCGAGGCGCCGGGCGGAAAGCCTGTACTTAAGGTCTATCCGGACCCAAAGACGCATAACGCACCGTTCACGGTCGGCCTAGGCCACACGGGACCCGATGTGCACGAAGGCGACACATGGAGCGAGGAGCGCTGCTGGCACGCCTATTATAACGACTATGGGATAGCTGAGACGGATGCCTCGCATGTCGTGGGGATTTCATGCTGGGCGCAGCTAAACGAACCCCGCCGCGCCGTCCTGACTGACATGGCGTTCAACCTGGGCAAGCCGAAGCTATCCGGCTTTAAGCGCATGATCGACGCGATCCGCACGCATGATTGGCTTCGCGCCAAGGTTGAGCTTCTGGACAGTGACTATGCGTCGGATGTGAAAACCCGCGCCACCATGAATGCGCGCGTGCTGCTGACTGGTGTCTGGCCCGGAGAGGAATTGGTGGCGTGATCCCGATCCCGTCATGGCTCGCCCCTTACATGGGCTTGGTGAAGGTGGCGGCGCTCCTGGCCATCTTCGGCGCCGGTATGTGGTTCGAAGCCCAGATCAAAGACACCCAGATCGCCAACGATAAGGCGGATCGCATGGAGCAGATCGCCGCCAGCGCGACCGATGCGCTCGCGCAGTTCCAGCACGACGCCAAACTCATCAATGGCGCAGCGGCCAGCTTCACAGCCCTGCAATCGGACAACGATGTGAAGTTTGCGCGCATCGAAACGGAGCTTCGCAATGTCTTCAAGAGCCACCCTCTGCCTGCTGATTGCCGCCCTGATGATGGCCGGGTGCGGTCACTCTCCGCCGCAATCTCCGCCACGAACGATACCGCGGCTGGACGCCGTACTGGCCCAGCCGTGCCCGCAAATAACTGAGGCCCCGATGCCTTCATATGACGCCTGGCAGACCTGGATGGAGACGATTGTGCTCAAGGCATACGGCACATGCGCCGCCCGACACGCCGCGACCGTCAAGGTCTGGCCCAAATAGGAACGAATGCAATGGGACATCAGATGAGCGGGATAATGTTGGATGGGAACGGGATAGCCTTGGTCATTGCCGCCTGCTGCACGGGCGCCGTCACTATCGGCACGCTGGTGATGCAGATCATCACCTTCTTCGACGCGCGGCAGTTGAAAAAGCTTTCCCAGGATCGCGACAAGCAAATCCGCGAGGTCAAGGACCTTGTGAACGGGAAGTCCGAAGTCCTTCAGCAATACGTCGCGAAGGAAGCCTACGAAAAGGGCCGCGAGCATGAACGCCTCGCCCCTGGAACGCCGTCGCCTGTCGTCGGTGTCGTACCGGTAAGCACCGTCGTGACCGGCATCCATCGTAATGACGATGCCCAAACCCAAGACACAGATAACCAAAAGGTAAAGCCATGACCATCACAGTCACCGCCGCGAACAAGGCTGACCTTCTCGCACAAGTTGAGGATTTGACTGGGGGCTCGGTTACGGCGCCCGATGGCGGTGGAGGTGGCGGCACAACGCCGCCCGATCAGACCGGCGACAACAGCAAAGACCCCAACAACTGGAGCCCGGAGAAGGTCACGGCGGTCTATTTCCCGGACGATTACACGCTGGCGAAATTCCCCAGCCCTGAAGGCTCAAAGACCGTCTGCGATCCTGACGGCACTCTTCACGGCAGGCCCTATGTCATCTCGGCTGGCGGCGCTGTCTATCTGTTCCAGAAGGGGCCTGATGGAAAGCCGATTGTGGTTGTGGCTGCAAAGCCGCCGAACGGCCATGTCCTGACCTGCAACAATGTCCCGGCTTCCACGAATGGGATGCTTGATGCGGTTGTTGCTCAGGGGCAGGTATATTTCCACGTTGCCCCCGGGGGACAAACGCTCAAAACCTCTGCTGTTGATAGTCCAGGCGCGGGCACCACGGTTACGCAAATCCCGCTATTCTGGTCGGACCCCTTCTTTGGCTCGCACAACAGCGGCAATAGCGGGACGGGTGGCGGCGGAAGTGGTGGAGGTGGCGGCGTTCCAATGCCTCCTGATCCGCCGCCGCCTGCGGTCAAGCCAGGCTCCAATGGTACGGTTATCAACTTCGGTGCCGGTACATCCTTTGCGACTATTGCCGCCGCGATGGCATCCGCGAAGGCGGGTGATACCGTTTCCTATGCAGCTAGCGCGCCCCGTGGCGTCACCTTTGCCGAAAGCTTTGACATTCCGGAGGGCGTGAAGTTGGACGGCGGTGGCCGCTGGAACGATCCCACCATGGCCCAGGCCAATGCTGTAATCGACGCTGCCATAGCCTCCAAGGATTGGGCGAGCCTGGAAAGCAAGCTTGAACCTCTCTACACCCCGGGCGCAATTCTGGATGGCAAGGGCGTTACCAATTTGGCCCACGGATTGGGCGGCGCCGTTCCGAACGGAAACACCAACACCATCGGTTTCCGGGTCAAGAACTGGGGCATGAATATCACCCAGCATGACGGCACTGGCGGTATCCGTGCCCGTGGCAATATGGTGGGCCAGATGCAGGGGGCAGAAAACTTCATCTCTGCCTGCCAGAACGGCATCGGCCCCGGTGGCACCCAGATCATCAATGGGCCTTGGGATAACACCGTCATCCTGCAATGCGGTATCAGCGACGGTTCTGGCGGCTCCCACAACGTCTACGATAGCAGCAATGTGGTCCGCACCATCATCGGCAAGAACTTTATCTCGGTCCTGTATCCCTTCCCCAAGGGCGATGGCGGCCATGCCTACAAGACCCGGGCGAGCGCCTTGCAGTTTACAGGCCCCTTCCGCTTTGTCGGCTCGGACAGCTCGGCCTTGGACATTCCGGACGGCACGGCTTTGCAGGTGGACATGCCCTCGGGCACCATCGAGCAGATCGCGGGTGCTCTAAACCACAGCCTCATCAGCTATGCGGTGGAGAGCCAGACCAAGGGCGTGGCGGGTATCAAGGCGTCAGGAACCACCTTCGTTGCCTCTTGCGACAATCCCAAGATTTTTACGCAAGGCCCTGTCGATCTCACCAATGCCGTGAAGACGGGCAACACGATCACGCTATCCGGTCAGGGTCCACTGACCGGCGCCTAACTGACCCCGGCTGTAATCCTCCCCCGCAGCCGTAACTTGGCCCCGTCAGAGATGGCGGGGTTTTTTGTTTCTCCGCGGCACCCAGCGCCAGGTCACGCCATAATGTCCGCGCACAAACGGCTTCCAGTTCTTGCTAGGCCTCACGAAATCATGCCCCCTCCTGCACTCTGATGACGTCCTGAAACACCCAATGCCTGTATTCGTCAGGGATGCAGACCCAGCACCAGAATCGCGGCTCCCGGTCCCAATGGTCCCTCTTTGGCGCTGACCATATCTGCGTGTCGGTATAGGCCAGGCCGCACTGGCAGCGGGGAGGGGGCGCAGGCGGCGTCGGCGGGCAGGTTCTGGCCAGCCATTCTCGCTGGCGGGCATCCCGCTCCATCTTCGCAAATTTGTTCCTGAGGTCACCCATGCCTGATCCCTGCCTGAATCCGTCCCGGCCGGCAGGGTGAATGGCAAGCGGCGGGGCGGCAACGATAGGGCGACGAACGGTTTACCCGCAATAGTATCCGTTAGCTCGGTTATTGATTTTTGACTAACGTTTTGGCGGGAAACCTGGGTTTCCACCATTTTCAGGTACTAGCGCTGCAAGGCGTGGAGGTTCGAGTCCTCTTCTGGGCACCATTTGCATATCCGACGTAGTCCGAGAACGTCCAGAAATCCCTTAAAAACACTGAAAAAACGGTCCGAAAAGTCCGGCAGCGTCCGGCGCCGTTCTGCCAAATCCGAGGGCATTGTGGGGCCTATTTGGGGGCCTTTTTTAAAAACCGCATTTGAGGTAGGAAGGCGAATGTCTTTGACAAACGCCTCAATCAAAACCGCCAAAGCCCGTGCGAAGTCCTACAAGCTGTTTGATGAGAAAGGCTTGTTCTTGTCTGTCGAGCCGACTGGCGGCCGGCTATGGCGTTTGAAGTACCGCTACAATGGCAAGGAAAAGAAGCTCTCGCTCGGCAGCTATCCGGAGACTGGGCTGAAAGAGGCCCGCGATAAGCGTGATGAGGCTCGTCGCCTACTCGCTGCCGGAATTGATCCAAGTCAGAAAAAGAAAGCCGACAAGGTGGCGCGGGCCTTGCAGTCGGCCAATACCTTCCGGGCCGTCGCTGAGGAATATCTGGCGAAAAGAGATCGCGAAGGCTTAGAAGCTGTAACAATCGACAAATCTAAATGGCTGCTGGATTTGTTAGCCGTTAAAATTGGCACTCGCCCCATCGCCGAAATTACAGCCCCGGAGCTTCTGGCGGCGCTTCAGCGGATCGAAAAGCAGGGCAAGCTCGAGACCGCGAAGCGCATGAGATCCTTCGCGAGTCGAGTGTTCCGCTACGGCGTGGCGACTGTCCGGTGTGCGCACGATATTGCCAAGGATTTGCAAGGTGCGCTTACAGCTCCCACCGTGACGCACAGAGCCGCCGTCCTCAAGCCGGCGGCTGTCGGGGAGCTACTGCGCGCCATCGACGGCTGCACCGGCTACCCGTCGACCGTGCTGGCCCTCAGGATCGCACCGCACGTTTTTGTGCGCCCCGGAGAGCTGCGCAGCGCGGAGTGGGAGGAAGTGGATTTCGAGAAGGCGGTTTGGACCATCCCCGGTTCAAAGATGAAGATGGGCAAGGACCATCATGTGCCCTTGTCTCGGCAGTCTGTGGCGCTCCTGCGGGAAGCCGAGAAGCTGTCCGCCGGCCAGCGTTATGTGTTCCCTTCGTTCAGCTCTACGAAGCGTCCGATTTCGGAAAATACATTGAATCTCGCTCTACGGCGCTTGGGATTTACAGGCACGCAGATGACGGCTCACGGATTTCGGGCAATCGCATCTACGCTTCTGAATGAATCTGGAAAGTGGAATCCTGATGCGATCGAGCGCGCCTTGGCCCATGGTCAAGATAACGGTGTCCGCGCTGCTTATCACCGCGGTGCTTACTGGGATGAGCGTGTCCGCATGGCGCAATGGTGGAGCGACCACCTGGACTCACTACGGGCCGGCGGGAAGGTGATCCCGCTGAAGCCGAGCGGTGGCCGGCCTGCAAGGGAAAGTTAGCGATCTGCAGTTTCGATATATCGCTCGTCGTTCCCGAACTGCTCGCGGCCAAGAAGCGATGATCACTCTTTCGGAACGTTGTGGATAAGTAGTCCGGTGGGCCACCCCGCATCTTCCCGCATGTTCCCGGGTGTTCCCGTATCTTCCCGGATATTCCCGCGAAGTCCCGCGTATCCCTGAGACTTCTGCGCATCTCTCTGCTCAATATCGCCGCGCTGACAGCTCTTTGTCCGCCACGCTTGATCCGGTCGTTTTGGGAGCCGGACTCATCCAGGAAAACACTTCTTGGTGCTAGGTCGTGCGCGGAGGCTCGAGGCTGAACAAAAGGGAGACGAAGACAATGCAATCTGAATACCTCCGGGCCCCCGCAGTCTGCGCCCGATATGGCATTTCCCGGTCAACAATGTACGCGAGGATCGCGGACGGGTTTCCCAAGCCGATGCACCTTTTCGGCGGACGTTGCGCAGTCTGGAAAGTTTCGGAGCTGGTGGCATACGAAGAAGTGTGCGCTGCCCGCCGGAGCGGACAGAAGTGATGGAGGCGACGCCGGACGAGAGGGAGATGAAGTGTCACGAGTCAGAAGTGCTGACTCTGGGCCCCAATGAGTCTCACGAAAAATTGAAGTCGGTTGGGCGTACTATGAGCGACGCGATCGCGGATTTCCGCGATGCCATGCGGGCCAATGGCGTCCCCTATGCGGGTGACATCATTGCCGATGGCAAGCTGCACCGCTGCTATGTCGAAGGCGACAGGCGCGGTTCCAAGAACGGCTGGTACCTGTTGCACCTCGATGGCAGGCCGGCGGGTGCCTTCGGCTCCATGCGCAATGGCAACGGCAAGACGACATGGACCGCAAAGGGTGCTAAACCGATGACGCGCGAGGAGCGCGAGGCCCTCCGCGAGGAAATGGAGGGGAACCGGGCCCGGCGCGCCGCGGCGCTCGCAATCGAGCGCGCCAATGCCGCCGTAAAGGCCGAGGTCATCTGGGAATCCGCGAACGATGCCGGCGACCATCCCTATCTGCAGCGTAAACAGGTCAAGGCACACGGTCTCAAGACCGGGACATGGGTGCGGGACTACGGGATGGACAGCGAAACCGGCGAGGTGCAGCAGCATCGCATCGCCAATGCCTTGCTGGTGCCAATCCGAAACAGCAAGAAAATAATCGTCTCGCTGCAGGCTATCTTCCCGGACGATAAAAATCCGTTGAAGCGGGACAAGGACTATCTGCATGGCGGAGAGAAGCGCGGATGCTACTTTGCTATTGGCAAGCCCGGCCAGGTTGATGGCCAGAAAGTTGTTTGCCTCGCCGAGGGCTATGCCACAGGGGCGTCAATCCATGAGGCTACTGGCCTCGGCGTCGTCGTCGTTTTCGATGCGGCGAACCTGCTGCCAGTGGCGGAGACCTACCGGCGGCTGATGCCCGATGCCCTGATCCTGTTCGCGGCGGATAATGATGCTTGGACAAAGGTCGGGGGAAAACCCTCCAATGTCGGAATCATGAAAGCCATCGAAGCCGCCGCAACTGTATCCGGCAAGGTGGTGTTCCCCCGATTCAAAAACACTGCCAGCAAGCCCACCGACTTTAACGACCTCCAAGCGCTCGAGGGTGCAGATGAGGTTCGCCGGCAAATTATGGGTGGCTTCGCCGTGGCGCCAGAAGTGGAACCGGAATTGCGGGATGGTCCCAATATTCCGGAACCGCCGCCACACACCGAGATCCCACCGGCGCGAGAACCCTACGATATGGAAACGCCGCCAGCGGCTTGGGTTGCTCCCGCGCCAAAGGTTGAGGATGAGAGCGGCGGTGATGATTCACTCGTCGACTCCAGCGCATATTTCAAAATCGTCGGCCATGACCGGGAGAAGATTTATGTCTACCAGCGCGAAAAGAAGATGGTCGTTTCCCGCGGAGAGGCAAATTGGGACAAGAGTGCCCTGATAGCGTTGGCTCCATTGCAGTGGTGGGAAATGAATTTCCGTGGCGACAGGGGGCTCAACAAGGACATGGCGCACAACTGGCTTGTGCGGACGGCCTACAGGCGCGGATTCTATGATCCGACCATGACGCGCGGTCGCGGCGCATGGATGGATGAGGAGCGCATTGTGTACCACTTCGGTAATTCCCTCTGGGTGGATGGCGAAGATATGAGTGTCGATGAAATCAAGTCGCGCTATGCCTATGAACAGGGTAAGCGCCTCCCGCATCCGCATAAGACGGCAATGACGGCGGAAGAGGGTAGGGCGATTTACGAACTGGCCACAAAGTTCCGCTGGTCGCGTCCCGCCTCGGCAGTCCTTCTCGCGGGCTGGGTGGCGTTGGCTCCGATCTGCGGTGCGCTGCGCTGGCGTCCCCATATTTGGATCACCGGGGGCGCCGGTTCTGGCAAGAGCACGATCCTGAATGGATTTGTCCATTTTCTGATGAACGGCGCTGTCCTGTACGCGCAAGGCAACTCCACCGAAGCGGGCATCCGCCAGACCTTCAAGAACGACGCGATTCCGCTCATCTTTGATGAGTCAGAGCAAAACAATGAGCGCGAGGTCAACCGAATGCAGGCTGTGCTCGCCTTCATGAGACAGTCCAGCACCGAAAGCGAGGCGCGCACCTATAAGGGCACCGCCCATGGCAATGCCATGGAGTTTCAGCCTCGCCCGATGGTGTGTCTGTCCTCCATCCAAGTGGGGATCAAACATGTCGCCGACTACGAGCGCATCTCGATCCTGGCCCTTCGACCCAAGCGCGAGACCGAGGATGCTGCGTCGGAATGGAAGGATCTTAGCCGCCGCCTAGGCGGACTCAGGGCGGATCGGGACTTTCCCGCCCGCCTGTTGCGGCGCTCGCTGAACCTGCTTCCTCTTACACTCAAGAATGTCGAGACCTTCGCCGCCGCCGCAGCCACCAAGTTCGGGACACAGCGCGAGGGCGACCAGTATGGTGCACTTCTGGCTGGAGCATGGTCGTTGGTCAGCGACAGGCTGGCGACCGTGGAGGAAGCCACTCGCATGATCGAGCGCTACGATTGGTCCGAATACCTTGAAAATTCGGAAACTGAAGATTGCAGGAAGGCCCTTGATGCGGTCATGGGGGCCATGGTTCCCGTGGGCGGTGGTAACAAGGTCACTGTTCATGAATTGGTGCGTTGCGCCGTCGAAATGGGAGTCGATGCTGTCGACATAGGCACGAAAGAGGCGGCGGCCATCCTCAAAAGGCATGGGATAGCCATACGACATGGGGGAGTGAAACCCGCTGACGCAACAGTGGTGATTTCCTATGCTCCGGTTGAATTGTTGAAATTGCTCACGGGGACCCCGTACTCAGCGGATCTCAAGGGGCAGCTGCTGCGAATTCCCGGCACTTGGCGATACGACAAAACCGTCAGTTTCAATTCAAGCAATAGTCGGTGTGTCGCAATCCCGATGTCGCTATTTATGGATGACGAGGACACGGACAGCGGGCCGTTGGACGACGACAGCGTCCCTTTCTGAACGCACCAGCGCAACAACAGCTTGCTTGCGTAATCGCCGGCGCCTGTCGCACAGATGAAGGAGGCAATATCGGCGCTTTGGGATGTGGTGTTCGCTGTTAAGTGCGCTTATCCAATAGCTAAGTCCCGTTGCGCACAATCGCACGCGCAATCCGGTGCATACACAGGGTGATTTCTAGCCTGGCTGACCCACCTAAATCTTTAGGCCGTTGAGAGCTATGGCGTCCTCGGGATTACGATCGCTTCATTGCTGTGCGTTTTGTGCGGTTTCTTATTTATTCTAATTAATTCAAGCATGTATAGATTAAGATAACGCGCACGGTCACCGCACGTCGAACGCACATTATTTTGTGAACGTGCGGTGTTGTGGGGGACGTCGATGCCCTGGAGACGCGCCTGTCAGCATATGAAAGTTCGGCCGCCATCGTCCTTCCTTCGCCGCGCTGGTATGTCCCAGATCTCGATTTGACGGCCGCAAGATGATCCCGGTTCGTGAAAGGTTATGACCAGTGCCATTCGAGAGCGTGGGAACGCGCCCAATTTCCCGCCCAGAAGCTCGAAAATATCAAGCCGGAATGTCATCACAGGCCCTCGCGAGTGACCTGCACATCACTCCAATAACGCCAATGTCCGCTTAACCGCTGTAGCCGTCCATGCGCCGCCTCGGCTTGTGGTTACGCCGTCAGCATTGAGCTGCGCAGCCATGGCGTTGAGAGATAGGCCTTGCAGGCCATCCAGAGCCTCTCGGCGAAGCTCCGCTTCACGCCTCGCCTTCTGCTGGGCAGCAACCACGCCCAAGCGCTGGTAGCTGGCGATTTTGGCAGCGCTCTTGCGCGTGCCGCCCAGGACGGTCCCACGCGCCTTGGCAGCGGCCAGGGCGGCCTTGGTGCGGTGACTGATAGCCTCCCGCTCATGCTGGGCTACCACGGCCATGACGCCCACGGTCATGGTGTTGGCTTCCGGCAGGTCAGCTGCCACGAACTCAACGCCGCTGTCTCGAAGCGTCATCAGGAAAGCTGCGTTGCGGGATAGGCGGTCCAGCTTGGCCACAACAAGGGCGGCTCCCGTCACCCGACACCGCTTAAGAGCCTTTGCCAGTTCGGATCGGTCGGAACGCGTGCCGCTTTCCACCTCCACGAACTCTGGCGCGATGATTTTACCGCCTCGACTGCTGACAAATTGTCGGACTGCTTCGCGTTGTGCCTCTAAGCCCAGCCCTGATCTCCCTTGGCGTCCAGTGGATACGCGGAGGTAAGCCACAAACTTCGCTGCTTGTGGTTGCATTGTCATTCCTCTCAACGGTCGTTGTCTGATTTGACATAGACCAATCGCTTTGGCGGTTTGGGATGGCTCAGGACCGCACCCCTATGAGTTGAACTGCAATAGCAGCATGGCCGTGATAGGTGACAGATGGCCGGGGCCCTTAGGAATTGCCGCGGCGGCTCTGAATCTCGGCGATCCGTTTCTTTACGTGCTCAGGCATCACCGCATCATGGTACGCCTGACTCAATGGCTGCGACCATGGCGGCGTGTCGTAATACATGAAATGCTCGGCGGCGGGATTGTTCTTCTTCAACGCCTTTGCAGAGGCGGGGGTGATTTGTCGGCCCCAGTCCTTCTCTTTAGGCCCCGCATATCGGTAATGAACCCAACGGGCCCTGGGATAATCCCAAATCTCAGTGGGATGATCGACTCCTTGGCCACGATACAACAAGCCCTCTGACTCAATCAGCACAAACGTTTTCCTCAATTTTGTACTCCTCATTTCCTATGGCGTGGCGATCTTCGCTGCGTTTAACGGTATTCATCCGGAATATAATTCCTGTACCTGAGTTCAGCTTGGCAGGCGTCCAAACTGGTATAGTAGGTCCAAACAGTGGAGTGCAGCCCATCGGCTGATGGCGCCGATACTTCCACTGAAATCAAGTTGCCCGTGTTATCCCGACTTTCATTGGTCGAGGCATCGCCGCCGCCCATACGCAGAAATTCAATCTTCTTTGCCGGCGCATTGGTCTTGATGCAGGACTTAAAATCCTGATCGGCGATGTACCATCCATGCGGGCGGTCCGCAGAGGGGGCTGAAGAAGGTAATTCAACGAGCCGCGGGCTCGGATTGTCCCGGATCGAATGGGAGATCGCCCTTCCTGCTAGTACAATTCCCAGGGCCCCAAGGCATCCAAAAAAAACGCTAAATACCTTTAGTTCTGCATCCATCGCTTCAACACTTGACTCGGTACTCATCCCATTAGTCACCCAAAAATGACACGATTAGGGGACAGATTCCAAGCCCAGATTTTCGCCAACTGCAGGCATGGATTTGAACCGTGTCCTCGGGCGAAATATCCGCGCCCTCCGTCAACGGCAGGGGCTATCCCAAGAGGAGTTGGCCCTTGAGGCTGACATGAAGCGCAGCTACGTAAGCGACCTCGAGCGCGGCACGCGCAATCCGAGTGTGAAGGCGGTCGGTCGATTGGCAAAGGCGCTGGGGGTCGAGGCTTGGCAACTGCTAAGGCACTCTGAGTAAGGTCTCGGTGCATTTCGGACCTTGAATCGTCGCTTCCGGGCAGTTTTTACGACGCTGATTGTGGAATTTGCCGCTGGGTATCTCCTGACCGTAAAAACGGCGATGTCGCGCGGTGAAATAGTCCAATTAACGGGGACTGTAAAAACCCGTGGTGCGGTATTCGTGGAGCTGCGTCAGAATTTCTGAGAAGACAAGAGGGGGAACGCGACGACCCGTTTCGATGCCTCCGCGGCCATCACGTTCACCAGGGCGGGGTATCCACCAGAAAGCGTTCGTCCAAACGTCCGTTTCCGCGGAGGTTTTGCCGCCATACTGATCATGCCGAACGGTATGACGATTCCGGCTGGGGTAGCCGCGATTGAATCCTGCAACCACCGGGAGGTTCCGCAGCGGGCCTTTCGGGTTTTCGATAAACCACCACTTGGGCTCCATCGCGTAAATCGCGCGCATGGCCGCCCGAAACAACTCCATTGCGGCCTCGCCGGCTGCGTCCACGGGATCAATGCCGTCCCAATGCTCTTTGCCGAAGCCCGTATCGGGTGGTGCAGCCCATACGATCAACGGCTGCTTGGGCAGCACCGAAAGGTCGAGTGTTCGCAGATCGGCCGATAACTTCGGCCCAAACGCGGGGTTAGAGTCGACGGTAAAAGTCGAATAGCCGAGGGCGCTGGCGATCTGGCTGAACGCTTTTTGTTCCCCGCAGAATAATTCTACCGTCTGCTCCACACACACTCCCGAACCATATATGCACGTTAAAGCTACACTCGGCGCTACCGATTTCTGCGAGCCTAGTCCCCATCCATCCGAGGCTAACGATGGTGGACCACGCGAAATGCCGTTCTGCCGCTGCCAGGGTCAGGCGGAACATATCCACCTCGACGTGAAGGTTGCCAATATAAAATTTTCCTAGCCTTGACAGACGTTTACATGTTTGTTCTTGATATGTTCGCAAACCTGCAGCGAGACCAGATGTGGTGCACAGTTCACCTTTCCAGCATATAAGCGGTGCATTTTGCATAAGAGGCCGATTCGTGGCCGGCACATCGCGCAACAGGAAGTCGGTCCGCACTTCGGTGATCTTACCGGAAGAGTCGCATCTGCGTATTCAAGCACTTGCGGATGCGAACAATGTTTCAGCCGCTTGGGTGATCCGTGCTGCCGTCATGGAGTTTCTTGACGAGCACGGTGATCAGGTCCAGCTGCCGCTGAAACTTCCGAAAATGAGAAAAGGGGGCTGAGGTGAGCCGGGAAGCTGTTCTGCGGAAGATCGCGCGCATCCGGACCGGCGGGAAACCGCGGGTTTTGGATCTCTTTGCCGGCTGCGGGGGGCTCTCTCTGGGATTTCAGTCGGCCGGGTATGCGCTGCGGGCTGCGATCGAGTTTGATGCTGATGCCGCCCGTTCTCATGGCCTGAATTTTCACAGCGGTGACCCGAAGCACAGCCGGGCCCGGGATATAATCAATACCCATCCGGTAGATCTATGCGCCGAACTCGACCTGGGCCCGGTACCGGAGGCAATAGACGTAATCGTCGGAGGTCCTCCATGTCAGGCCTTTGCCCGCGTTGGCCGTCCCAAACTTCGTGAGATTGACGCCCACCCCCAGGCTTTCCGGCATGACCCGCGGGCCCGGCTGTACCAGGAATATCTGCGCTATGTGGACGCTTTCCAGCCGTTGGTAGTTTTGGTTGAGAATGTGCCCGATGTGCTCAATCACGGTGGCCAGAACATTGCGGAGGAGATCTGCGAGGTTCTCGAATCCAAGGGTTATATCTGCAGTTATACGCTGCTGAACGCCGCCTTTTACGGCGTGCCGCAGATGCGTGAGCGTATGTTCCTCGTTGCCTATCGCAACGAGGTCGCGGATCAGGTGGCATTTCCCGATCCGTCACACTGGCTGGTACTGCCGCCTGGTTACGAAGGTTCACGCGCTGTCGCGCTCAAAGTTCTCAATGGGCACATGGAGGAAGCCCATGACTATAGCGAGCCTCCCGCTGCCAAGCCCCATCTGACGCCCGCGGTGACAGCCGAGCAGGCACTGGGCGATCTTCCTCCTATCTATGCGCGCGAGGAACTGGCGAGCGGGACGCTGCGCCGTGGCGCCCGGCGTTTTGATGAACCCGTGCCTTATGACCGCAGGCGTAAGATTTCGGCGTATGGTCATCTTATGCGGTCATGGCCGGGTTTTGAGGCTCCGGAGGAGGGGCTGCAGGATCATGTGATCCGCTACCTGCCGCGGGACTATGAGCTTTTTGCCCGCCTCAATCCGGGTGACCAGTATCCGCAGGCTTGGCAGCACGCTATGGACATGCTTGCCGAGAAAATTGCGAAGCTGCGCCGGCGCGGCGTGTCGGTGTCGGAGGGGTCAAAGGAATATGAGCGTCTGCGCGATGCGATTGTTCCTCCCTATGATGCCAGCAAGTTTCCCAACAAGTGGCGCAAGATGTGGCGGGATCAGCCCGCCCGTACGCTGATGGCGCATCTTGGCAAGGACAGCTACAGCCATATTCATTACGACAGTGAGCAGGCCCGTACAATTTCAGTCCGGGAAGCAGCACGCCTGCAGTCATTTCCAGATGGTTTTGTTTTCAGCGGAACTATGAACCCCGCCTTCCGGCAGATCGGCAATGCTGTTCCGCCGCTTATGGCCAAAGCGTTGGCGGAAACACTGATGATGGCCCTGCGGGGCAAAGCGGAGCAGAGCGATCGTGTCAGTCGAAGAGCGGCAGCAGCAGTTTGATGCAGCAATCCGGGCCCGGCCTGAAATCCTTGCGCAGGCACGGATTGCGGCCAACTTCGGGTTCTCGAACAGTGCCCGCGTCATCGAGGGTGGTCTGTTTGCGTGCACAAACAACCTGGAAACACATTCCGAGAAGATGGCGGCCGGGACCGGATCACCGCTTCAGCAGCTGGTGCTTCTGTGTGTGCTGACCTTTCCGCCGCAGGATGAGGTCTACTTTGCCATTGTGATCAGAGACGAAATCGCCCGGGTCGAGAAGGGGCTGCAGAAGCTCTACAAAGAGGGGGAAGCGCGGAACGTCAGCCTTGCCGCAGCAGGCAAGAAGCCCGGCAGCATCAATAACAATGTAAAGTTCTATATCACCGATACCGGCAACATTTATTTTCACAATTACGACTTCCGGGGGTCGCTCAAAGCCGGGGCCAGCGCTGAACCGCTCGACCCCGACTGCATGGCGAAAGTGGACTCAATTCTTTTTGCTATCTGGCCGCCGGCAGCCTCGGCGCGCCGCAGCCTGCTGGCGCGCGAGTTCATCGGCTATCTCGGCCGCCTGATCGGTCGTGAGAAGGTTCATGAACTCCAAGTCTGGAAAGATGCTGCTGCTGTCAGTCCGGAGATGCAGCGCATGCCCCATACGCTCTCCGTTGAGAAGATTGGGTCTGACATCCAGGCTGCCGGCGGCTACTATCCCGGAGGGGAAGTCGGCCGCTTCCATGCAGCTCTGAACTTTCTGCCTCATAAACATTTTGTGATTCTGTCCGGTCTCTCGGGAACCGGAAAAACGCAGCTGGCGATCAGATACGCAAAGGCTGTTCACGGCGTGACGGGGAGTGATGATCCGTTTCTGTTTGTCTGTCCTGTAAGACCGGAATGGACAGATCCCACCGGTCTGACCGGCTACTATGATGTTCTCTCAAACCGCTACATCGTGCCGCGGTTTCTTGAAGCCGTGCTGCTCGCGACGGCGCACCGGGACTCGCCGGTTTTCGTGATCCTGGATGAGATGAATCTGGCCAGGGTTGAATATTATTTCTCTGATGTGCTTTCCGCGATCGAGACGGGTGAGGATCTTCAGCTTCATTCGAGCGGTGTTCCCATAGAGGGATCTGCAGGGGCGCCGGTTCCGGCAGCCCTCCCACTTCCTCCAAATCTTTATATCGTTGGTACTGTTAACGTCGACGAGACAACCAACCAGGTCAGTGACAAGGTTCTGGACAGGGCTGTCGTGATTGATATGTCAGCGGTTGACCTGAACGGGTTTCTGTCTGCTCTTCAGGGCAGGGACACTGCGCTGAAGGCGTCGCGGGAGGCCTGCGGCAAGTATCTTACGGAAACCCAGGCGGTTATGGCTCCGCACGGCCTGGGATTCGGATACCGGGTTGCTGAGGAGGTCGTACGTTACCATGCTTTTGCCATGCAGCACTTGAAGCCGGATCCGCTCACCGCAGTTGATGACCTGATGGTTCAGAAAGTGCTTGTGAAGCTACGTGGCGGGGAACGGCAACGGCCGCTGCTTAACGGGCTGGCAAAGGTTCTGGCTGGGCTGCCGCGGTCGGAGGCTTTCCTGACTAGGCTGACTTCCGATCTGGATGAGTTCGGATCGTTTCAGGCGAGCCGGTAATGCCGGGCGAGGCCGCCCTGCTGCTGCGGAATGAAGCAACCGGGCAGAAGTGGCGGGTGTGGCCTGATCCGGAATCTGTCGAGCCGGGCGCAGTTCAGGAAAACCGGAGTTATCTTTTCGAGCTTTATGGTTGTGCAGGAGCCGCCGGCGCAGATCTGCTAATTGATGATGTGCCGCTCGAGGCTCTGCGGGCCCCCGGCCCGGACAGTGGCCGCTGGCGCTGGTCGCCGGGTTTTCACGCCGGTACCGCTGAGGCGGAACTGCGGGTGCCGGGGGAAAAAGCACGGCGCTTCGAGATCATCACCGACCCTGATCGTCGCAAACTTACGCGCGATGATTTTGACACAATGCTCCGTGAGATCCTGGAAGACACTTTTGCACTATTTTCCCTGGGTGGTCTGCGCCGGGCGGTTGCCCGCGGCGCGGGAAAGCGTGCGCCCGCGATTGCCCGCCTGGAATTTCTCCGGTCCAGGATTGAGGAACTGGAGACGTCTGTCGCGGAGGTTGGGCGCAGGCCACGTCATATGCTCGCTGCCACGGAAACGGTAATACCTTACTACCGGGCGGGCGGTGCGACCGGTCCAGAGATTCTTCGCTCGTTCCGCTCAGGACGTGTTCTGCGCGAAAGACCGGGATTATCACGCCTCCCTCCTGCGATGCAGGGTTTTTTGCCTGAACACATCTGCGTCCGCCGCCGCGTACATTCTATGGATCTGCCGGAACATCGCCAGATGGCAGCGTGCCTGCGTGCGTGGGCTGAGTGGCTAAGTGTAGCAGCGGGAATCCTTGAGCGCTCCGGATCCTCAGAAATCGAAAGCCGCCAGAGCGTTCGTGTGTGGACGGAACGGTGCCACCGGCTGTCGCGGCGCATCAGTTCTCTGACGCAGTATGCGATCTTCGCGGAAGCAGGAGGGGCTGCGCCGCGCCTGACACTGTCCCCGCTCTTCCGCAATGATCCGTTGTACCGCCGCTTTTACCGTGTCTGGCAGGACATGAATCTGGGGATAGCGGCTGTGTTCGGGGATTTTCTGAACCTCCCGCTGGCGCGGACTTTCGAGCTTTACGAGCTATGGTGCTTTCTCCGTCTTGTCCGGGCGGCAGTAGAGGAGTTCGGTCCGGAGGGTGTCGACTTGCAGGATCTGTTTTTTCGGGATGCTGCCGGTGGCGTCACGCTTGCGACGGGAGCCGTGACGGTCGCTGTTGGGTCAGGATGGAAGCTATGCTTCCAGAAACAGTACCGGGAATTTTGGAATGAGCCGGACCGCAGGGGCAGTTTCAGCAGGCCTGTTGTTCCGGACGTTGCGGTTATCCAGGAGACGGGCGAGGGTGTTCCGAAACTAATAGTCTTGGATGCGAAATATCGCATTGAACAGGGCCTGAGCGATGCGTTGACGTCAGTGCATACTTACCGGGATGCTCTGGTTCGGGAAGTCGACACTGGCATGCCTGAGGGTATTGTCAGTGCCGCTTATCTCCTTGCTCCTTATGTTCCAGCGCTTGCTGAAGGCTATCGAGAGACACAGATGCCTGCGCGCCTATTTCACCCGGAATACCGGACAGATTTCTGCTTCGGAGCGGTTACCTTGCGGCCTGGCATGACGTCTGCTGAGATTGCCGAAGCACTGCGACTTATCATTTCTGATGTGACCGGAAACAGTCATTGAATGGACGTTCTTACACCTGAACAGCGCCGGCATAACATGTCGCGAATCCGGGCAAAGAACACGAAGCCGGAACTATTACTGCGTCGCGGCCTTCACCGAGCAGGTCTCCGCTTCCGCCTTCATGTTGGCGGACTTCCCGGTCGCCCCGATCTCGTATTCCCACGCCATGGTGCTGTGGTTCTGGTACACGGTTGCTTCTGGCACGGGCATTCCTGCAATCTTTTCAAGATGCCTGCCACGCGGCCAGAATTTTGGGCAAAAAAAATTCAAGGAAACCGATTGCGGGACAGAAGCACTATTGAGATCCTTCGCAAAGAAGGATGGCGTGTGCTGACCGTTTGGGAGTGCAGCCTCAAGGGGGTGACCCGCCGGCCGTTACAGGATGTGATTACTGCTGTGGCTTCTTTTGTTCGCGGCAAGAAGCGCTGCACGGAAATCGCGGGGAGGGGGGCGGGCTCTTCCCGTCAGCCCGCAGACCTGCCAGGCAAAGAGTAACGTTTCGCTTTGGCCAGAGTTTTTGTCGATGCGCCAATATACCAGGCGTTCATCCTTTTGTCCCAGCTGCGGTTTTGGCAGAAGGCTTTCCAGTCAAACTCGTAGATCGCCTTCAGTTGCCAATCCGGCGTCATTTGCACGATTAGCAGATATTCAAATAGCTGTTTCTCCCTGTCGTCGGGATCGGGGTAAATCGTGCCTGTCTTCTTGGCGTTGCAGATCCCCTTGATCGAGTAGCGCTCACCCTTTCGCGAAAGGGCATCAACGTTGGTGGTGCCCGTGGGGGCCGCAATCAGGTTGGGGCATCCCGAGGTCCTAGTGAAATATTGGATCGCCAGTTCTTCGGCCATCTGGCCGACGGTGATCGCGATCTTTCTACTCCTCATTTCGACATCGAGAGCCGCACGAAGGCGGATCAGATCTGGATTTTCTAGACCTGAGAGTAGATTCTCAAATGATGTAGCAGCCCACGCGCTTGGCGCGCCTTCTAAACCGTGCGGCCCAATTTTCTTCATCACATACCCGAGTCTGCTTTGGCTGAACTTGTCTCAGAAAAGCTGAGGAAATTGCTGTTAAGCATGAACCTGGGATTGTTGCGGTATTGTCACTCAGAAGTATAGGATGCTTTTCGGGGTAAGATCAGCGGGCTGCGCGCTGACAAAAAATCAGACGGGGGCGGAGGCTGAATATTGCGCGACCGCAAGGGGCTGCGCTCAACTGGGATGCATCGCAGCGGCAGGTAATTGAGCTGCCGGCCGGCAAGCGCCTTGTTGTGGACGCGGGACCAGGTACCGGCAAGACGGCCGTTGCCTGCGCTCGCGTTGCCCATCTCATCAACGAACAGCGTGTGCCGGCTCGCGGCGTGTGGCTGATTTCCTTTACGCGAACGGCGGTCAAGGAAATCCGTGATCGGATCCAGTCGTACCTGAAGGATCCCGATGCGCTTTACGGTATCAAGATCGCTACCGTAGATGCTCATGCTTGGAGCATTCATCAGGGTTTTGCCCCTGATGCTGCACTAACCGGGTCATATGATGACAACATTGCCAGGGTCATAAAGCTCATTGATACGAGTGAGGAGGTTCTTGAGTACCTGGAAGAAACGCAGCATTTGATCGTCGACGAAGCCCAGGATCTGGTGGGGCTGCGCGCTGATCTTGTCCTGAAACTGGTAGCGCGCCTGAGACCGGAGGCCGGCATAACCGTCTTTTCTGACGACGCCCAGGCCATTTATGGTTTTGCTAGTGATCAGGAAGACGACAGAACCGGACCTGCCGTCGAGCCTTTGACCACAAGGCTCGTCGCGTTGGGTGGATTTGACCGTGTTTCTCTTCATACGGTTCACAGAACCAGCTCGCCCGGACTTCTGGAAATATTCACCGAGGTGAGAGCGGTGGTGATCGCTCCGGGCGAGGACCCCGCTGCGCGGCTGGCTTTCGTCCGTGAGGCTGTTGCCGGATATGCGGATAAAAGTACTGGAAAAATCTTTGATCCCAGCAAAGCGGCGGGTGAGGGGGTTTTTGTTCTTTTCCGCCGGCGCTCGGAGGTGCTGCAGGCCTCTTCCTTTCTGTGCCAGAGACAGGTTGTTCACCGGCTTCGCATGTCAGGTATGCCTCCAGTCCTGCCGGCATGGGTAGGTGCGACGCTTGGAGAATTCACCCAGCCTGTGCTGACCCGCAGTGATTTTTTAGCGAGATGCGGCGTGCCAGGAGGCCCTACTGATCCAGATGCCGCGTGGATGAATCTGGAATCGCTGGCGGGCACCCAACGCGCTGGTGGTGTCGATATGCACAGATTGCGCACTCTGCTGGGGCGCGCACAACCTCCCATAGATATTGCCATGCCGGATTACGGAACTGGCGGCCCGATCCTGGGTACGATCCACGCTGCTAAGGGGCGGGAAACGGACGATGTCTGGATGATGCTGCCGACTGCCCCTGAAAAGTCCTCTGACACTAACTTTGACGAAGAGGCCCGGATAGTCTTTGTGGGCGCAACGCGTGCGCGTCGTACTCTTACGGTGGGGCGTGGTTATCAGCGCCTTGCTGCGCGCAATCTGCCTGGCAGTGGTCGGGTCCATGAGCTTCAGTCCACCAAAGGAATGGCACGGGTAGAAATCGGGCGGGCTGGCGATTTGCTGGCGGGAGGGTTGGTGTCACGATCTGCCCTGCAATCACAGAGGGAATGTCAGAGGCTTCAGTCGCGAATGGCCGGATTTGACAGCATCGCTCTGCCCGTGCGCGCGGATTGCGACCAAGCCTCAGGGTTTGTCTATCGGATCAGTTCGGAGGGCGGCCAGCTATGGGGCACGTTTAGTGCCAACCTTAACGGTGATCTCTTCAAGATTGGCACTCTGATGCAGGTCCGGGATGGCGGTGGCAAGCGCCGCCCGCCTGATTATCTTCAACATCTCTATTTAACCGGGATCCGAACTGTGGTTCTCAGACCAGATGATCCTGAACTCGAAACTCTCCATGAGCCGTGGCGGACAAGCGGAATTGTGCTCGTACCGATGATCCATGGATTCACCACAACATTCTTTCCATATCAACGGGGACGGTCTTATGGCCGGTAGGCTTGAAATCCTGCAGCGACTGAAAGTCGATCTGATCGGCCCTCACCGGGAGGATGAGATTCTCGGATCTCGGCCTTCTGATGTGTACCTCACGGGTATTCTCTGGCCGCGAGAGGCAGAGGAGGATCCTGAAGCTGACGAAGGGCTCAGTACGGAAAGCGGGGCTGGTGACGAAACCACCGGCGAAGAAGAAGCTGTCCGTGCGAGTGCCATCGCGCGACCGAGTGCCGCCGGCGTATCGTTTGCGCTTGGAACGACAACTGGAAATCCCGCCATTGTCGTCGGAATAAAGGTTGCTACATATGAGCCCCTCGCCGAGGAGAGCACCGAAGACGGGGCTTCAACACGAAAGCGTCGCCCCCCCATTCAGTGGCGGCGTATGCAGCATGCTCTGAATTTATCTGGGATCGTCTGTCAACCGGGCAGCCGCATGATTGATCTGACAGCGCCTCCTCAAGGAGTAATCGTCACAGAGGAGCGCGGAAGTGTTGCATTGTTGAAAGGTGTTTCGGTGCATGTCCGTACTGTGGCGGCAGAAACCGGAGTCCTGACGACTGTAACGCTTGTTAATCAGAGGGTTCCTGCCGAGCAGTCGCGTCGCGCGCTTGAAGCCGCCACGCTTTTCCAAACAGAGCTGTATGTCAAACCGGCTCCTGGTTCGATGCTTCTTGCTCGTCCATCTCGCCGTCCCGCCGTCGACAGTGACGGTCGAGCAGGTGCACTCCTGTATCGGGATGCGCATGAATACGCGGCAGGGCACACCTGCGGTGCTGACTGGACATCTCCTCACGCGGATGGGAGTGGCGGCGCGGTCTGGACGGCCTGGATACCTTTGGCCACGGTGCCGGCAGTCAGCTCGCTTGGACACGCGAAGTTTAAGGCACTGAGCGAAGGGGACAATCCACTGGATGCCGCATGGCTGAGCCACGCCGAGAACGGACAAATGTGCGCCGCACTTCGTCGCCTTCCCGAAGCCTATCGGAATTGGATCGCGGAGAAACAACAGGAAATACCGAGTCTGGATGCGACCTTTCAGGCGCAGGCCGCGGAACATCTGCAGACGGCTGAGACCATCGCATTAGCAATAGAAGAATGTGAGGGGTACCTCCAGCGTGATCCGGCCGCCGCAGAGGCCTTCAGGATGGCCAATAGAGCGATGGCGCTTCAATTCAGCTGGTCAAAGAAGGAGGCTGGCCAGGGACTACGGTGGCGGCCTTTCCAGCTTGGCTTTATTCTATTGACCATTCCGTCCCTCATCGACCGTCGCCACAAGAGTCGCGCTACGATGGACCTGCTTTGGTTTCCGACCGGTGGCGGCAAAACAGAGGCTTATTTTGGACTGATTGCTTTTCTCGCATTCTACCGCCGGCTGAGAAATGGCAGGTTTCCGGATAACGGTGCGGGTGTGGCTGCGATTATGCGCTACACTTTGCGGCTCCTGACCACGCAACAGTTTGAGCGCGCGTCAGCGATGATTCTGGCGTGCGAAGTGTTGCGGCGGCAGGATCCGGACAAATACGGGACCGTTCCCTTTTCCATAGGCCTCTGGGTAGGGGAAGACGCAACACCCAATCAGTACACTACCGCGGAAGAAAGCCTGAGGACTGGAAGCGCAGAGCTGTCATCTCCAAAGCAGTTAGTGCGCTGTCCCCAATGTGGATCGCAGCTTGAATGGCAGGCCAACAGCAGTCTCAGACAAATAGAGGTCCGTTGTCCGGATCAGGAGTGTGTATTGGGGGCGGGCCAGGGCCATCTGCCAGTCTGGACTGTGGACGAGGATGTCTACCGGCAGACGCCGACTCTGCTAATAGGGACGGTTGATAAATTCGCGCAGATCGTTCGCGGAACCTCTTGGCGCGCCCTTCTTGGTCTGACCGGCGGAGAAAAGCCCGATCTGATTATCCAGGACGAACTGCATCTGATCTCAGGTCCGCTGGGGACGGTGGCAGGCCTTTATGAGGCGGCGATCGACCGGCTTCTGGAGGTCCAAGGCATTCCTCCAAAGGTGATTGGCTCAACAGCCACAATCCGGCGCGCACAGGATCAAATACTTGCTTTATTTGATCGGGAAGCGCGGCTGTTTCCGCCCCCTGGTTTGGCCGCAGACGACTCCGGATTCGCGGTAAGAGACGACAACAAAGAAGGGCGGCTTTTTGCAGGCATTACGACTGCAGGCCGGTCGGCCAAATTTACACTGCAGGCAGTTGCGGCAAGTCTTTTGCAGTCTGGAGCCGCAGCTTTCACAAACCATCAGGAATCAGACCCATACCGGACCTTGGTGAGTTATTTCAATTCCTTACGCGAGCTTGGTGGCGCGCTCGTTCTTATGCAGGACGACGTTGAAGACTCTATCAATGTCTACGCCGGCCTCCGTGGAGAGGTTGCCCGCAAAGTCGACGTAGTTGAGGAATTGACTTCTCGCCGCACTCAAGCAGAAGTGCGGGAAATGCTTGACAAACTTGCCTATCCTGCCGGGCATCCCGGTATGTTGGATGTTATCCTGGCGAGTAATATGCTTAGTGTGGGTGTTGACGTTCCACGTCTTGGGCTGATGCTGGTGAACGGGCAGCCGAAGGGAATAGCGGAATATATCCAAGCGACGAGCCGGATTGGCCGCGGTACAGGACCAGGATTTGTAATCGCGGTTCTGAACAATGCTAAGGCCAGGGATAGATCTCATTATGAGACCTTCCGAACATGGCATGAAACATTATATCGAGACGTTGAAGCAACGAGCGTAACCCCCTTCGCGGCTCGCGCCAGAGATCGCGCGCTTCACGCTGTCCTTGTAGTGCTGGTTCGTACCCTTGTTGGTGGTATGGCGAGCCAGCCTGACCTAACTGCCGCATCCGATTCTGAATTACAGGCTGTGCGTGACTGGATCAGGGATAGGGCGACGAGTGTTGATCCGGAGGAGACACTTGTCGCAGCCGAGCTTGACGCCCTTCTAGAAGAGTGGAGAAGGCGCGGCCCTTCATTTTACTGGCAGGACTGGCGCCCGAATCAATCGCTACTTCAAAGCGCCGAGCGGGTCGCGATGCGTAGAGCGATAGGGCGCGCGCCAGGAGCCGCGTGGCCGACGCTAAACAATATGCGAAGTGTCGAACCTTCTACCCATTTCAGACTTGCAGAAGCGTTGAGAGCGCGGCCAGTCACGGGTAACAGCAATGGCCAATGATATTGGAAAAGTGCGCCGCAGCGCCGTCCTAGCAAACTTTGCGCCCGGAGCAATAGCGGATTTCCGGAGCGGTGGCGCAGCGATTTCTGGCTGTATCGCCGGTTTAGAGGAATGGGACCGTAGCGCGGGCCCGGCTGGGTTGGTTAACCCCCAGATCATTCATGAGCCGCGATTGGAGCGTCTCCTTGACGTGAGAGGCTTCCGCCTTCCCTTTGTCATCGACCCGGAGTGGCGCGATAAAGACGGGAATCCGGACACGCGGCGCTTAGTTGCTGCAAGATTGCCCCGATGGCTTCAGTGTCCTCAGTGTGAAAGGATCGCGCCTTCGCAGCTTTGGATGAACGATCCGGGCCGCGCCGAGCGCTATTGTCCAGGGTGTAACCGCGGTCAGCCGGCAACTTTGAGGCGATACTGCGTTCCTGTTCGATTTGTTTTTGCATGCGAAGATGGCCATCTTGATGAATTCCCTTGGCATCAATGGGTTGCCCACGAACCGACCTGCCAGGACCGCACTTTTCTCTTGCTGAAGTCCGTGGGTGCGGGTCTAGCCGGACTTATATTGAGGTGTCCGGCATGCAACGCCGCGCGCTCAATGGACGGGATATTTTCTGGGCAAACCTGGACGGGTTTCCGTTGTAACGGCCGGCGACCATGGCTGGCTGGAGCAGATGAGGCGTGCTCAAAGCAGCCTCGCGCTGTGCAACGCGGCGCATCAAATCTTTATTTCCCTGTTATTTCGTCGGCGCTGTCCATTCCGCCTTGGTCCGATGAATTGCAGGAGCAACTCGGCATTTATTGGGATCCGATTGTTCAGGTAGGGCCCGTGCAGCGGGCGCAGTTCATAGAAACTTTGGCTCAAAGCGTTCTCGGTGATGTGCTGCGCAGTCTCGGGCTAACTGCTGAACTCTTGGCGCGGGAAATTTCTCGACGTCTGGATTTGTTAGCCCAGCCAGAAGTTTTGGACATTCGGGGAGAGGAATACCGGCAGTTCACTCTTGGGACCGCCAACACCGTTAACACAACCCGCGAGTTTGAATGCAGACCGGAGCATGTGCCGGAGAATTTGCAGCCCTTTTTTGATCGGATTGTTCGGGTTGTCCGTCTTCGTGAAGTTCGCGCGCTTCGTGGCTTTACTCGAATCAATCCACCAGGTGACGAGGAGGGGCCCGGTGTGGCTAAATTGTCCGCCACAAAGCTGGACTGGCTCCCGGGCATAGAAGTGCGCGGAGAAGGGATTTTTCTGCAGCTCGCCGAGGGGCGTCTTACTGAATGGGAGAGCAGGGCTGAAGTGCGGGAACGCTCAAACCAGCTTAACGCAGCTTGGCATGCGGACTGGCACGAACGCCATGGTCACGGCCCGCCCTACGAGATAACTACCCGTCGGTTGCTGGTCCATACCCTAGCCCACGTCCTCATGCGACAGCTTACTCTGGAATGCGGATATTCTTCATCTGCCCTAAGAGAGCGGCTTTATATCGGTGAAGGAGAGCAGCCGATGGCGGGTCTGCTCATCTACACCTCAACATCGGACACTGATGGAACGCTGGGTGGGCTGCAGCGCCAGGGAACGGGCGAGCGTCTGGCCGCCACCGTTCCCGCGGCTCTGCGAGCTGTGGAATGGTGCTCTTCAGACCCTCTTTGCATCGAAGATATGTTGGGTGGACCGGAACGCTTTCTGCTGGCTGCCTGCCATGCCTGCGTGCTTGCGCCGGAAACAGCTTGCGAGACGTTTAATCGTTTTCTCGATCGAGCCGCGCTGATTGGGGATGCTGACGATAGGAACTGGGGATATTTCTCTCCGCTATTGACGGAGACGTGACTTGCCTCAGATGTGGCCGGAATATCTCCGTTCGGAAATCAGGCGTAACCCGCTCCGGCGAGCCGAAGTGCTCGTTTATGATCTTTTGAAGCAGGTGCTGCCTGACAACTGGACTGTCTGGTATTCGCGCCCTTGGCTTGGACTGACATCGACCGGCGCGGAGAAAGACGGAGAAGCTGATTTTATTCTTGCGCATCCCGACCGTGGTTTTCTGTGCCTGGAGGTGAAGGGTGGGGCCGTGTCGTACGACCCGGCAACCGACAGCTGGACGAGCCGCGATCGCGAGGGAATCATACATCCGATAAAAAATCCCATCGGTCAGGCAAGAAGCGCCAAATATCAAATCCTGGAAAAGCTCAAAGCGAGCAGGGGCTGGCAGGACCGACGCCTGCGCATCCGCCATGGAGTGATTTTTACAGATTGCCTAGTTCCTCAGCGGGCACTTGGAGCGGATGCACCGCGAGAAATATTCTGTGACGCTTCCGATTTCCGCGCTGACTTCAGGGGGTGGCTGGAGCACAGACTGGGCCGGCCTAATCGGGAGGAGGGCGAAGTTGCACTTGGCGATGGCGGCATAGAGCTGCTCAACCGTATTCTTGCTTCTCCGATATCTCTGCGCGTGCCAGCATCAGTTCTTATAGAAGACGATGAGCGCACTTTCCGGGAGCTAACAGTTCAGCAATTTCATCTGATTGAAGTTCTCTCCGAAATACCGCGGGCAGCCATTGCCGGTGCTGCCGGGACTGGCAAGACTATCATCGCAATAGAAAAGGCACGCCGCAGCGCGGCAGCAGGGCACCGCACACTTTTCACCTGTTTCAATCGTCCTCTGGCCGCTTTTGTTACCCGGCAACTTGAGGGAGAAAATGTGGAGGTTTCGACATTTCACAGTGTCTGCAGCCGGGCGGCTGCAGCCGCCGGGCTGAAACCGCCGCCGCGGGTTCCCCAGCAGGAGGTTTTAGATAATGTAATGCCGGGGTTTCTGATTGATGCAGCCGGCCTTCCAGGATGGGAGCCCTACGACACTATCGTTGTAGATGAGGGCCAGGACTTTATGCCTCATTGGTGGGCCGCGCTGGATTCTGCTCTGGCCAACGATCCAGCGGGTCATTTTTACATCTTCTATGATGATAATCAGAGCGTTTATGGAGCAACCAGGGCGCTTCCGGAAAATGTCGGTCTCGCTCCGTTTCGTCTCTCCAGAAATCTCCGAAATACCCAGCTCATACACACGGTTGCTTCGTTGCACTACCGGGGAGGCGCGGTCGAGGCCATAGGACCCCGCGGTGCCGACATTTCATGGATCCCCGCGGCGACACCGTCTGCCAGAGCGAGGGAGCTGGCGGCAGTCATCAGAGAGTTGTGCGGTCCTGAGCATATAGTGCCGGAAGAGATTGGGGTTTTAGTCCTTAATGAGGCTGAAATTGACCTATGTACGAACGCCGGCTACATCGCGGGACATCCCGTTTGCCGCATGGACCAGCTTCAGCCGGGTTGTGTGTCGATGGATACGATTCGGCGGTTTAAGGGACTTGAGCGTCAGGTTGTTGTACTGGTTGCGTCGGAGGCGTTGCAGAACGAGCCGGAGCTTGCCTATGTGGCCCTTAGTAGACCGCGATCACGCCTCTACGTGATCGGAAGTGCCGCCGTAATGAGATTTCTGAATTCAGACCGACCTGCATGAACACAAATACGATCTGCGGGGGCCTTTTTGGGGGCCTATTCTTTTTCGCAATTTAAAAATTGTATTACTATCTGATGGTTACGTGCGTAATACGAGTCCTCTTCTGGCACCATTTGGCTGTTCGCAAACAGCCGGGTCTGTATATAAAAAAACCGAAAATAGGGCGTATTTGGCGAAGTGAATTCGCCAATGGGCGCCCGTGATCGCCGACAATCGGGGGGCGCACTTGGACTGACCCACGGGGAGTGCCCTCCGTGGCCTTATCAGACGCCGCTATCCGCGCTGCAAAGCTGTCCCACAAGCAATTCAAGCTCTATGAATAGGGCGGGCTATTCCTAGTCATAAAGTCGCCAGGTGGGAAACTCTGGCGTTGAAATATGCCATCCGGGCAAAGAGCAGGCGCCCTGACGCTGCTGCCATGGAACATTTCGGGTGGAAGGCCGGGAGAAGCCCGCCAGCGCGGCGCAAAACTTTCCGGCCATTCCTTGGCATTTCCGTCCCCGATGGGACGGAGCTGCCACCGGCGGGCCTCGCGAGATTATTGGCTGATCCTGATGTGATCGCCATCGTGCAGCTTGTCGAGATTGTCGCTCGCCAGCCTGTCGCCGGCGGAGATGCCCGACAGCACGGTGATCGACTGTGTCGTTTTCAGTCCCAGCGCGACTTCGCGTTTTTCGATCTTGTTGTCGGCGCCCAGGACAAAGACGCTGCCCGTCTTGCCATTGGCGATGACCGCCCCGACCGGCACCGTAACCCGTGATACCGCCTGAACCGCCGTACCTTTTTCGGGTGCGGTCATGAAGCCGACCCGCGCCGCCATATTCGGCAGGATGCGCGGGTCCTTGCTCTTGATCTTGACGCGCACCGCCACCGTGCCCTTGCTCTGGTCGGCGGTGGGAATGACGGCGAACACCGAGCCGGGAATATCCCAGTCGGGGAAGGCATCAAGATGAATGACGGCATCGCCGCCGATCTGCACCCGCTCGATATAGTTCTCGCTGACATCGACCTGGACCTCCAGCGAATCCATATCGACGATGGTGAGGATGCCGGTGCGGGTGTCGCCGCCGCCGGACGCCTGCGGCGCCACCACTTCGCCCACCTGCGCCACCTTGACGGTGACCACGCCGGAAAAGGGCGCGCGCACCAGCGTGTTATTCAGGTTGCTTTGGGCCATTGCCACCGTGGCCACCGCCGCGTCATAGGCGGTGCGGGCATTGTCATAGGCCAGGCGCTGGTTCTCCACGGCATCGGCGGAGACCGCGCCTTGTTCCCGGGCGATGCGGTAGCGGTTGTAGATCGGCGCGGTATTGTCCATCGTGGATCTGGCCATGCGGGCCTGGGCCTGCGCCTGGTGCAGGGCCGCCTGGAAGTCGGAATTATCCAGCCGGGCGACGATGTCGCCGGCCTTGACCTTCATGCCTTCCTCGAAATTCACCTCGGCGATCTTGCCCATGATCTTGGCCGACAGGGTGGCCTTGCGCCGCGCCACCACATAGCCGGAGGCATCCAGGCTGGCGCCGCCACCGCCACCGGAGCCTTCTGCGGAGGCCGTGATGACATGCACAGGGATCGCGTTATCCGGCCAGAAGTACCAGGCTCCGGCGCCTGCCGCGATCAAGACGGCAGCGGCCGCGCCATAAAGCCAAGGCGAGGTCGATTTGCGGCTTACCGGCGCGCGCTCGATCTTCAGCGAATCCAGCAAGGCTTTTTGATCAATAGTCATTCAGAATGCTCGCCAATTTTTTCGACTTGCATCATCTGATGACAGGCCGACCATCCCCAACCCACTCGGCTGACGCGATATAACCCTCTATTGGGCGCGTCAGCCCAAGCCCCGCAAAAACAACATAATCATCCATCGCGTAGCCGGCACGCGCCAATATTGACCCTGCGCCAAATCCCGCCCGCGGCATCTATACTATATGTAACATAACCCTGTCCGCAACGATACTATTTTATCACCATGCTGGTGCTTTGCCGGCTAAGTGCCCTCGGGGTCGCGAAAACGGGATAAAATAGGCGGTGGCGTCTATACCCACAATGATCAATATACTACATACCATATATTATAGATCGGTGGTGTATCGATGTCATACTCCGTGTCAGACATTCAGCAGGTCATTATGGACGTGCTGTCCAAGGTCTTAAATGCCACAGACTTACAACTGTCTGACAATTTCTTTGCCAAAGGGGGGAACTCATTAGCGGCGGTCATCGCCATAAGCGAGATCGCTACCAGGTTGAATATGGCCGTTCCCATCTCCGCATTTTTTACGGTGGGCACCATCGGGGATTTGGCCAACAGCCTTATCCATGACAGCGCTGTCGGCGACGATATGCCCGTCCGCCTTCATGGGACGATCTAAAGGCCTTCGAAAAAGCGACGGTCGCGATCCGGTTGCAATCCAACATTCATCGCTGAGCCAGTAGTTGAATCATTTTGTTCGCCTTTGGAGGACCGCTTGAAGAATGCTTTTGCGACGCTTCATAAGGCCCAAAAACTGGGGGCCAAATTTCACCGCAACGGGCAGAGCATACAGTATAGCGGGCCGCACAACTCTATCGGGCCGCGCGACATCGAAAACCTAGCGAGCAATAAAGACGAGATATTACTATATCTGGCTGCTCGTGATCATTCCGCATCTTTGTTGCCGATGGAGAAGGGCGTGCAGCCTATGCCGTCGCTCATACAGGAGATGTGGTGGAGCTGGATCGACCATTCGATTTCGCTGGTGGTTCCCGTCGTCTGCGAATTCCATCACGTCTCTCCCTCTGCCGTGGAGCATGCGATAAGGCTTTTGGTGAAACGCCACACCGCCCTGAGATCCCGTTTTTCCGAAACGGGAAGTGGATTATCAGTACAGATCAATAACGCCTGCGATTTGGTCGTCGAACACGAAACCCTTTGCTCGGTTGGCGGCGTTCAAGATTGCGTTCAGGAATTTATGGCCCGACCTTTGCTGCAAACAAATACATGGCTGACTGCAGCCAAGATAATCTCTTGTGGACCCCAGTGTACCGCGGTTCTGATCAGCAACCATCTTGTGGCCGACGGTAGATCCTCGGTTGTCCTCACTCAGGAATTGAATGATCTGGTCCATTCTCCCAACGCCGACGAAAAGGCCGCTCCTCAACATTCCGATTTTGCGGTGTGGCAGAGACAGTGGTTTTCGCATGCCAAGCCGCCGCTTGTGGAGTTCTGGAGACATTGGTCGTCCACCAGGCGCAATGCGCATTCGCCTCGAGGATCAAGGTTGCGGTGGGCGGAAGGCGTAAAAGCGGCGTACCCGCTCTCTTTTCCGCCAACAGTTCTTAGCGGTGTCGTCGGGATAGCCCATTCATTCAACACGTCGGAATTCGTTGTCTGCTTGACGGGGTTTGCGATCGCTCTGTCGAATTGGGCAGGTTGGAGGAGCTTTCCTGTCCGCAGCATTTACGATGAACGAACGTCGCTGGCTCTACGACCCATGGTCGGCCTTATGACCGGTGCCGATGCGATCGAAATCGCCCTGGACAAGAGCCAAGGGGTGGCCGATCACCTTAGAATGGTGGAAGCGGCCTACCTGTACGCTATGGAGGCTCGTCTACCTACAATGTATGCATATCCGCCGTTCGTCGCCGGGGGGCTGGCAAAGCCCGCTCAGTATGACGAAAATATCGGGATCGTGATCAACTATATGGACTGTAGCCACATGGCGGCCCCCGTGCCGAGCGCCTCGACCTGGGAACCTCCCGTCGAGGCCGCATCGCGTCGAATCTGGCCTCATCCTGTGTCCGCTATAGCTCTCGAACTGTGCCGCTGGAAGGACGGATTGTCGGGAAAGTTGCTTTTGCACGATGGCTTCATATCTCCGGAGGAGCAACCGGCAATGATCAACGCCCTCTACGCGTCCTTTAGGGAGATGTTCGATAAGCCGTGACGGCGTGGCTGTTATAGCCCGGTCATTCGCCTCAAATCCTTCCGGACTAGGTATCCAGAAGGCGTAAGATCGGATTTCAACCAGTTACCACCCGCGGATGCAGTAGCGCGAAGGGCCGCGGACGTTTCATTGACCGAACTGATGGCCCAATTGACATAGCCGATCTCGTGCTTTTTCAAAAAGTGAAGCCACTGTTTCACTTCCCCGAAAGCTATATCTCCATCGCCGTCGGCGGAGCAGGTGCCCCACTCCGTCACCAGCAAGGGCGCTCCCATCTTCAATGCCAATTCAGCCTTATGCCGCAAGGCGGCCCCATGGGATGCGGCATAAAAATGCAATGAATAGGCGATATTATTCAGCATCACCGGATCGTTAGCGGCGACATCGACATCGCGAGACCAGTTGGGTGTCCCAAGAACTATGAGATTCTTCTGGTCGATCGATCGAATCTTTCTGGCGACGATTTCATGATACGGCTTGATATCCGCGTCCCAGCGGTATGTCCCATCCGGCTCGTTCCACAGTTCGTAAATCACATTGGGATACTGGCCATAGCGGCCGGCAATATGGGAAAAGAATTCCAAGGCGGCGGCCGGCTCAGGGTGATGGCTGTGCCAGTCAACAATTACATAGATGTCGGAAGCGATCGCCGCCTGCAAGACGGCTTCGATCTTTTCCAGCTCACGTGCGGGGTGCGAAAGATAGCCATCTTCGTGTACTGCCAAGGGCGCCCTGACAACATTGGCGCCCCAGTCTTTTTTCAACCACCGAATGGCGGCTTCATTAAAATATTGGGGCTGCCACTGGCTCCAGAAGAGTGAAGTCCCGCGCAATGCAAACGGTCTGCCCGTCTGATCAACGATCCGATTCGATTTGACAGACAAAGGCCCTGCGAACCGGGGCGAGACTGAATCGGGAGACTGCCGCGCGGATAACCATTTGAACACGTGGGAGCCTGGGCGCTACGAATAAAGCGATTGGGAGAAAGATAGAAAACTGATCCAGGTCGAGAGCGCTGATTTAGACCCAAAAATCAGAGGAGCGCTTACAGGGGGGAGCGAATGGGTTTCGCTGTTCGCCGCCCGCCCCCCAGGCACGCTACGCTGATGAACCCTCACATCTTTTATCGGTATTTCGTCCCCAGCCATATTACCAATCAACTTGTAATTACTATCTGGTCGATACTATAGTAACATATAATAGCGATTTCAATATATATGTAGCGATCCGAACTCCTTGCGGCTGACGAAATATGAGCATGGCCAGCATATGGAAGTCCTAATCTGCACGTTGGGAACGCGTGGAGACATTTTGCCGTTCCTGGCCACGGCAAAACGACTCCGTGAAAGGAATATCGCTGTCACCTTTCTGACAAACAAGAATTGGGCCGAGCTTGTGAAGTCTGTCGGCGCAACGTTTGTCGAAATATCGGATCCAGATCCGTGTCAAGACGGCAGAGATGATTTCGGATTCTTTCTGAGCCATACCCTCCCATCTTTCGCACGCAGTTTTTCGTATATCGAAGAGCGCCATCGTGCCGGTGTCCGCTGCGTTCTGGTGTATCGGATCAATATGCTGGGCGCTGAATGCGCCGCAATAAAATACAACTTGCCCAACATCAAGATTGCTTTGCAGCCCAGCGCAATCAGGTCGTTCGAGCTGCCGCCATGGCCGCTTATGAAGTTGACGCAAGGGCCGTTGGGCGCCATTTCAAAGCGCTACCTTCTTCCGGCGCTATTCGCCTTTGCCGAACGGCGCTACAGGAAGCGCACCAACGGCTTCCGTGAATCTGTTGGCATCGCCCCTCTACCTGGATTTGGGACGCCTCCCGGTCTCGAAGACCTCTTGTTGTTGATGTGTCCGCAATGGTTTTCATTACCGCAGCGGGATTGGCCCGGCACCGTGCGATTCGCTGGATTTCCCTATTTCGATGTTCCCTATGCGCCCGAAAAAGACCTGGAGAATTTCATCCGGGATCACGGCAAGCCATTGGTGTTTACCGCTGGAACGGGGGTCAAGGATGCGCACTCGCTATTTTCCGCAGCTAGGGCAGTATGCGCCGAACTCAGGCGTCCGGGGATTTTCTTGGGCGGCGGCATAGCGCCGTCAAATTCCTGCGAGCGCATCCTCGTCAAAAGCTTTGTGGAATTGAATTGGCTATTGCCGCGAAGCGCGTTACTCGTTCACCACGGCGGAATAGGAACTACGGCCCAAGCTATCAGAGCGGGGGTGCCGCAATGCATAATTCCTGGCCGCTTCGATCAACCAGACAATGCTTTCCGAGTCGCGGTGTTCGGACTTGGAGGGGTGATCTTTTCGAAGAAACCTTCCGCGAACGACCTGACTGACGCAATCCGGTCGATTTTGGACGCTCCGAAGATCCAGGAGATTTCCGGCCGGGCTGCCGAGTTGGTTCGCGCCGAAGATGGCATAGATCGCGCATGCAAGGCGGTCGTTGAACTTGCAGATGGACGGGGCTGGACCGTGCCATATCCCGAACGGGAACCAGAGGGCCAGCCGATATGATCGGGCAATTGGATGGGCCGGGAGCTATGGGGCAGGCCGAGTGCCGTTCCCTTTCTGGACGAGTTGCAGTTGTTACAGGCGGAAATACCGGCATCGGCAGGGCCATTTCGCTGGCGTTCGCGGCAGCTGGGGCGGATTTGGCAATCAATTATATCGCGAACGATCAAGCGGCCCACGACGTGGCGCATGAGATCGCCAAAATGGGTCGCCGTTGCATTCTGGTGCAAGGAGATGCCAGCAGCGAGGAGGGGGTTGATCGCTTATTTCGCGCCGCGATCCAAGAGTATGGAACGGTACACATTGCCGTAGCCAATGCGGGGATTCAGCGTGATGCCCCTCTGGAACACATGTCCCTGGAACAATGGAACGAGGTCATTGGTGTCAATCTCACCGGCGCATTCCTATGCGCACGAGAAGCGGCGCGGGAGTTTCTACGGCGAAGCACCGAGGAAAGGGCAAAGAACAGGGGTAGTATTCTTTTTATCACGTCTGTGCATCAAAGCTCCCCATGGCCCGGCCACGCGAACTACTCGGCCGCCAAAGCTGGCGTGGCCATGTTGATGCGGACGATTACACAGGAGCTTGCGCCCAGACACATTCGCGTAAATGCGATCGCCCCGGGAGCAATCCAGACGGACATCAATCGCCCCGCATGGGAGGCGCCGCTCGCGCGCCGCCGCCTGGAAGCATTCATTCCGCATAGAAGGATTGGTCTGCCAGACGAGGTGGCGCAGGCGGCATTGTGGCTTGTCGGCGACGGAAGCGATTATGTGAATGGCGCAACTATCTATGTCGATGGGGGCCTTGACGGATATGTATCCAGCCCTGACGCGTCTGAGATGGTGTAGGCCGATGGCTTTGCGCATCTACCGCAAGACGGCGACAGCGCTCCAATCCGCAGGTGCGCCTTGAGAAATATCTGGCAAGTCGTGACTTTGGTGCCCAAAAACCGCGCCAAGATCTTCCTGGTCGTCACAATGAGCGGCTTTCTCGGTCTCTTGGGCACGGCGGTGCCTTATCTCTTTCGTCAGCTTGTCGATACTATTGTCGTATTGCGGGCACACCAAATTTCCATCGAGCAAGCTGTAGAGTCAGCGATCAAGATAGGCGCGGCCTTCCTTCTCCTTCGGGCAGCCAGCGTCGTCGCGACTTACTATCTTGAGAAATACAGCCAGATTCTGTGGCTCAACACCGTAGAATGCTTGCGCCGCCACGTATTCGACAAGTTGATGCAGCTGAAGTTGGAATATTACGAGAGCGCCTATACAGGTGACATTGCGGAAAGATACAGCTCGATTCCCACCATCACGTTGTGGCTTTTTCAATTCAGTACGAATTTGGTTGGAAGCGGCTTGCTGCTTGTCGCGAGTATCGTGGTGCTCTTGATATGCGCGCCGGTGATAGGGGCCATCATGCTGCTGCTGGTGGCCATCAACCTGGCGGTCTCTCTATACGAAATCGCCAGAAACAGTCCGTTGCGTCGCGAAGTCAACAACCTCGTGGCCGAGATGAGTGGCGTAATCAGTCAAGCCATCAGCCAAGTCACGACAATACGAAGCCTCGCTTGCGAACAACTTGTTCGAGCCTCCTACGAGAAGACGCAAAAAGAATGGCGGGGATATCAGGAGCTGGACAAGCGATATCAAAGGCGCTCGAACCTGGGTTTGAGTTTTCTAAATGCCGCTGTTGTTTTACTGGCCATTTATCTGATTATTTCGTCCGCGATCGCTTTCAAGTCGACGGTTGGCGACGTCGTACTGGTCCTCAGCCTTACACAATCCATGATGATCGTGATCGGACCCATGGCTCAGTTGCTATACAGCACCGCCGACATCAATAGCTCGGCAGAACGGCTTGTAAAGCTTTTGCAGGTCCCGTCCGTCTTTAGGACGGAAAATGGGATCAAAATCGATGTTGTTCAAAGCGTCGAGTTTGAGAATGTCAGTTTCAAGTATCCCCACAAATCAGAGCTCGCCATCAGCAATGTTTCCTTTAAGCTCGGCCGGGGACAGAAGCTGGCCCTGATGGGCCCCAGCGGAGCGGGAAAATCCACAATAATCAAATTACTGCTCGGCTTGTATGAGCCAAGCGCCGGGCAGATCTATATCAATGGTCACGATATCCGGCAGATAGATTTGGAATCGCTCCGCTTGGCTGTTGGTGTTGTACTGCAGGACGTGGCGTTATTTAACGAGACCATAGAGAACAATATCCGCTATTCCAGTTCTGTATGTGCGCCGGCCGATGTCGTGCGCGCCTGTCGAGAGGCGGCTGCGCACGAGTTCATAACTGCTTTTCCCGAAGGGTATGACACGGTTGTCGGCGAACGCGGCGTCAAGTTATCCGGCGGGGAGCGTCAGAGAATTGCTATTGCCAGAGCGATTCTAAAGCAACCATCCCTTGTTATACTGGACGAGGCGACCAGCGCTTTGGATATGGATACCGAAGCCTTGGTACAGCAGGGGATTCAGCGCTTGATGGAAGGCAAAAGCGTTATTGTCATCGCGCATCGACGCAGTGCCATTCAGGGGGCCGACAAGGTCCTAGTGGTCAATCGCGGCAAAGTCCATGATGAAACCGAACGCGATTTCGTCAAATCATCAGTAGTGGATCTGGTTAGCTGATCGGCGTTTTTTAACGGCAAGGGAGCCGCGAGTATATGCAAACGGAAGAGATGCTTGAAACGGCACGGAAAAATGTCGGTCTGGATCAGTTTGATGATTATTCCTTTCTTGAAGGGTTGGAAGTCGCCGCCAGGGCTGTCAGAGAAAATGTCAAACTTACGCCGGAGGAAAAGGTTGGCTTTTTCAATCAATACTCTCGATGGCTTGGTACGCGCTTACAGATTTCGGACTATATCAACAGGCATCCGGCTGTACTGTCCAAGCCTATTTCAAAACCCATTTTTATCCTGGGGCTGCCCAGGACTGGTTCAACGGTACTTGCGAATCTGTTGAGCTTGGATTCCCGGCACCGGTCGCCACTGCGATGGGAGATCGCAGATCCTGTCCCACCTGTCTCGCATGGCATGCTGCATGATGATCCGCGCTGTTTGGCCTTGATAGACAAGCACGGAGCTGGAGACACGAGATTTCAGCATATCCATTACGAAGCGTGGGATGGGCCGACGGAGTGCCACCAAATACTTGCACAGGACTTCAAGTCGTCGGGTATCGAAACGCCCATCGCGTCCGAGATCTATGGCGAATGGCTGTTGAAATGCGACACTGTGAGCACCTATCGCTACCACAAGAAGTTCTTGCAAGTTCTTCAGGCAAATGTCGCGGGAAGATGGGTGCTTAAGTTGCCTTCCCATGCCCTGAATGTTCAATACCTGTTGAAAGTGTATCCAGACGCCAAGCTGGTTTGGACACACCGAGATCCTTACACAGCGGTTGCGTCATTCATGGGGATGGCTGCGGTAGTTCAACGGTTCTTCCGGAAAGAAGCTGACCTGACTTACATAAAAAACTTCGGGCCGCGCCGCTTGCATCATCATGTCCAGCGCCTGATGGATCTGGATAGGACACATGGGGAAGACACCCTTTTCCATCTCTTTTACGAAGATCTGGTGCGAAATCCGATCAAAGAAGTAAAGCGATTGTATGGATGGCTGGGAGAGGAATTGCCGCCCGATGTCGAGCGCCGAATGAGTGCGTGGTTGAAAGACAACCGGCAGCACAAGTATGGGTCCTTTACCTACGGCTTCTCGAATTTCGACATGGACGCGGAAGAGGTGAAGCCGCTATTCGAGGAATACGCTCAGCGTTACTCACTGGCTCAGGCTGCTTGACCGTGCTACGCGCCAAAGGACAGTCTACGTGAAAAGCGGCTCCGCAAAAAGAACGCGGTGATGGAGCGGGTTTTCGCCCTCGTTATTCAGAAACCGCGATATCACGCCGTAGCAAGTCTGGTGTTCCTGATTTTGCCGTGCTCCGGAGGAAGATTTACCGCTGTCGCGTCCTCTAGAATGGACAATCCCTCCAACAGCAACTCCTCGGTAATCGTCAGGGGCGGCAGGATCTTTACGATCTGATCCTCTGCCCCGCAGGTTTCCAAAATCAAACCCCGGCTAAAAGCATCCTGTGTAATCTTCTCGGCCACGTCCATGTTTCGAAAATCGATCCCGAAAATCAGCCCGCGCCCCCTGACATCGGAGATTTGGGGGAAACGGGCACGGAGCTCCTCAAGCCGGTTGCGCAGAACGGACTCCAACCGCGATACGTGCCTGGTTAACTGATCATCGTGCCAATAGCGTCGCAAGGCCTCTGTGGCTGTCTTGAACGCCAGATTGTTGCCGCGGAAGGTTCCGTTGTCCTCACCTGGTTTCCAGGCATCCAAATCTCGTTTTAGGAGAAGCAGCGAGAATGGCAAACCTGCCCCGCTAAGGGACTTGGACAGGCAAACCATGTCCGGAACAATGCCCGCTGTTTCGAAGCTGAAGAAGTTTCCGGTTCGGCCGCAGCCGACTTGAATATCATCAACAATAAACAGGATCTCGTGCTTTTCCGTCACCTGTTTAAGGCGGCGCAGCCATTCACGGGAGGCGACATTTACCCCACCCTCCGCTTGCACGGTTTCAAGGATGATTGCGGCCGGTATGTCTATGCCGGAGCTGCCATCTGATAGCAGCCGATCAAGATATTGAACCGTGTCGAAGCCTGCTCCCACATAGTGTTCGAAAGGCGCCCGAATGACATTACCGTGTTGATGCGGTTGCCTGTTGTATCTGTTCCCCGTCAGGCTCAAGGAAACTCCTGACATCCCATGGAAACCGTTCGTGAAGGCGATGACATTGCTGCGCCCGGTAACCTTCCGAGCGAGCTTTACCGCAGATTCAACCACGCTTGTCCCGGTAGGGCTTGTAAATTGAAGCCGATAATCAAGCCCGCGCGGCTTCAGGATCAATGTCTCGAAGCAAAGCAGGAATTCGCGCTTTGCCGCCGTGTGCAAATCGAGTGCCGTTATGGGGCCACCATGCTCCAGATATTCCACAATCGCAGCGATCAAATGCTGATTGTTGTGACCGTAGTTCACCGCTCCGGCACTGCTCAGGAAATCGATGTAACGCCTGCCGTCGGAATCAAATAGCAGACTTCCCTGAGCCTTGCTGAAAAGTACCGGAAATTTGCGGCAATACGATCGGGCCTCCGATTCGAGGCGATCGAATGGCTCCATGTTCATCGTTCCTATCAAGAGCGGGCACCAAAACATTCCGGCACGGCTGCCGAGCACCCCGAAATACTATCTCGTTATAGCAGCGTTGTTATAGATAGTATATAACTTAATTATTGTCGCGGATTAACGTATTATGATATAGTACAAAAGTTAGGCAAGATGGCGCCTATCTCGGGACTGGTGCCGACTTGCGAAGGCGCGCAGGGCTAGCGCCTTCGGTACGGGGAGGGGGCAGGGCTCATTCCCAATAAGCATCTTTTAGAATCCGCCATCGCTGTGTGGTTGGGGAGCGATATGAAGCTATCGAGTTTGGAGGTCTGGGACGCACGGGTTCAGAGCGATATCGACGCCTTTTCCAATTTCAAGGTCTTCGCTCCCACCGACGCGCAACCCGTGTCAGACAATCCATTCCGCAGGCCTATCAGGCCGGGGACACTGCTGGATATTACCTTTGATGGCCAGTCCAATAGAACCGTTCGTCAAAGAGACTGGTTGATCGCAAACCGCGTCCTCAATTCAATCTATGAGCGCGATTTTGCTTTCCTGCCGGCCACGCAGTTTAACGCGAAATACGGGGATTTCATCGAGTTCTATGGCAGGGACGTCGCCGGCGTTTCCGATCGTCTTCGCTCGCCATTGGAGGACCTGGTATTTGCAGAGCTGGACGGCACGACCGGAATCTCCGGGCAATGGACCAGCGAGCATTTGCAGGCATTCTACCTGAACTACACCAAAGATTTCGCGGCGCCAGACCATAAAGCGCTGTTGGATCGAATAAGGGGGATGGCCGATCCCAGGGCCGGTCTCATTTTCTATATAATTCAGGGTGCGGCAGACTTTCTGGTCGAGTCGTCTGCTATGGGCCGAAATGTTCTAGGCAACTACGGGCCCTTACAATCCGAGCTTTTCAAGATTTTTATCGATGAATGCGGCTATGGCGTAGACAGGGCGCGGCATAGCACTCTCTATCAAGTTATCATGTCTAGCCTTGGGCTTGAGTCCACGCCTCACGCCTATTGGCAATACTACCTTCCAACCACCCTCTACGCGGCAAACTACTACAACTATATAAGCAAGGATCACCGGTATCTGTTCCGATATATGGGCGCCCTCCTGCATGTCGAAACAGGGTTTCGGGTGACGACTGCGCAGGTTGAGCAGCTCATTCACGAAATCCATGGGGATGCCGCCGAGGTCGCCTATTTTCGCGAGCACGCTCACATCGACATCCACCACGCGTCGATGGCGCTCAACAGCATCGCAATGAAAGTTGAAAGCGCATTTGGAGATTGGGCGCTGAAAGAGCTTGTGCTCGGTTTCGAGCAAAGTCGACTTATTGGCAGTCGTCAAATGCATGCAATGAAGAACCAGCTGGATTGGGCGGATGGCTTGGTTTCGTCCGGCGTCGAAGATCGCAGTGACGGATGGCAGTCCGCTGTTGCGTCAGTATCTGGCTCAAATCATGGATCAACAGTTGAAATAGCAGACAGGGACTTGCGCCTTTCGGTGAAGCGAGGCGAGCTGGTCGTCTCGCCGCTTTGGGGCGTTCAGCGCGTTGTCGCGGCTGGCGAAAGTATAGTTATTCGGGAGGGGACGCTTTCCGCAATCGGAACTCAGGAGGGGTGCGAGTATGTCATCGAGCGGCGAGCGTCTGACGCCCATGGTGCAGCAGTTTCGCTTCGGTGAAACAAATGCTTTGGAGCTTGGGGACGACCTCTATTTCATTTTAGAATCGCCAGCTACGAAAATGGCTGTACCGGCGACTTGTCCGCACAGGGGAGGGCCGCTCCATCTAGGTGAACTTACAGCCGATTGCACCCGCATCCGCTGTCCCTGGCACGGGTCGACAATCTCCATCAAGGAATTATCAAAACGGGCATTACCGATGTCGTGGCGGGGCGAGGAAGTAACCGTCATTGGAAGCGGTTGTGCCGACCTTCATCTGAAGTGGTTGGCCGTCGATATAGCAGAACACATGGCGCAAAAGGAGAAGGGCTGATGCCGAAGCAGAATGTGCTTTCAATCGTCGATCTGGGAAGAGATGAGCTCGAACACCTGGTATCTGCTGGTCTCCATTTCAAATCGCGTGGCTGCGCTCCGACAAATTCTCTAATGGGAAAGTCTGTCGGATTATATTTCGAACGGCCATCTACGCGGACGCGGACGTCTTTCTTTTGGGCAACAAATAAGCTTGGTGGACGATGCATCGTGTACGATGCCCAGGACCTCCAGCTCAGAAATGGCGAAAGCCGCGGTGATACTGGAATGGCTCTGGGCCTTTTTATCGACGCGCTTGTCGTAAGGACTGACGAGGAATCGGCCACAATCCGCGAAATAGGCAGCGGCAGTGCAAACCTTCGGTTGATAAATGGTCTGTCCGCTGATGAGCATCCGACACAAGCCATCGCCGACCTGATTACCATGCGTGAGTGCTTTGGCTCGCTTCGCGGGCGGCATCTACTCTATATCGGTGCCGCTAACAATACGATGAATTCGCTCGTGATGGCGGCTTCGACGGTGCCGGAACTGACTGTGACCATTTTGTCACCGCCACAACTCTCAGCCAGCGCGAGTGTGCGGTCGGTGGCGGCCCGAAACGCGGCGGCGTATGGGGCGGAGGTGAGGTTTATTGATAGCGTCGGAATGATCCCTAGGCCGGTGGATGTGGTTTATGCGACGCGATGGGAATCCATGGGGCGCGAGCCGCCACTCTCAGGCTGGCGGGAAATCCAGCCCTTATTCAGGGTCACGCCCGAGCTTTTCTCAAACATCACAACCGACGACGCCATCTTCATGCATGATCTGCCGGCCACAAGAGGGGCGGAAGTCACAGACGACGTGATGGATGGCGCGTCAAGCCGGGTACAGATGCAAGCCTTCAATAAAGGCGTCTCGGCTGCTGTGTGCTTGGAATATCTGCTGGCAGCAGCGGCATAAACTTCTATCAGAGCTTTAAAGACATTGAGGGGAATATAATGAACGTTCGCGGCGAATTTGATGAAGCAGTGCAAAGCAATTCGAGAAACACCTACAACAAGTTGCTCCGGCCCGATTTTCGGGTCCAATGCGATCGTCTGCTGGACGAGCTTGTTGCGGGCACTTTCATGGCCAACCCCTCCTTGAAGCGATTGGCGGATCCGGCGTCTTTTTCCAAGGAATTTTTCGTTCGCTCGACGACCGAGAACGTTTTGCGGATCAACCTTATGAGGCGCATTAATCCCATCGTCTGCACCATCGCGGCAAAATTGGATCCGGTTCTCTGTAAACAGTGGGGACTGTACGCAGCCGATGAGGGGCTCCATGACCGCATGTTCGCTCGCGATCTTCTGTCCGCAGGGTTGAAAGAGGATCAAATCTACGAGACACCTCTGATGTTCGCGACGGAGCTATTGGCAGGATATCTATACTATACCCTCGAGAATGAGGGGCCGTTGGCGACCGTTGCCAGCGCTTACTATGTCGAGTCCATATCGGCCAAAACCCAACCCCAATGGATCAAGCATATGGAGGAGAGGCTCGGCGACGGTGCGCTCCGGGGGTCTCAAGCGCATTTGGACCAGGATCGGGAAGAAGGTCATATCGATCTTGCATGGAATATGTGCATGCGCCTGGTAAAGACGCCGGCGGACGAAGCCCGCTTTATCTCACATGTCCGGAAGCTGCATGCACTACTCTCCGCCTACCTGACGGAATTGCATCTGTCGGTTTTCGAGAAACAGGACGACCTTCCGGCCGTTCCGATAAGTGCAGTGCAAATCGCGGCTACGGCATAGCGTGGTTTGCCATGAGCGCGTTTAGGTTCACCTGGAGCGAACAGTTAGACGACGCCGATCGCGCGAGCATGGTGCGGTTGTTGAATGATGTTGCGGTATCCTCAGGCACAAACGGCTTTGATCGGCCATTGACCCGTGCTCAACAAGACAAGCTGTGTGCCTCAATTAACTTTGGCTTGTCCGCTGGAAGTGTCGAGCAGCTTTTGGTCAGGGAAGCGGCCGGAAATGAAATAGTGGGTATAGCGACATTGGAAATGGCCAGCCAGCCCACCCGATGCCACATCGTCGAAATCAAGCGAGTGATCATCAGGCGGGAAAAAAGAGGGCTTCTCATGGTTCGGGCTTGGCAGGAGATCCTTCTCAAATGCGAGTCCAGAAAATGGGAACTGGTTTGCATTGATGTGAGCGAAGATGGTCCACATGCGTTGTGGAGAAAACTTGGCTTTGTCGAGTATGCGAGAGTCGAAGATTATGCTCGCACCGAAGGGCGAAAACAGATGGGCTATTTTTTGTCGGTATATGTGGCAGAAGCAAAAAGAAAAACTCAAGCGCTCGGAAGGGCTTCGGCCGCCTAGTCTTAGGCAACTGAAATCGCCGGTCCGATGAAAGGCGCGCGGATGAATTTAAATCACCTTATTAGCAATATCCGTGATCACAGGAACAGCTATGTCACGAGTGGGTTCACCGCGCCTATCCTGAAGAAGTCATTTCCGGAACTGGCAGATGATGTTGAAATACTTGCCTCGAAGATACGGGCGTATGGATTGGGTCCAGCAGCGCGGATAGGCATATTGTCTCCGCCCTCCTATGACTGGCTGGTGGCCGACCTTGCCATCAATCTTGTCGGCGCGGTTTCGGTCGCGCTCGCTGAAGCGGATATTCCCCACGCAAATTCCGATATTATGGATAGGTGGGGGCTCGACCTCCTTTTTGCCGCGCCCCATAAAATCCAAAACTCCACAGCCGCTGACGACGCGATTGTAGCCTTGGGTGGCGAGTGGGCGCCCGTAACGGCAATCTATCCAAAGACGCCGCGGAACCTGCCGATAGAGGAAGGTACCCACGCTTTGGTGTTCGGTTCGGGGACAAGCGGTGCCCGAAAGGGGATGGTGATTTCCCGCCGGGGCCTGGAGGCAACAATCGACGACTTCATACAGATGTTCGGCATATCGAGTGCCGACAGCGTCCTGGTATTTATGCCCTTATCGATACTGCAGCAGAGAATGATTTGTTACGGAGCGCTTGAACATGGCGCCAACATACACATCGTACCCTGGAATGCGGTATTCCAAGCGGTGCGGATGTTCAAGCCGTCTATCGTGATCGGGCCACCGGCGTTCTACGAGGCTATTCGGGCAAATCGGCTTGCCAAGCTGTTCGGACACTGCCGCTTGATGATTTCGGGTATGGCTAAAATCAAGCGGCTCACATTGGAACATCTGGAAGCGGAAGGCCTACCGATTTTCGAGGCCTATGCGCTTGCCGAATGTGGGTTGATATCAGCAAACAGCCAGAAGTCGCGGCGCATGGGCTCTGTGGGCAAGCCCTTCCCGGGCACTGAAGTGGTCATTGACGAGGAAGGGCAGGTGATCGTCAGAAAGGCGCATCTGGTCGCAAGTGGGTATTTCTATGTTCCGGGAAGTGAGCCTCGCAGTTGGAACGAGGGTGATTGGTGGAAAACCGGCGATTGTGGCCGTCTGGATTCGGACGGGTTTCTTTATATTGACGGCCGGTTGGACGAGATCATTGTGACCGAATCCGGCAATAAGATTCATCCCGCGCATCTGGAAGCGCGGCTGGAGGCTATTCCATATATTCGCAAGGCGGTGATTTTCCACCATCCGAAACGGCCGCTGATGGTTGCGATATGCGAGTTGGACATCGAACAGCCCGCCTCTGCCGAGCATGCGCTGCGTTTGGAGATGGACACGATCAACGAAACCCTTCCGGAATGGTGCCGGATAGGCGAGATCAAAATGTCCCCAGAGCCGTTTACGGTAGAAAACGGCTTTTTGACCCCCAACTTGAAATTCAACCGTGCCGCCATTCAGAGGCATTTTTTAACATGACGCTTCGCGATGCATCGGGATCCAGCCAGCGCATTGTCGATGCGCATTGCCATGTACCTTCAACAAGATTTATGCCGCAGGCAATGATCGCATCCAGTGTCGAGAACATGGCAGTTGAATTGGAAGCAAAAGGAGTTCGGACCAGCCGGAAAAGAGTCATCGACTTCTATTGTTCACACCTTCAAGATCACACTTGCGACAAGTTTGTACAGGAGATGGATCTCGCCGGCGTGAGCGAGACCGTACTGCTACTCCCGGACTTCACGTTTGCACTCGGCGTGGAGGAATACGAAATTGGAGAAATGATCCAATTGCATTTTGAAATTGTGCGAAGACATCCGGGGCGCTTCCGGTACATGTGCGGTGTCGATCCGAGGTGGGGTATAGAAGGGGTTGACCTCTTCGAGAATGCAGTCAAGAACCTGGATTGCAGCGGATTAAAGTTGTATCCGCCTTGCGGTTATAGTCCCAGTGATCCCAGCCTTTATCCATTTTACGAAATTTGCCGAAAATACGCGTTGCCTGTTCTCCTACACACAGGACCGACATCTCCGGTTCTTTCATTTAGCAGCGCCGAGCCGGGCCTGGTCGATGAGGCCGCGCGGATTTTTTCGGACGTGAATTTCATTCTGGCTCATGCCGGCGTCGTTTCGTCTGAAGCGGCCATCGCCCTGGCGGCGTTCCGTCCAAACGTATATGTGGACATCAGCGGTTTCGCGGGCGCCGTCGGGCCGGACGACCCGATCGAGACAATCAAGCGTTTATTCAGGACGAAACTATCGCACAAGATTCTTTTCGGTACGGACTGGCCGATTTTTGCGCTTCAGCAGTCTTACGAGTTGTTGGTAAAGGGAGCGGTGGGCGAGGGAAAGGCTTTTGACGGCATGTCAAATACTGATGCGGAGCTCATATTGTGGCGTAATGCACACCGACTGTTTAGAAATAAGCCAATGTCCGCCCCGGAGAATGTCCAATGACTTATACCTTCCGTCAGCGCTGTCTATCGATCATTCGAAAGTCTTTAAAGGATTTTCCCCCATCAGCGCCGCTGGATGATGAGATGCAATTGCAGGCCGATCTGGGCTTGGATTCTATCGGCCTTGTTGGTTTGATATTTCAGCTTGAGGAAGAATTCGGTTCTTGTTCGGTTGAGGTGGATTTGGCAGCGATGTTTTCAAACGTCAGATCTCTAGGAGACCTATTGGCGGCTGCCCGTTCGGCATTTCCGGTCCCCTCTCTACAGGAATAAGGCACTGGTCGCATTCGGCGTCAGTGCCTGTTTACAAACGCGGCAAGAATCCGGTGTAGAATCGGCACAGGCTAGGGCCACAACGACGGCTGTGCGTTCCGTGCAAACCGGCCGCATTGAAAACATATGGAAGTGCCGACATGGAAGAAGAAACTCTGGATCCGAAAAATTGGGACGAATTTCGGACTACTGGCAACATGCTCTTGGGCGATGTTGTCGATCATTTGAGCAATTTGAGTGGGAAACCGGTATGGCGATCCATGCCCGGTAAGGAGAAGCTCAAATTTAACGCCGCTCTGCCGCGGGAGGAAACAGATCTCGCATCAGTATATAATGAAATAAAAGAAGATCTATTCAAATACCAGTTGGGTAATGTCCATCCCAGATTCTGGGGCTGGGTGGCTGGCAGCGGCGACCCCGTCGGCGTGCTGGCTGATTTCCTTGCGTCTGCCACAAACTCCAATGTTTTTGCGGGGGATCAGATTGGCGCCCACATGGAGGCGCAGGTGCTGGAATGGTGCAAGACCATGCTTGGGCTGGACAGCGGCACGGACGGCATTCTGACCAGCAGTTGCGCCGTATCGAATCTTATCTGCTTGGCGATTGCTCGAGACGAGAAGCTTTGCGTCGACCGAACCGGCGGAGGCTTGTTTGCCTCCCCAGGTTTACCGGTCCTTTATTCGTCTGCCGAATCGCATAATTCGATTCAGAAGTCTGCGCACATACTCGGTTTGGGCGAGAAATCCCTGCGCAAAGTGCCGACCAAGAATCACAAGCTTGATCCCGCTGCGTTGGCGGAGATGATTGATGCAGATCTTAAAGAATCAAAGCGACCCTTTTGTATCGTCGCGAATGTCGGGTCTGTAAATTGTGGCGCTATTGACGATTTGGATGCCATCGCGGAGATAGCGCAAAAGTATCGGCTATGGCTCCATATCGACGGTGCATTCGGCATCTGGGCACGGCTATTGCGAGAGTATGACACCAGACTGAAGGGGGTGGCTCTGGCGGATTCGATCGCGTTCGATTTTCACAAGTGGATGTATGCACCCTATGCAGTAGCTTGTGCCATGACCAGGCATCCTCAACGGCACAAAGAGACCTTTACAGTGCCTGGACCTTACCTGCGTGGTGACGAACGGGGAGTAATGGCCAAGGCACGAAACTTTGGAGATTATGGCATTGAGCTTGGCAGGGATTTCAGGGCGCTGAAGTTGTGGATGGCCCTGAAAGTACATGGGGCCGATAAATTTTCTCGGTTGATCCGGCAGAATATTGATCAGGCTCGATATCTCGGAAAAATAATTGAGGAATCAAAATATCTGGAGCTGGTCACCGATATCGAATTGAACGTTGTCTGCTTTCGAGCAATCGCCGAGCAGTGGTCCAACGAAAACATAGACGAACTGAATAGAGAGATTGTCCTTAGATTGCAGGAAAGCGGCGTCGCTGTGGTGTCGTCAACGACGATACGGGATCGTTTCGCTATTCGCGCCGCCATTACAAATCACCGGAGCAGATTGAGCGATTTTGAAATACTGCGCGACAAAATACTTGAAATACGCGCGGTTTTGGTCGCGGCGCGTGGTTGATGGATCGCACTCGTCTCAGCGATAGAGGGGAGGGGGCATGCAGGATTCGGATACTTCCATAGTGCTTGATTATGCTCTATCAGAGTTTTCGCGCCGGCGCGCCGGGTATTTCGACGAGTTTCCCATCTCACTCGATGGTGAGGATGCAAGAGGCTCAACTGCCTGGCAAGCGCGTGCCGCATGCGAGACGCATCTCACAGCGCGCGGATTGCTCCGCACCCCTTCCTTGGCGCCTGCATCCGACCCTTTCGGGATGCTTATGGTGAAATCCGCCTTTGATGCGCCAGTTGTCGCGAAGTTTACGCGTTCCCATCCCGTTGATGACGTTTTATTGCTGGACGCGCTTGGAGGCGCGTTTGAGCTCCGGAAAACCAGATCGGGGGTTCGCTTTTTTGCGGGAAATCGGGGCACGCGCATCCTGGTAATAATCAATGCCGTCGGAATGTCACTCGCATTCTGGAAATCTTTGATCCTGGATAGGGAGCACGATTTTCGAATACTATTTATCGAAAGTCCCGGTGGTGATTTATTGAACGGGGGGGTGCATACGTTTCTTGATATAGCGGCGGACGCCGCTTCCGTCCTGGATGTTCTCACCGAGGAAGGGGTTAGCGAGGCTCACTTGCTCACATGGTCAAACGGATGCCATGTCGGTTTGGAAGTGGCACGCCGGAGCCCGTCCATATGTAGCTTGATCTTATTGTCCCCCTCCATCGTGGGGAAAGAGGGGTGGACCGTTTATGAAAGAAACCTTATGCAAATCTCGCAGCGTATTAGCGAGAATCCGGCACTGTCGGCCGGCTTTTCCAAGATGTTCAGCGAGAGCAGTAAGCATTCGGACATCGCACTGAGCCACGATCCCGTGACGCGGGCGCGCTCGCTTTTTCCACTTCCCTCATCCGAGTTGGCCAGGTGCTTAAACACGCCTTTTGTAGGCGAGGACTATCTTGTCAACTTTTCGAGAAGGATGGTGGCAGACACAAATACGATGTCTCTTTCAGAGAAGCTCTGCTGCCCAACCCTTCTGATCACCGGCGCAAACGATCATCTCGTTGATAGCGAGGCCTCCGTGCGTGCCCTGATGAAGGCCGGCAGTCCTTTTACCTGGGCCAATGTCTACGGTGCCGGACATTATATCGCCGATCTCCAGTATAACTATTTTATGTGGCTGGTTGATCGTTTCACCCGTCACGCCCCTTTGTCCGGTATTATCGCGCGCGTCGCTATCGCTTCTCTTTAGCATTCCTTCGAATCGGCCGCGCCGCCTTGGTTTTAAAGCGACAGCGGCGGTGCGGCCTGGGAGGGGGCTGGAACATATCCTCCGTACGGCAAGGTCTTCCTTCGTTGTCTTGGTTGGGCCGCCCGACTCATACAAAAATGCAATGTTAGTACAGCCTGGCAATTGACAATTTGTTGGTAATGACAGATTATCAGTTTGTATATGCTATGTGGGCATTAAGGATGAGCGCAGTCGGCGAGCCTCAAAGCAGGCAATTCAATGGGTTAATCGCCCAATTCCAGGCACTGTTAGAAGCTGAGTATAAGCGGGGTGCCGCTGAGGCGCTGGAAAACATTGCCAAGGTGCTCGGCAATCGACTGCCTGCCAGTTTTGGGTCGGTTGAGAAGCGCGTCCCCAAGGGGGTGGCCAAGAAGTTTGTTGCGAAGACTTTGGCTGATACCCCGATGTCGATCGCCGAAATTAGAGCCGCCGCAAAGACTGACCTTGAGAGACGCTTGTCTTATCAGACCATCAGGTTGGAGCTGGAGCGCGGAAGGAAAGACAAGAGATTTAAAAAGTCGTCTGGCGGTAAGTGGACGGTAAATTCCTGACAGTTTGATTTTGGCGTGCTTGATGGCCTGCCGATAGGGCACTTGCAGGCGGGGCGCGGTTTGTGTCTGGCCGCATTGACCGGCCCAAGGCGCACGATCTTCACATTTAGCTGACAAAGACAACAGGTGCGGCGAGAGAATGCCGGCGCCTTTGCGGTGGTTCCGGTCCGGGACAGCCGCGTGTGTCCATTTTCGCGTTTGTGGCGCCGCCAGCCCTGGCTGCCCAATCTCCCCCTCCATAATCTCCCGCACCGTGGTGTCCTTTGCCGGGGCGGGAAGGCCTGCGATGCGGCTGAACGCATTTTCGGTCGAAAATAGCGTCTTCCGTCGCTGGGACGGCAAACTTGACAACCCCCCGAAACTATCTAACAAATAACTATCTATAGTATCGGCGAAAGTTTTTCACAATAAACTACTAACACAAAGCAATGATAGCCGATATGGAACGTCCTTCGCCAGAACTGTTGTTGCGAAAGATATTTTAGGGGCGACAATAGTGATCTCGTTGCGGAATGTGGTTAAGCAGTATCGCCGTGGCAAGGAAACGGTAAAAGTCCTGCACGGTCTGAATCTGGAAATCCCGGACGGAGAATTCGTTTCGCTGATGGGCCCATCGGGCTCGGGTAAGACCACCGTCTTAAATCTGGTGGGAGGGCTAGACCATGCCGACAGCGGGCAGGTGATCGTGGGCGGTGAGCATCTGGAGAGCTTTCGGGGCGGAGCCGTGGCTCAATGGCGCGCTCGTCATATTGGATTCGTCTTTCAGTTCTATAATCTGATGCCCATGTTGTCGGCGGCCGGAAATGTCGAGTTGCCGCTCTTGCTGACGGATCTCTCCAAGTCTGAGCGCCAGCGCCGCGTCCATGCTGCATTGGAGATTGTAGGCCTCAAGGAACGCGCCTCCCACAAGCCGGGCGAGATGTCTGGCGGTCAGCAGCAGCGTGTCGGCATTGCGCGAGCCATTGTCGCCGATCCGACCATCTTGCTCTGCGACGAACCCACGGGTGATCTTGATCGCGCTTCTGCCGATGAAATATTGGCTCTTCTGCAACAGCTCAACCGCCAGCATGGCAAGACCATCTTAATGGTCACCCACGATCCCAAGGCGGCGGATCATGCGACGCGCCAGCTGGAAATGGACAAGGGCACGCTGATAGAGCTCAGTGCGGCGAAGGCATGAAATATCTTCCGCTTATCTTTGCTGGTCTATGGCGCAGGCCGGCCCGTACCCTCTTTACCTTCCTTTCCATCACCGTTGCGTTCATTTTGTTTGGTATTCTCGCGGCCATTGATGGTGGTTTGGCACACCAACTGGAAGCGGCGCGGTTGGATCGATTGATCGTGGACACCAAGTTCGGCACGCAGCTGCCGCTTGCCTATCTGGATCGTATCGCACGTATTCCTGGGGTCACGGTGGTGGCGCCGCGCCAGATACTGGTCGGCTACTATCAAGACCCCAAAGTGCCCTTCGGCATTATAATGACGGACCGGCGCTTCTTTGACGTACGTCCCGAACTGACGGCGACCCGGGAACAGATCGACGCCTTGTTGAAGACGCGTACCGGCGCGTTAATTACAGAGTTTAGCGCCAAACGCTTTGGCTGGAAGGTGGGCCAGAAGGTGCCGGTGATCTCCAACACCGTCCGCCAAGGCAATCACACCTGGACCTTCGACATTGTGGGCATCATCGACGATCGTGATCGGCCTGGAAAAGCCCGTTATTTCATATCCAACTACGAGTATATGGATAAGGAGCGCGCCAGTGACAAAGGCACGGTAGACCGCATTTTGGTCCGCATCAAAGACCCCAATCGCGCGACCCAGATTTCTCGCGCCATCGATCAGCTATTCGCCAATTCCGCCGCGCCCACGCGCACAGGCTCTGAGAAATCGGACCGGCAGTCCAATGGCTTGGCCGCCATCGGCGATGTCGGCTTCTTCACCCGCGCTGTAATCACAGCGGTGTTGTTCATGCTGCTGTTTTTGACCGGCAACACCATGATGCAATCGGTACGCGAACGCATACCGGAATTCGGTGTACTCAAGACGCTCGGTTATTCCGACCACAGTGTTCTGGCGCTGGTGCTCTCGGAAGCCGTTGTCCTATGTGGACTGGCGGGGATCGCAGGGTTGGGTATCGCCAAGATCGGTATGCCGCTGATCGGCGAAATTTCGCCCGACATGGGGCAATTGCTGCTGATGCCCTGGTCGGCGCTCTTCGCCGGATTGGCTTTGGCGCTGGCCGTGGCTCTGATCAGCGGCTTTATACCGGCGCTGAAGGCTCTGAGACTTAACATCATAGACGCGCTGCGAACATGAAACAGATACTCGCCGTGACGCTAATGAGTTTGCGCACAATCCCAGCGCGCTGGGGGGCGTCACTCGTCGTCGTCGTCGGCATGGCTTGCGCCGTAGGAGCGATGGTCTCGATCCTCTCCATGTCGGCAGGCTATTTACGCACCATGAATAGTACCGGCAGCCCGGATCGGGCGATTGTCCTCAGCGATGGCGCGCTAGGGGAGTGGGGCAGCACAATCGCTCATGGCGCGGCTGTTACGCTTGCCGATATGCCGGGCATTGCTCGTGACGGTGCAGGTAAGCCCATCGTCTCGGCCGACTATATCGCCTATACGGTGGTAGCCAAGAAATCCGATGGGCTGGACACCAGCGTTGCGGTCCGCGGCGTAAGCCTTCAGGATCCGCAGTTGCGTCCCGAGATCAAGCTGGTCGATGGCCGGTGGTTTCGGCCTGGCCAGTATGAGATTGTTGTGGGCAAGGGCGCGCAAGCCCAGTTCGAGGGGCTGAAAGTCGGCGATCATGTCGCCCTGCCTGAAGGCGACTGGCTTGTTACTGGCACTTTTGAAAGTCAGGGCAGCGCTAACGAATCCGAGCTGATCACCGACGTCAGTACTCTGCTTTCGGCCATGCGCACCAGCACTTACAAAAGCATGACCGTACGTCTTGATTCGCCTGCTACCTTCACCACCTTCAAGAACGCCATAACCGGCCGACCCGGACCATCGTTGGAGATTGCGCGCGAAAGCGACTATTACGCCGAACAGTCCAAGACGTTCGATGAGTTCCTCAAGACTATCGCCTATGTGGTGGGTGGCATTATGGGCCTAGGCGCCACATTTGGCGCGCTCAATACCATGTATTCGGCAATCGCGGCGCGCGCGAGGGAGATCGCCACGCTACGTGCTATTGGCTTTGGCGGTGCGGCCGTGGTTGTGTCGGTCATGAGCGAGGCGTTGCTATTTTGTCTTGTGGGCGCCGTCCTGGGCGTGATTTTTGCGTGGGCGCTGTTCAACGGTTATCAGCACGCCATGTCAGGGCTGGTAATTCGCCTAGCGGTGACGCCCGAGTTGGCATTGACTGGGATCGTCTTTGCGTTCTTTTTAGGCGCTATTGGCGGACTTTTCCCCGCAGCACGTGCAGCCCGTATGCCCCTGGTAGAGGCTTTGCGCGCAGTCTAATTGTTCAGGCCTGACGCTCTGAAGTCGCAACATGTGAGTATATCAACGGGCAACTGAGCCGTCCGCATCGGGGTGCCGGCAGGATCGTATTGTTGAATGCCTCCCTGCGAGGCAGACACAGCCAATAGGCCTTCAGCTTCCGTCGCCCTATCCGTTGTTCTGAAGGGGCTGGCACGGACCGCTCAGGTGAGGCCCCCGCGATCTGGCCCCATAGGAAAATTCTCCGCCGACAGTTTCGCGGCTGGCAAGGAGGCTAAGAAACAATCGTAGGTAGGAATTCCAGAAGAATTCGCTCTAGACACGAAAAGGAGGTTCGGTTGGATCGTAAAACCTCTCGTAAATAGCGCTGAAGTGCGCGTGCCGAAGGTTGATGGCGCGTTCCAGAGCTGCAATGGCTTTCGAGCGCAACTCATCGGAGGTGCAATAGCGCGTCAAAATTTCTCTCGCTGTGCTCGCATGATCTTCTTCAATTTCACTCACCTTCTGTCCTTCGGTCGCCGATGCATGGACGCTAAAATATTCGTATCCTTTGGGAGGGAGCCTATAGACGTCACGCATCACGGACTCCATGCTGAGGCCGTCGCGATTAACAATGGGTGGTTGTCCCTCCATAAGCAGCAAAACGGATGCCACGCCCTGTGTAAAATCGATATCGCTTCGATTGCAGGTGCCCACATTGTGCTCGATGACCGCTTCGGTTTCCGGCAACAAGTCTCTGCAGGCAACGATGTCGGCGCGGCTCAGTCCCAAGCAGACCCCAAAATCCACAAAGGTCTCCAAATGGCGCCTTGTCTTGGTCAGCGCACCGGTTTCTTCTTCATAGATGTTTTCGATCAACTCTGAACGAAGCCGATAGTCATCCAGACGGGCGGCGATGCCCAAAATATTACGCGTCCAAAAATTCTTGATAGGATATCGTTGCAGGACAAAATGCTTGAGCAGTTTCCTAGGAGCTTTGCCCGCCAAAATGACTTGATACAAGACATTCGTCATTTTCTTTCGTGACGAAATCATTTCGTTTAGTTGCGAAACAAAGGTGGCGTTTTCCAAGTCAGAACCGCTCGTTGACAGCATTATTGCCCCACACCCTTCCATCCATGACACTGGTTGATCTTGGTGCAAGGTTCAGCGACCTCGCATGGACTGACGCCAGAAGTTCTCCGAGCGAAAGACCGTCTTTAACCGCGCGCGTTTCCAGCTTTTCAATTTGATCGATGTTCAAATCGAGCAGTCCGGAAATGTTCTCGCACAGGCCCGGCGTCTGTTTCAACGTAGGCCGTACATTGTCGAGATACGCCTTCGACAATTCGAAAATATCGTAGGACGTCCCACACCTGAGGTTGAAGTAGCCGGCAATGAGTTCCGTGATCAGGTTGCCGCCGCCCTTTCCACTGCCGCCAATACTGGCATCAAGGAACTCAACCCCATACTGGAGGGAGGTGATGGCATTTGCAAAAGCCATCCTGATATTGTCGTGGCCGTGAAATCCTATTGGGACGGCAACTGCGCTTCTGAGGGTGTCCAACATGTGAATCAGAGCGTCGGGATATAGGCTTCCGTTGGAGTCGGCGATGTAGAACGCATCGGCGCCAAGCTCTTGAGCAAGGGCAGCAAATCGCAAAAGCTTCTCTTGCGACAGTTCGGTAGAACGGACAGCGTTCAATGTGAACCGCATGCCCAGATTTCGGATCATTGCCGCGTGTGCTTGCACCGCAGTTTGACTTTTTTCCGACACAAGAAGGCGGACCATTGTGATGTTGTTGTCGGCCGCGCGTTTGTAGTCTTCGGGCCCACTCTCATCGGTTCGGGCCATGACAACCATTTTGGCATTCGAAATGACCTGGCTGATCTTGCGAAGATATCGCTCGTCGCAGACCTCGACACGAAACACATCGCCAACCCTTGGACGTTTCAAGTAACCGATCTCGATAAAGTCCAACCCCGCGCGATCGAGGGATCGTGCCGTTTCCAATATCTGCTCGGGCGAAAACGTAAATCCGTTTGCGATCCCGGCTTCGCGCAACGTCACATCGAGCAGCTTCGCCAATTTCCAGCCCCTCCGTCGTCCAGGACTCACTCAGCCGCCACCACCTCACCGGTCTGGGGAGGGCTGGTATTTAACTGCGATATGGACGTCCCGAATACTATAATATATAGAACATATAATAGACAACTTGTAAGAAGTGGGCCGGTAATATAATATAAAAATTCGATAGATCGGGAAAAAAAACGACGCTGCGCTGCGGTTGATCGTCGATTGGGTAGGGGTATGGAGAATCCGTGTAGTTCGATTTTGGTAGTCTGCGCCCACTCTTCTGATTTCGTTTGGCGTGCGAGCGGGGCAATCGCGAAATACGTACGGCAAAATTATCGCGTGGTCGTTTTGTCCCTGTCCTATGGTGAGCGGGGGGAGTCGGCCAGTTTATGGAATGAGCCCAGCATCACCTTGGAAGAAGTTAAGCGTGTGCGTGAGAAGGAGGCTCGGTCCGCCGCATCCGCTCTCGGTGCTGAACTGCGGTTGCTGGATCTCGGCGATGCGCCCCTGAGAATCGACGATGGGAGTTTGCTTCAGATCGCGGATGTCATGCGAGAGATCCGTCCGGGACTCGTGCTGACACACGGAGAGACAGATCCATTCAATCCGGATCATCCTCGAGCTGCGCGCGCCACCATCCAAGCCCGCAATATAGCGCAAGCTGCAGGGTATAGAAGCGCGGAGGGGAAATTGGGCGCTTGCCAGATACTCTTTTTCGAACCCCATCAGACGGAATCATCGAACTGGAAGCCAGATATATTGCTCGATATTAGCGATGATTGGGATCGGAAAATGGCTGCTATCAAGTGCTTGGAGCATCAGAAGCATCTCTGGGATTACTACGTTCGCGTTGCAATGCAGCGCGGCGCGCACGCCAGCCGCAATTCAGGAAGAAAGATTCTTTATGCGGAAGGTTTTATGCGGCAAGCGCCGCAAGTTGTGCATGGACTCATATAATCGATGGCTCGCCCTACGCGTAAGAGTAGTTGGGTCGGCACGCACACCCTGTTTTGCATCGTGGAAGTTGAAAATGGTCAGGCGAGGGCCGAACATTTAAGGGCGTCCCCCGATGCATGACAGTGGCAAGTATCCCTGGGCAATCCGGGGCGGAAAATTGATACCGTATAAAGATCTCACGATCCATACGGAATCGATCTCCATGAGGTATGCCATTTCCGCATTTGAAGGAATCAGGGGGTACGTACAGTCGGCGACAAATGAAGTGCGATTTTTCGCGTTGCGACGTCACTTGGACCGCCTTGCGCGCACGTTGGCGACGGCGATGCTTCCTGCTCCCGGTATCGGCAGTTTGGTTGACGACGCTAAGCAGATGCTCGACCACAATCAGGTTGTGGAAGATTGTTACTTAAGAATTGCGGCCAACGTGCCGGCCTTGGGGACGCTCAAAGAAGCAGCTGACGCGATGTTCGATGTCACTATTCGAGCTATGGGCCGGAAGGAGTGGGCGGATGAAGGGTGCGCGCTCTCCCTTCAAATCTCGAAAAAGCGGCTGAAGCCCACCGATGACGTATTTCCCCAACACGCTAAAGTAATTTCAAACTATGCCGGGCCCAGATTGGCCTACCTGGACGCGAAGTCAGCGTCCTTCGATGACGTCATCTTGTCGACGTCGGAAGGATTTCTAGCGGAATCGCCAACGGCCAATATATTTCTCGTACGAGACAGCACTGTGTTTACGCCCAGGCTTTGTGACGGAATATTGCCCGGCATTACACGTGAATTTGTCCAATTCGCGTGCGGCGAGATGGGAGTGCCATGCAAGGAAACTGGTTTGACCAGCGCCGATGCATACACCTGCGATGAGGCGTTTCTCGTTGGTACAGGCATTGAACTGGCGCAAATCAAATGCATCGACGACTATAAGCTACCGGCCCAGGCTCCCATACTTTCGGAAGTTCGCCGACGTTATTTCCAAACGGTCCGCAACCTAGCCAGCCATGAAATGTGGTCATGATAGATGATTCGGTTGGCGAAGCTGTTCTACGGGCCGTCTCCAAACAGGAGCGTTTCTCGGGCCCCTCGATCGAGCTGTTTCTTTCAAAAAAACCGTGCTTTAAAAATATTGATTATCCATTTGCGCTGCCAGGCCTGTTCGTAAAGCGGCAGCATGTAAAGACACTGGTTCCCCGAGTTGAGGCGTACGTAAAACTGCTCGAGAAAGTGATCGCGCTGTATCGGCGCAACACTGACGTGAGACGCTTCTATGCACTGCCAGCGCACGCGGAAAAATTGATTGATGCCGAAGGCAATTTGGAACGGTCGATATGCGTGTGCCGGCTGGACGGATACCTGGAGGAGGGAAGCCAGGACATTCGCATTCTTGAGAACAATTCGGATGCGCCAGCCGGTACGCTTTTCACGACCCGGTTAAATGAGATAACCCGCGAGCTGCTCGGAGATCTGGTTCCACCCAGTATCTCACTGTTACCCCTCGACAGGGGGGAGGTTTTTCTCGATGCGTTATACGAAGCGTATCGTCATGCAGGTGGTCGGAAAGCGTCTCCTCATATTGCCGTTCTGCAGCCGAAAGGGTGGGCAAATCGGGAGTCTGCCGAGATTGTTTCAGCTATGACATTCCGCGGTTGGAGCGCCGTCCTTGTCGACCCGCGAGAAATCGGAGAAAGCAATGAAGGTCTTGTGCATGAAGGGCGCCGTATAGATCTCATTTGGAACAAGATCAATATGACCTCTTGGAATCAGCTGATCGCAGATGCGCCCAGCGTGGTTGGCTTGTTCGTCCGCTGCCTGGAACGCGGTACGATGCCGGTCAACATAAATTCTTTTGGAGCTCGTCATGTGGCGGAAGCGAAAACCACTTTGGCGTTCCTTCATGATCCTCGTTTTCGAGATTACTTCGCGGCAGCGGAATTGGAGTTGATTCGGGCGCTGATACCGTTCACGGCGAAGTTGGAACGGAATCATCCGCTCATTTGGAATGGGCGCTCGTTCGATTCTGCTGAGTTGTCTGAATTTGCTCCGGCCGAATGGGTGCTGAAGGAGCAATATGACATCCGGGGGGATGGGGTAACGATAGGACGCAGCACCGAAACGTCCGTCTGGAAAAATAAAATAGACGCCGCGTTTGATACCGGAGCTGTGCTTCAAAGGTATGTCGCACCTCAGAAGTATGGGGTGCGGCTTGCCAGCGACACAGGCAGAATTGAAAAGATGAATGTGAGTATGGACAGCTTTGTGTTTAACGGAAAGCTTTGCGGTTTCGGCGCAAAGGCCAGCCGAAACGACAAAATCAATTTGTTTCAGGGCGGCTCTAAACTGGCGGTGATGGTGATCAATGGCTAACACTGGCTGGGTGTTGGACTGACGCTCGGAGCGTTTTTGTCATGTGGACGGACAAAGTGCGATTGAACGATATCCTTCCGGCTTTGAGATCAGGGCGCAGCAAGTTCGTCATGCATGCCCGCTCGTCGCGGACGGAAAAGCACTTCAATGAGGTATTTGAAGATGTGGCGCTGATGAGCGGTACGCTGGCCCAATTGGGTGCCCGCCCCGGAAGCAAGGTGGGAATACTGGCCAATAATCGTTATGAGTGGTTACTTCTGGATCTAGCTTGTTTGCAACTTGGCTGCACCTCGATTCCCTTTGATAGAAGGCGGTCGTGGAATTGGGCGTCCGTTGTGTCTGACTTCGAGCTGAACATATTCGTCAGCGAGAAGCGGGATTGTGCGGCCGAGGGCGGCGTATCGCTATCGAACTTGAATTGGCAGAACGCCAGTCCCATCAAGACATTGTATGGCTTCAATCCGCAGGAAGTCTATACCGCGAAGTTCTCTTCAGGAACAACGTCAAAGCCCAAGGTCGTGCTGGCGCGGGCGCTTCACTTTGATCATATGGCGACTCACACCCTTAGTCAGTTTCCTATCGCTTCAAACGATCTGTATCTTATCGTGCTTCCTTTGAGCATCTATTTGCAGCGCTTTTTCTTGCATCTTTGCTTGATTGCTGGAGCTGCCATCTGTGTGGGTCCTGCTGAGCAGGCGGTCAAGTTGCTACAACACGAGAGACCGACAATTCTTCTTGGAATGCCGGAGTTGTTGATAAATCTGTTGGGCGCTTATCGTGTGCAACAGAAATCGGGAAAAGCGCAAACTTTGAGGGAATTTTTAGGCGGAAGGCTGCGATATGTCTGGACGGGTTCTGCCCCAATTGCCTCCCACATTCTTGAAGAATTCGAGCAGAACGGGATTCCGATCTTCGAAGGTTATGGTATGTCTGAGATAGGGTTTATCGCCAAGAACTGTCCCGACGCGCGCAAGCTGGGAAGTGTGGGCAAGCCTTTTCCAGGGCAAAGTATTGAATTCAGCGCCGATGGTGAAATTCTCGTGCGGAGCGCCTACCTCCCCAATACCCGCTATTGGCGGGGCGATGATGAGAATGTCTTTGTCGGCGATCAATGCGTTCGTACCGGTGACATAGGACGTTTTGACGATGACGGTTTTTTGCATTTGCTCGGAAGATCCAAAGACGTAATAGCGCTTTCAACGGGACAAAAGATATTGCCTGCGCCGATTGAGAAAAAAATCAGCGCTTCTAAGGCGATCGACAGATGCATTATTTTTGGAGATGGTCGCCCATATTTGGTTGCCGCAATTGTGCCAGCGCCGGGGCTGGTCACGGATGGGGAGATTCATGCGGCAATCGCGGAAGCGAACCGCTTTCCAGCACAGTGGGATCCGAAGCTTGGAATTCACGTGACTTGAAGTC
>JADMIO010996554.1_pt1 | contig 75167 bp, 75 predicted proteins | sample 8958161 | NCBI WGS metagenome assembly JADMIO01 (sample SAMN16585339, study PRJNA669376) | soil metagenome | isolation source: Crop rotation soil | place: USA: Cullars Rotation, Alabama | collected 2011 | reverse complement strand
GCCGCGACTTCAAGTCACGTGAATTCCAAGCTTCGGATCCCACTGTGCTGGAAAGGACGGCGAACCCGCCCCACAACGACAAAAGATTTGGCGCCGACATCACCACGGCAGCGACGCGGCCAATGAGATAGGCCGAGAGATAAAGCGCGGGAAACAGGCCATACGGCCCGCCCGCCATCTGATCGTGCAAAACGCCGAGCGCCGCGAGGATCACCGGCGCGCGCCAGCTGCTTTCATCTTCCGCCGCCCAACCATAAGCTGCCCACAACACGGCGAGCGGGATTGGCGGCTGCGCGAACCAGTCGCCCAGCGGCAAGGCGGGCAAGATCACGCTCGCGACAGCGATCGCGAAACCCCAGGCGCGCAACACGCCGCGGCTTGGCGCGCGCAGGCTCATCGCGGCGTTCCTGTGGGCGGATGCTGCTCCGCTTCATGCGTTGGTTGCTGCGTGAGCGCCGGTGCTTGCGTTTGAGTCTGTGTCGGCGGCGCTGCTGGCGTCGTTGTTGCCGGACGCAGCGGTTGCGGCGGCGCGGCGGCGTTCGGATCACGCACAGCCGTACGCGGCGATGTTGCGGCGGCGGGAGTCGCAACCAACGTTGGCGGCGGCGCCGCCATCGTGCTGCGGCTGACAGCTGCCACCGTCGATGTCGAATTCAGCGGCGGCGCTTCGTCGGGATGCGCCGTCCCTTCAGGCGCAGCCGCGCCGACGTACGGCACAATCCGCACGAAATCGATCGGGCGCTGCGCGGCGGCGAGCGCAACGTGCCAGGCCCCGTCGGCATCGCGGTGGGCGAGGCCAACGGGGATGCCGCGAGGATAGAGGCCGCCATCGCCCGAAGTAATCATGCGCTCACCTTCGCGCAGGCTTTGCGCGCCGACAATGAAGTCGAGCCGCGGGCTCTGCGGCTGAAACGGAGCGGTATAGAGATCCGGCGGATGCGAGGCTTGGCCCGCGAGCACCGCACGCACACGCGAGGCCTCACCCATGACCGGAATGCGCGAATTGTAATCGTCGAGCATCAGCACGCGCGACGTCTGCTGGCCTACGGAGACAACGCGTCCGATGAGGCCGTTCTCGTTCACGGCGATGTAGCCCACCTTCACGCCGTGCACGGCGCCGGCATTGGCGACCAGCGTACGCATGAAGGGCCCGCCGCTATCGAGCACGAGCTGAGCGGCGATCGAATGATCGACGTCAGCGCCCTCGCCGAAAGCATCGCGCGGCATGCGCAAGAGCGCTTCGTAGCGCGCATTGCGCTCGGCCAAGCGCTCGGCGAGATCACGCCAGGAGCGGAGGTCGCGGTTCTCTTGTTCGAGTTGCTGGATGCGGGCGCTTTCGTCCCACATCGCGCCGACGCGATCGAAGAAGCCTTCGCCCGAACGCAATGGTCCGGTTGCCGCGCGACCCGCAACCGCTGCGCCGTCGTCGCCCGCTTGCATCGCGGATTGCGCAGGCCCTCGGCGGCCCGCTTGCGTTGTAACCAGGACCGTGGCCCCCGCGACCAGTACGATCGCAATCAGAACGCCGGGCGTGATCCTGCGGGCCGCGCCCGCGCGCCGTACGCTGCTTCTGCGTCTGGCCACTCTTGCTCCGCCTCTTCTTCAGCGCGCCGTTACACTTCTTCAGTGAGCAGGCGGCGTGCTTCAGACGAATTTATCGTGTCGAGCGCGATTCCGCAGCCTTTGACCACACACCGGAGCGGATCGTCCGCAACCGAAACGCGGATCGAAATGCGTTCTTGCAGAACCGTATCGAGATTGCGCAGGAGCGCACCGCCGCCGGTCATCATCAGGCCGTGGTCATAAATGTCGGCGGCCAATTCGGGCGGCATTTGCTCGAAGGCCTGGCGCACGGCGTCGACGATGCGGGTGACAGGTTCGGAGAGCGCATCCGCCACCATGGCTTCGTTGACGGTGAGCTCCTTTGGCACACCGGAAAGGTTGTCGCGGCCCTTGATCGGCAGTGACAGGCCCTGGCCGGTTTCCGGCGGTTTCGCGGTCCCAATTTCCTTCTTGATGCGCTCGGCTGTGCTATCGCCGATCATCAAGTTCTCGCGGCGGCGCAGATACTGGATGATGGCTTCGTCCATCTTGTCGCCGGCTTCGCGCAGCGAACGCGACCAGACGAGGCCGCCAAGCGAGAGCACTGCGATTTCCGTGGTCCCGCCGCCGATATCGACGACCATGCAGCCCGAGGGATCGTCGATCTGGAGGCCTGCGCCAAGCGCCGCCGCGACAGGCTCTTCGATCAGTTTCACGCGGCGCGCGCCTGAAGCTTGCGCGCTCTCGAGAATGGTGCGGCGTTCAACGGGTGTGGCGCCTGTCGGCACGCAGATAACAATCTGCGGCGAGATCAGCGCAGGGCGTGGCAGCACCTTGCGGATGAATTGTTTGATCATCTCCTCGGCGACATCGAAGTCGGCGATGACGCCGTCGCGCAGCGGGCGGATGACTTCCATATTGCGGTGGGTTTTGCCGAGCATGGTCTTGGCTTCGGCGCCGACCGCGTAAACGACTTTGCGTCCGCCTTCGTTCACGTACGCGACGACGGACGGCTCATCGAGAACGATGCCGCGTCCCTTGACGTGAATGAGGGTGTTTGCGGTCCCAAGATCGATCGCCAGATCGGGCGCCACGAGACCAAACATATTGCCGAGCATGCCCTTCGAACCCTCGCCGCCAAAAACCGGGCGAATCGCCCCTCTCTGGGCTTAGCGCGCCAAGTTTTAACAATCCCAAAGGACGGCGCGCCCAAAGAGCGAATCCGGTTGTCCGAATTAAGGGCGACGGGGCGTGCGTCGCGACGCTTTTTCAGCGCGCGCCTCATGCCGCCGACCGCCCCCGTCGCCGACGCATGAGGACTTGCCGCTATGTTTAACCGGATGCAAGGGGCGGGCCGCTTTTGCGGCGTTGAGACGCCCTGCCGTGTCGCCGCCGCAATCGTTCCGAAATTGCAACGCAGGCAGTGGGGCAAACGCTTGCTGCGCGGGCGGCGGCGCCCAATTATCAACACCACGGGCTTGGGGAATTGCTTGATCACAAAAGCATTAAGGTTTTTTGCGGCTGCCCTTGCGCTGGTGCTCGCGAGTTCCGCGGTCGCCCAGCCCAATAGCGGGACCGTCACACAAGTCAGCATCGATAGCGCTGAGCGCGGCATCGTGCGCGTCGTTGTCATTCTCGACAGTCCGGACGGCCGGATGCTGTACGGCTCGGGCTCGGGCTTTGTAGTTGCACCGAATTTAGTGGTGACGGCCGCTCATGTGGTATCGGCGGCGCGCGAGCGGCCGGACTACGGCGTGGCGATCGTTCCACCGCACGGCTCGGGACTGTTGCCAGCGCACATCATTGCCTACTCGCCAATGTCCGAATTGGCGCTGCTTGAGTTCAGCGGGGGCAGTAGCGGCGACCTGGCCCCCCTTACGATTTCCACAGTTGAGCCCAAAACGGGCGACACGGTCGTCGCGCTTGGGTTCCCGGACGTCGACTACCAGGGAACCACGGGTGCGGATCTGCTGCGCCCCCAGCCACCATCGCGGACGTCGGGAGAAGTGGCTTCGCTGCGCGACCGAGCGCCGACCGGCGATGCTATCCCCACCGTGAACCATACGGCTGTGATCTCCTCCGGTTCGTCAGGCGGGCCGCTGGTAGACGAATGCGGCCGGGTGATCGGGGTGAATTCCTGGCACGTCAGCGGCGCCGACACGCGCGAAACGCGCGGCGTCGCCACCCGCGTGCAGCAGCTCTTGCAGTTCCTGGACGGCGCGGGCGTGAGCCCGAGCCTCGCGGAAGACCGTTGCCTCTCGTTCGAGGAACGCGCGTCCGCCGACCGCACTGCAACCATCAATGCCCTGCAGGTGCAGAACCGCGAACTCGCCAGCAAGTTGGAGACAGCCGACCGCCTGACCCGGATCTCCGTCGTGATCCTGATCGGCGGCACGCTGGCGCTGTTCGTGGCCGTGTGCGTTCTTGGCGCGGTGCTGTTGTCACGGCGGCGGGCTCAGGAGCGCGGACGCGCGGCCGAGGTCGGCAGCGATCAGCCCAAGATTGGCGAGCCTGAGCCGTTCGAGCCGCAGCGGCGGCGCATGGGCGTGCTCGCCGTTGTCGCCGGCGCGACGATTGCGGCGGTGCTGATTGTGGCGGCAGGGATCACGCTGTTGCGGACGCATCCCGCGCCGGTGCGCGATCCAGCAGGCCCGTTCGTCGGTTCGGTCTCGTGCACGTTGGATCGCACTGCCAGTCCGGGGGCGGTAGGCGCAGCCGATGTGAGCTTTACCGTGACCGGACAGATGTGCGTCAACGGCCGCACCCTCTATGCACCCGCAGCGAACGGACGCTACCAGCGCGCGATCCTTTCGGCCGAGACACACGGCCTCGACGTGCTGACGATCGATCCGGCAAGCGGTGAATTTCGTCGCGAGCGCTATCCGCTGAGCGACAGCGCCTTCTCGGCAGCGCGGAACGCGACCTCCAATTCCACCGACTATAGCTGCGACGATCCGGAGGCGCGCGGCGCCGTGGCGCAAAGAAACCAAACGCTGATGCGCTTTGCTCAGGCCACTCCGTCTCAACGTTTCGTATGGCGGTGTGAGCGCCGCTAATGCGGCGCGGGCGCCACGCGCCAAATGATGTTGCCAACGTCATCCGCGACCAGAATAGCGCCGGTCGCATCCTCGCCCACGCCGACGGGTCGGCCCTGCGCTTCGTTACGCGCATTGAGAAAACCGGTAAGGAAGTCTTCGACCGGTCCAGCCGGCCGGCCGTTGGTGAACGGCACGAAGACGACTTTATACCCAACGAAGGCGCTCCGATTCCAGGAGCCGTGCTGACCAATGAACGCGCCGTCGCGATAGTGCTCGGGCAGCGCCGTTCCGCGATAGAAATGCAAACCGAGCGAGGCGGTGTGGGCCCCGAGAGCGAAGTCCGGCGTCAGCGCCGTCGCGACCAAGGCCGGGTTTTGCGGCTGCACGCGCGCATCGACGTGCTTGCCCCAATACGAGTAAGGCCAGCCATAGAATCCACCTTCGACGACGTGCGTCATGTAATCCGGGACAAGGTTGTCGCCGAGCATGTCGCGCTCGTTCACTGCCGTCCAAAGCTCGCCTGTACGCGGATCGAACTCCAGGCCGACTGGATTGCGTAAGCCCGATGCGTAAATGCGCATGCCGCTGCCGTCCGGATTGATCTGCCAGATGGCGGCGCGGTTGCGCTCATCGGCTATGCCGTGGTCGGCGATGTTGCTGGACGATCCGACAGAAATGTAAAGCTTCGAGCCATCCGGCGCGACAGCGAGGTTGCGCGTCCAGTGGCCGTTGTCGCCCGCGCGATGCGGCAGCTGCAGGATGGTCGTGCCTTGACCCGGCGTGCGCACCGCGTCGGGCGTGTAGCGGAAGCGGACGACGGAGTCGGTATTGGCGACGTAGAAGTACTGCCCCACGAGCGCCATGCCGAACGGCTGATTCAGACCTTCTGCAAACACATAGTGGGAATCGACGACGCCATCGCGGTTTTCGTCACGGAGCATGGTGATCCGGTTGGCGCTTTCCCCAAGCGCGCCGGCATGTTCCTGAACTGCATTTTCCACCCAGCCCTGAATGCCGCCGCCTCGCGATGCCTGGGTAGAGCTTTCTGCGACGAGCACGTCGCCGTTCGGAAGCGTGTAGATCCAGCGCGGATGATTGAGACCCTCGAAATAGCGCGTGACGACGAAGCCCGCCGGCGCGCGAGGCATGGCGCCCGCAGGCCAACCAACAGCGCGCGCTGCGTTGACCGTTGGAAAGCCGCCTTGCGGCGCCGGCAACGTAGGGTTGGGTCCGAAGCTGCCATTGGTCGGAGGCGGCGGAGTCTGGCCGCAAGCGGCGACGGCAAGCGTCAGCGCAAGAAGTACGCGCTTCATGAACGGCACTATTAGCTGGTTGGCGGTTCGGTACGAGAAGATTCCGACGCACTCATCCAACGACGCACAAAAAACGTCGCTAACAACCAAAGTGCTATCGCAGCGACAATCATGATCACGGCTACGCCGATATTGCCCTCGATCGCCGCCATGATCGCCGCGCCGCCGAAGGCGACGAGCGCTGTCTTCGGCAGAACGCCCAGCGTCATGCCGGCAACAAAAGCTAAGAAATTCACGCGCGCCGCACCAAACGCCATATTGACGACGATGAACGGCGCAGACGGCACGTTTCGGATCAAGAGGCTGGCGAGAAATGCATTCTTATTCATGAAGCGGGTGAAGCGGCCGCCCGTCGCGCCGCCGAAGTGTTTCGCTGTGTGTGCGCTGGTGAGCGCGCCGACGAGGTAGTTCACTGCGCCGGAGATAGTGGTCGCGACCCAGGCGTACCAAAAGCCATTCACCGGCCCGAACGCCGCGACGCAGGCGGCGATCAGAACGAATTGCGGCGCACCAACGAATGACGTGAGCACAAACACGAGGATCGTCGCGACAAGGCCCCAGTGCTGGCGCTGCGCTTGCCCCAACGTCTGGTCGATGAAGGCATTGATCTGCGGCCCGAAATAGAGACGCCCAACGACCAGTAGCACCAGGAAGGCAACGACAAGCGCGGCGGACAAGCCCATCGCGCGCCAGGCGCGGCCGTCCATGTTTTCAACGATATCCGAGAGGCCGCCCGCCTTTTCACGCTTTGGCGGCGGCGCCTCCTCTGTGGGGGCGCTCATGGTGGCAGCCTCTCGCCCGGCCTCGCGGCCGGGTCAAGACGAGACAGCCGTGACGATCCAAGCCGCAGCGTCGCATTTAAGGTCCGACGCTTTAGGCGCGCTGGGCCTTGGCGCCGCCGAACAGAGCGCGGACGTCGAACCAGCGTTTCAACATGGCCGCGCGACGGGCAGCGGCTTCGGGGTTGGCGCTGCCCATCTCGGCGTCGTTCATCGGCGGCATCAGACCCTTGATCAGATCTTCCTCGATGCGGCGGCGATCGATCTCGTCGCGAATGGGATGGAGGATGTAGCGTTCTGTCGCCCCGTAATACCAAAACGCCCGCCCCCATTTTTCGTGGCCCAAGAGGCGATTGCGGATGTCGTGCGCCTTGCCGACATAAAGGGGCTCCAAGAAGAACGCCCAGCGCCGGCGGACGAATACGTAGATTCCTCCCACTCCGGCAGGCGGCATTTGCGCCTTCGAGAGCACGCAGCTGAACTTGTAACGGCGGCCGCTTTCCCCGCGCCAGGTGTGTTTGTCGAAGAAGAACATGGGCCTGCTCCCAGTAGGTGGGCGCGGAAGCTCGACCTCGAATCGTAAATGTCACGTTAATACATTGCGCCCGTTTCGCGACGAGGCGAGCATGGCGACTCAATGGCCCTCGACGCCCTGCCTGCGCTTTCGATGCGCGATCGCCGCAACGATCCGGCAGGCTTCGCCCGCGCCATGGGCGAGAGCTATGCCGCGTTCGGCTTCGCGATCGTAGGCGATCATGGGCTGGATGCCGGCGCGATTGCGCGTGCGCTCAATGCGACGAAGGCGTTCTTCGCGCTGCCGGAGGCAACAAAGCGGAAGTATCGGCTCGAAGGTCAGGCGGGACAGCGCGGCTACATTCCATTCGGCGTGGAAGCGGCGAAGAATGCCAACGCCGTCGATCTGAAGGAGTTTTGGCATGTCGGCCGGGAACTGCCGCCCTGCCATCGCAATCGCTCTTACATGCCGGAAAATGTGTGGCCGGCGGAAATCCCGTCGTTCCACGAAGACGTGTATGGGCTCTATCAGGCGCTGGATTCGATGGGTGCGGAGCTGCTGCGCTCGATCGCGATGTTCCTAGACCTGCCGGCGGATTTCTTCGTGACCGCCACGCGCGACGGCAATTCGGTCCTGCGCCTGCTCCATTATCCGCCGACTCCGCCGAACCCGACCGGCGTCCGCGCCGCCGCGCATGAGGACATCAACGTCATCACGCTCCTCTTGGGCGCGGAAGAAGCGGGCCTTCAGCTCAAGACGCGCGATGGACGCTGGCTTGACGTCAATCCGCCGGAAGGCGCGCTGGTGATGAACGTCGGCGACATGCTGCAGCGGCTGACCAATCACGTATTGCCGTCAACGACGCATCGCGTCGTCAATCCCACGCCCGAGCGCGCGCACCTTTCGCGCTATTCAATCCCATTCTTCCTCCACTTCGCGCCGGATTATCTGATCGAGACAGCGCCGAGTTGCATCACAGCGGAGAATCCGAACCGTTATCCCACACCGATCACGGCGCACGATTTTCTGTATGAGCGTTTGCGCGAGATCGGGCTGGCCTAGCGCCAGGGACTGTCGGCGTCGCTCGGCTTCAGCGGATCATGACCCCAATTCATGAGCGCGTAACGCCACCGCGAGGTCTCACGGTTCTTCTGCGGAGCTTGGGTTCGCAAACGTTTGATGAAGCTGACGACGCGACGCATGTGCTTGATGTCGTCTGCTGTCAGCGATTTCTTGCGCAGGACGACAAGAATGCGCTTTCCCGATTTGCGGCCAATGCTTTCGCCATCGCCAGAATCTTGGCCGACGGATTTGGACTCGTTTGTATCCAGCCACGCCGCGAGTTCGCGCGCTGTGAGGTTCACAAGCGCGCGGAACGAGCGTTCGACTTCTTCGTCGGTCGCCTTGGCCATGACGGTTCAGATGGCGAAGCGGACGCCGGTCATTTGCACGCTCAAATCCCAAAGCTTGTCAGCGATTGCCGGATCGATGGCCCAAGGCCGCACGCCGGCGAACGACTTGTCATAAGCGGGCACGGCTTGGGCGATGTCGCAATCTTCGCAATAGACGCCGCCCTTGCCGTCGAGCTGGGCATTGGTGGCGCACCACACGCTGGTGGCGGCGCCCTGGCTCGGCGTCTTGAAGCGGTCGTTGACGTTGCCGTTTTCGTCGATCCAGCCCATGGCGCGCTTCTCTTCGTCCGGCATGAAGCGCTGCAAGTCGGTCATGATGCCGCCGGGATGAACCGCAAACGCGCGCACGCCGTGCGCGGCGCCGCGCTTATCGAGGCCGATAGCGAAGAGTGAGTTGGCGGATTTGGCGCGGCCGTAGGCTTCCCACTTGTCGTACGGCGTCGCGTTGAAGCTCGGGTCTTCGAGATTCACCGGCGAGCGGCGATGGCCGATCGACGAAAGCGACACCACGCGCGCGCCTTTGTTTATGGCGGGCCAAAGCCGCGCGGTGAGTTGGAAGTGCCCGAGATGGTTGGTGGCAAATTGCGCTTCGTAGCCGCGAGCGTCGCGCATCAGTGGCGAGGCCATGATGGCGGCGTTGTTGATGAGGATATCGAGCTTGCGGTTCGAACCGAGGAAATCATTGGCGAAGGCATCGATCGAGCCTGGATCGGCGAGATCGAGCGACGCTTGCTCGACGTTGGCGATGCCAGCGAGCGCAGCGCGCGCCTTCTCGGGCGTGCGCGCCGGTACGATCACCGTCGCGCCTGCGCCCGCGAGCGCCTTGGTGGTTTCGAGACCCAAGCCGGAATAGCCGCCGGTGACAATTGCGACTTTGCCTTTCAAGTCGCGCCCGCCCAGCGCTTCGCGCGCTTCGGTGCGCATGCCGTAGCCTGAGGGGATCGGCGCTTGTGCTGTGCTCATGGGTAAATCCTGTTGAACGCTTCGATGGTGATGGCGCGGTCGGCGGGTTGGCCGTCGACTCTTAGGGCGTCAGGAGCAAACGCAGCGGTGTGGGAGGCACGCGAGACCCAAATGTGGCTCGTGGGCACGAACCAGCTCTCGTCGTCGAGCGTGCCGGCTTGGATGAAGACCCATTGGAGCGCTTGCACTGGCTCGTGCCATAGGCGCACGCCGCAGCGCGCGCAGCGCACGATATCGATCTCGCGCCCGCTTTGGGCGACCTTGCGCCAGCGCGTGACCTCTCCCGTATGTGTGAACGCGGTGCGGTCGCCGAGCACGACGGAGGAATGGCCGCCGCCAGAGAGCTTCTTGCAATCGTTGCAGTGGCACGCGTTCAGCGCCAAGGGACGAGAATTGTAGGTGAAGCGCACCGCGCCACAAAGACAGCCGCCGGTGTGTGGCGGATCGGGAATTAGCGGACGGCTCATGCTTTAACAGGCTTCACCAAAGACGCCGCCTTATTCGCACCGGCGCGCGCTTCGTCGGTATCCTTTCCTCGCGCGACAGCAACCCCCATGCGCCGCTTCTTGAAGCTTTCAGGTTTGCCGAAGAGACGCAACTCGGTATCCGGCACGGCGAGCGCTTCGGCAACGCCATCGAAAGCGATGCCTTTTTCCTCCATGCCGCCATAGATCACCGCGCTGGCGCCGGGCGCGCGCAGCGAGACATCGACAGGCAAGCCGAGGATGGCGCGAGCATGCATCGCGAACTCGCTTTGGTTCTGCGACGCGAGCGTGACGAGGCCGGTATCGTGCGGGCGCGGGCTAACCTCGGAGAACCAGACTTGATCATTCTTCACAAACAGCTCGACGCCAAAAATGCCGGCGCCGCCGAGCGCGGCAGTGACCTTGCCGGCGATATCGCGTGACTTCTCTAGCGCCGACGCACTCATCTTTTGCGGTTGCCAACTTTCAACATAGTCGCCGTCGACCTGCACATGCCCGATCGGTTCGCAGAAATGCGTGCCGTCGGCGGCGCGCACGGTAAGCAACGTGATCTCAAAATCGAAGTCGATCTGCCCTTCGACAATCACGCGCGGCTGCTTCACGCGGCCGGCGGAGAGCGCATAGTCCCACGCCGTGGCGACATCGGCTTGGCTTTTGAGCCGGCTTTGGCCCTTGCCGGATGACGACATCACCGGCTTCACGAAACACGGGAAGCCGATCTGATCGATCGCGGCCTGCATCTCTTCGAGCGATGAGGCGAACGCGTAGGGTGAAGTCGGTAGCTTCAGCTCTTCCGCAGCGAGGCGGCGGATGCGCTCGCGGTTCATGGTGATGTGGGCGGCTTTCGCCGTAGGGATCACGCGCGCGAGGCCGGCCTCTTCAATCGCTACGAGTTCGTCTGTGGCGATGGCTTCGATCTCCGGCACAATGATGTGCGGGCGCCCTAGCTCGACCAGCGCGTGCAACGCCTTCGCGTCGGTCATGTCGATGACGTAAGCACGGTGCGCGACTTGGGCGGCGGGCGGATTTTCGTAGCGGTCGACGACGATGGTCTCGACGCCGAAGCGCTGCAGCTCGATGACGACTTCCTTGCCGAGTTCGCCGCCGCCCAGGAGCATGACTTTGAGCGCAGAGGGCGAAAGTGGCGTGCCGATGCGGGTCATGACGCCTTGCCTAACATCGCACGCACGGTGCGCCCAACTTCTTCGATCGGATGCGCTGCCGCCGCGTCACGCACCTTCCGCAGGTTCGTGCTGCCTGCGCGATACTCCGTCATCCAGTCGCGCGCGAACTTGCCGGATTGGACGTCAGCCATCACGGCGCGCATCGCATCTTTCACGTGCGCGTCGATGATGCGCGGGCCGGTGATGTATTCGCCCCACTCCGCAGTGTTGGAGATGGCGTCGTGCGTGCCGGCGATGCCGCGTTCGTGGATGAGGTCGGAGAGCAGCTTCACTTCGTGCAGGCAGTCGAAATACGCCAACTCCGGCGGCCAGCCCGCTTCGACCTGCACTTCCCAGGCGGTGCGGATGAGATTGACCAGCCCACCGACGAGCACGACTTGCTCGCCATAGAGGTCGCCTTCGGTCTCGATCCTGAACGTCGACGGGATCATGCCGGCGCGCCCGCAGCCGATGGCGGCGGCATAGGAGTAAGCCAGAGCTTCGGCGCCGCCATTGTCTTGCGCCGCGGCGACGATGGCCGGCAGCCCACCGCCTTTGGTGAACGCTTCGCGGAGCGCGTTGCCTGGTCCTTTCGGCGCCACCATCAGCACGTTCACGTTCGCGGGCGGTTTGATGAAGCCGTAATGGTAGGCGAAGCCGTGCACGAACATCAGCGTCTGGCCGGCGCGCAGATACGGCGAGATTTGCGCCGCGTAGAGGTCGGGCATCACTTCGTCCGGCGCGCACATGACCAACACGTCGCGGGTTTTCGCCGCCTCGGCGACAGAGATGACGGAAAAACCCGCTGCTTTCGCCTCTACGGCGCGACGCGCGCCCTCGTGCAACGCAACCGCGACGTCGACGCCGCTGTCTCGCAAATTGAGCGCATGCGCGTGCCCTTGCGCGCCGTAGCCGATGACGGCGACTCCTCGGGCCTTGATCAGCGCGCGGTCGGCGTCCGCTTCGTAAAGCACGCGCATTGCAGCAACTCCTGCGAGTTTGGTCTTGCGTCTGTAACGAAGGCGCTTAGCCTCCGCCATGGACTCGGGGGAGTTATCGATGCGCTATCCTATGATCTTCATTGCTGCGGGGCTGATCTGCCTGCTGATTGGCGAGGCCTTCGGCATTTGGATGTCACAGGCGCCGGAGCGCTTTCCGCTGCATCCCGCCCACGCGCACTTGAACCTGACCGGCTGGGTGACGCTCGCTCTCTACGGGCTCATTCACCGGACCTATCCTGACCTTGGCACCGCCAGGCTCGCGCCCATCCAGTGCCTCTTTGCGATTGTCGGACCGTTCGTGATGTCGTCCGGCATTTTCGTCGCTATCCAAAGCGGCGAACGCGACGTGATGCTGGCCATCCTTGGCTCATTGCTGGTGGTCATCGGCACCGTGCTGTTTGCGATCATGTTCACAGGCAAGGTGGCGTTGGTCCGGCATAAGTCGTGACCAACGGCTCGGAGGTCGTCCGCTTCTGGCGCGACGCCGGGCCGAAGGCTTGGTTTGTGGCGGATGAGACTTTCGACGGGCGCTGCCGCACTTTCGAAAAGACGCATCACGCAGCAGCCCGGCAAGAGCTTGGGGCGTGGGAGCTGGAGGCCGAGGGCGCGCTGGCGCTCGTGCTGCTGCTCGATCAGATCCCGCGCAACATCTACCGCGGTTCGCCGCATGCGTTTGCCACCGACAGGCTGGCGCAAGCTGTGGCACAGCGCGCGATCGCCAATGGCTTCGATGCACAAACCGAGGTTGCGCTGCGCTTCTTCTTCTATATGCCGCTTGAGCACTCCGAAGACTTGGCCTCACAGGACGAATGCGTGCGGCTGATGGCGGCGCTCGGCAATGCCGAGTACCTGCGATACGCCAATCTGCATCGCGACATTGTCGCGCGCTTCGGCCGCTTTCCACATCGCAATGTCGCGCTCGGGCGCGAAAGCACCGCTGAAGAACTGGCGTATCTCGCTGGCGGCGGCTTCCGCGGCTAGTTTACACCGGCGTCGACAGCGTACTTCCAGTTGCCGTCGAGATCGCGGGTCCAGATCGAGATGTAGCGGCCGGTTGTGCGCGTCCCGTCGGGTGCGAGGTATGTCGCATTCCCCCAGGTCCAGCCCATGTCGCCGCGTTCGGAAACGCGGCCTGCTTCCGGCGCCCATTCGATGTGCTGCCCCGCCGGCCAATTGGCGAAGAGCGAGACGATGGCGTCGTGACCCTGCGTGACCGCCTGGCGCGAGAGCATGATGGCGTCGTCATCGGCATAGGCTGCGAAGGCTGCTGGTACGCCGTCAGCCTGCGCCTTGGCCGCGAATGCGCGATCGGCGCCGAGCAACTCGTTCAGCGCCGCCTGATGGAATTCCTCTTCCGTGCGCGAACCTGCAATCTCGGAGAGTCGCAATGCGAGGCGGCCGGCGGAATCGTTTGCAACGGCGCAATTGCGCGTGAGGCTGGTTGAGCGTCCTTCGAGCGCGACCTCAACGAAAACCTGCTCGCCGCCGGGGCAGACGTCGCCAGCTTGAGCGCCGCCAAGCGCTCCGGTGATGCCCATCGCGGAGCGCGCGAGCGCGATGATCTCGCTGGCTTGCGCGGCGCCGACGTCAGTCACGCGCGGCGCGTCAGATCCCCAAAGCCACCAGCCCGTCGAGGGATGGCCGGTGAAGCGGCGTACATAAAGCTTGGCGCCGTCATTGCGCTGATCGAAGCGAATGACCCGCGCGACGCCGCCTTGCGGCGGCTGAATCGTCACGCGGACGGACGCGCTGATGCCGTCCGCGAGCAAAATGGCGCGCCCGCCTGTCGTCGGCGTCACGTCCGTCGCCGTGAGTGACTGCGCCCAATCGGGCGCGCGCAACGCAAGGTTCTGCGCCGCCGCGCCCAAGCTCAGTGCAAGTGCAAGCGCCGCGCACACGCCAGCCGCGCGAAGTGTTCTGATCATCCCGCCCTCAAACTCGTCGTCCCTTGGCCGGCAACCTACGCCAGCGTCCCCCGCGCCCGCCAGCCCTCTACTGTCATGGCTCTGGTCGCGGATGCCGTACCGGTTGGCCGTCGCGGAGGACCCAACGCGATGTGCCGGCGACACGGTCGATTTCATTCTGCAAGTCGCGGACTGTTTGAGGCATGCCAGCGCTCAAGCCGCCATAATCAGTCACGCTCTTGCGGACACCGTTGCGTTCGAGGACGACCACCTGGGTCGGCAGATCGGTGACGTGAGCGCGGTATTCGTCATTCAGCGACTCGAAGCGGACATCCTCGAAGCGGCGGAGCAAGCCTTGCACGGTTTCGGGCGAAATCGTCGCATGCTGCTCACCCATCACGTTCACGAAATTGCGCCCGATATAGGTGACCTGCCCATCGCCGGTGATGGTGACAGTGTAAACGGGGCAAAAGCCGAAGCAGGCGCCGCGCGTCAGCGTGATCGCCACGGGCCCGCTCTGTTGGGCTGGCGCGTCGACAGGTGCACATGCCATCGCGAGCACTCCAAACAATCCAAACAGGGCGTGCGCCAACTTCATCACGCTACCTCTTCAACAACATCGCTTCGCGTGCAGCGATCCATTTCTCGTCGCGGCGCTGTAGCAAGAACCCAGGGTACCGCGCTTCCAGCGCCTCACCGAGTTCCGCCGCCAATCTGAAACTCGACTTCTTGTCATCCATGCGGCCGATCGCGAGCTGACGCAGCATCTGTCCGCGCCGGCGCGGGTCGATGGCGTTCTGCACTTCGGAAACAAGCAGGCGTCGGCACTTGATCATGAAGCGCGCGGCGTCCTCGTCAGGCCCGCCTTCAGGGGCAAGGCGCTCGATTTGCGCGCTGGCGAAGACGACAGCGTCGAGAATGGGCGGGCGGAAACCTTGGAACGCACCCTCTTTTTCCTGGCCGTGTTCGCTGGGCGCTTCATTGGGAAAGAAGAGCCGCCCGCGGTCAGCTGAGGATGAGAGCTTTTGGCACGTGTCGAATGCAAGCCGCTTGAAATCATCCGGACTGTGAATGGCGCCTCGACCGCGCGCGAGATAGGCGCCCTCCGACACCAGATCGATGGCTTCATGCGCCCAGGACAGCACCTCGGCGTCCATTTGCGCCTTGAGGCTTTCGAATTGCAGCGCCGTTTGGCGGCGCACGACCACCCAGTTTAGCACCAACGACGCCAGCGCCAGCGCCGCCGAAACCGCAGCGACCCACTCGTTGACACCCCAATTCATGCCGCAAGTCCTAACCTTTGTGCTGCGGTTGCGAAAGCTGAAGGTGGCGGTCGTACCCGCGGCGGCGGTGTGACCCGCGTCTCTCACGAAATCGTGCGCGCCTCTAAGCGCCATTGGGCGTAAGGTGAGCCTCTCTAGGGAGAGACCTCATGACACCGAGCAAGCTCATGATCGGCGCCGCTTTGGCGTGCGCGATTTGCATTGCGCCCAGCGCATTGGCGAACGGTCCAAGCGGCGGTGGGGGCATGAGCAGCAGCGGCATGAGTTCAACGCCGCGCGGCGGCGATCGCGATCCGGCGGTGGCCTACCAAGCCGGCGTTGCAGCGCTGCAAGCGCACAATTACACGGAAGCCATTCGGCAATTCCGCATCGCGCAACATGCAGCGCCTCGCAATGGAACTGTGAATTACGCCCTTGGGCTCTCCTATCTGGGCGCCAACGACAAGAACAACGCGCGCGATTCGTTGCGCACCGCCGTGCAAGACGCGAGCGCTCCGGTGGGCTCGCATTTGCAATACGCCCTCGTTTCAATTGATCTCGGCGACCGCAACGCGGCGGTCGAACAACAGACTTGGGCGCAACATGCGGTGAGCGCATGCGACGCCGCTTGTGGCGACGCGCGCCGCGGCCTGCTGCAGTCGGCGTACGACCAGATCACGCAAGCGCTCAATCCGCCCGCGCCCGCCGCAGCGCCGAGCACATCGACGCCCTCAACGACGACGGATCCGGCGACGACGGGATGGAATTTCCCGAGCGTTCAGGAAGGCAGGCAATCTTTTGCAGAAGCAGTTGGCCTCCTGAACCAGGCCCGCTATGAGGAAGCGCTGGTCGCGCTCGAACGTACGCAAGCCGCCGTCGGCCCGCACCCGGATATCCTGACCTATATGGGCTTCGCCAATCGCAAGCTTGGCCGTTACGACCAATCCTTCGCCTATTATCGCCAGGCGCTCGGCATTGATCCAGACAATCTCGGCGTGAACGAGTATCTCGGCGAGCTCTACGTACAGCTGGGCGACATGCCGCGCGCACGTCAGCAATTAGCGCGACTCGACGAGCTTTGCGCTTATGGTTGCGCGCAGCGTGAAGAATTGGCGCACTGGATTCATGCGGCGGGCCGTTGAAGGTTGCACTTGCTGCTCTTGTCTTAGGCGCAGCGGCGGGAGGCGCCGCGCCGCACCTGCTGCGTGCGCAAGCGTGGACAATGGATGGACCAGCGCTCGCGCATGATCTGACGCACGCGCCGCGCGAGTGTGTGGGAACGCTCAGTCCGGATGCGGAGGCGGGCCGTGCGCTGTTTCGCAGTCCGGGCTTGCTTGGCGGGCCAGCGGCGCGGCTCGGACTGTCGTGCAATGCGTGCCACACAAACGGGCGCGTCAACGCGACGTTTTTCTTGCCCGAATTGACCAATCGCGCAGGCGCCGCGGACGTGACATCGGAATGGGCGAGTAAGGTGCGTGGCGACAGCGTGATGAACCCCCGCGACATTCCCGATCTTGTCGGCGTGTCGCAACGGCCAACGCATGGAAGGCTCAACGATCCGTCGCTCGAACATTTCGTTCACAGTGTGATCGAGGAAGAATTTCAGGGCGAGCCACCCAGCTCGCAGGCGTTCGACGCTTTGATGGCTTATCTGCGCGCATTGGACACAAACGTTTGTGGACCGGGCGAAGTCGCAATCACGCTGAGCGACGCGGCCGGTGACGTGCGGCGCGCGCTCGCAGGGGCGCAGCGGGCGGACGCGCAGACAGCAAGCGCGCTCTTGCTCGCGGCGCAGGACGCGATGGGCCGCGTCGTGGAACGGCTGCCGCAAGCGCGGTTTGTGCGCCAGCGGGCGGCGCTGGAAGCATTGGCGCGCGAGCTGGGCGCGATGCGGACCTCCGCCGATGTGCATGCAGCGCTGGAAACGGGAGCCGCTGGTTGGAGCGCGCGGTTCGACGCGATCGTCGCGCAAATCGCGCCACGCGAGCGTCAGACGTATTTCAACGAAGCAACGTTACGCGTGGCCTTCAGCCGCCGTTAGCGAGCGCCGTTCGCGCAGCCTCGATGCGCGCTTCCAAATCTGCGGCAACGATCGGCGTCCAACCCGGCATCTGGTTGGCCATCCAGGTGAACTGGCGCTTGGCGTAGTGACGAGTGTCGCGTTTGCCGATCTCCACCGCCTCCGCTAGCGTGATCTCGCCACGCAGATGCATCATCAGTGCAGGTGCGCCATGTGCCTTCATGGCAGGCAGCGACGGATCGAGATTGCGTGCCGCGAAGGCGCGAACTTCATCAAGCGCACCGCCGGACAGCATTGTGTCGAAACGTGCGTCGATCGCCGCGTAGAGCTGCGCGCGATCTGGCATGAGCTTCACGCCGGCCCATTCGCTCGTCGCAAGCGCTGGCTTTGTGTTTGCCTGTAACGCGCTAATGCTTTCGCCCGTCGTCTCGAACACTTCCAGAGCACGCAAGATGCGCGGCGCATCGTTTGGCTCAAGTCGCGTCGCGGTTTGTGGATCGAGACGCGTGAGTTCGGCATGGAGCGCTGGCGCGCCCTCCATTTCGGCGCGCGTGCGCAGGCGTTCGCGCACATCCGGATCGGACGCGGGAATGTCGGCAAGTCCCTGTGTCAGCGCTTTGAAATAGAGCCCCGTCCCGCCGACAAGGACCGGCGTCTTTCCGCGGGCGCTGATGTCGCGTAGCGCTGACAACGCATCGGTCAGCCAGCGGCCTGTGGAATAAGGCTCGCCTGCGTCCGCATAGCCGTAGCGATGGTGCGGCGCGCGCGCCTCCTCTTCCACCGTCGGACGTGCAGTGAGTACGCGGAAATCGCGATAGACTTGCATGCTGTCGGCGTTGACGATCTCGCCGCCGATGCGCTCGGCCAACGCCAGCGCGAGCGTTGATTTACCGCTTCCGGTTGGGCCCATGATCAGAAGAGCGCGCCTCATTTCCCCTCCTTTTGAGAGGAGGGCGCCATGGGGTGGGGTGAACCGTCACGGTTTGTGATGATGCGCACGGGCTCCGCATGCACTACTTGCTTCGCAGATGCATAGGCGATCGCGCACTGAGGTTCACCCCACCCCCTGCCTCCTCCCCGTATGGAGAGGGGCGATTTGAGTCAGCACGCCCTCGTTTTTGTCGCGCCGCCGGATGACAAACCGGCTTATCGCGAAGCGCTGCTCATGCTTGGGCGCGTGGCGCTCGCGCGCAAGCTGCCGCCGCCGGACGTGCTCTCGGGCTGGGAAAGCGCTGAATGGATTTACTCGAGCGCCGACGGTGATTTGCGCCAGGAAGCGGCGGCCGCGGTCGCGGAGCTGCCGATCGATTGGGCGCTCGTGCCGGTGGCGGGACGAAAGAAACGGCTGCTGGTCGCCGACATGGATTCCACCATCATCAATGTCGAATGCCTGGACGAACTGGCGGACTTTGCCGGCATCAAGCCGGAGATCGCCACCATCACAGAACGCGCCATGCGCGGCGAACTGGCGTTCGAGCCGGCGCTGATCGAGCGCGTCGCGAAACTCAGGGGATTGCCGCTGGGAGATTTGCAGCGCTGCTACGACGAACGGGTGCGTCTCAATCCGGGCGCGCGAGCCCTGGTGCAGACAATGCGGGCCAATGGCGCGAAGTGCGTCCTCGTGTCGGGAGGGTTCTCTTTCTTCACGTCGCGGGTCGCCGCGGCGGCTGGCTTCAATACGGAGCGCGCAAATGTGCTGCTCGATGATGGGAAAACGCTCACCGGCGATGTGCAACGGCCTATTCTTGGGCGCGAGGCCAAGATGGAAACGTTAGAACGCGAAGCATCTGCGCTCAGCATCAGCGTAGGCGAGACGCTTGCCATCGGGGACGGCGCCAATGATCTCGACATGATCAAGACCGCGGGCTTCGGCATCGCCTATCGGGCCAAGCCCATCGTCGCTGCCGAAGCGCATGCGCGTATCGAGCACACCTCGCTGGAAACCGCGCTCTTCTTCCAGGGCTATCGCCGCGGCGAGTTCGTCTCGTGAGCCTGCCTAGGACGCCAAAGGCTGTTGTCTTCGATCTCGACGGCACGCTGATCGACTCCGAAGCGCTGGTGCGCGAGGCGTATTTCACGACCTGCAGCCAGTTCGGCGTCGCGCTGAGCGACCCGCAATTTCTTTCGCTGATCGGCCTCAATCGCGACGACAACGACGTGCAGCTGCGCGGGTATTTCGGCCCGGACTTTCCGTTGGAGGATTTTCACGTCGCCAATCGCGCATTCCTTCTGGAGCGCGTCGCGCCGCTGAAGCCCGGAGCGCAAGAACTGATGGACGCCCTCGACACATTGGAAGCGCCTTACGCGCTTGCCACGTCGTCCGGACCGCCGTGGGTGGAGCGGCATTTCGCGGCTTACCGCCTAGCGGATCGGTTTAAGGCGGTGATCACCCGCGCCGACTGCGCCAACAGCAAACCGCATCCGGAACCGTACCTCAAAGCGAGCGCTGCACTGCTGACTGAGCCGGCAAACGTGCTGGCGCTGGAAGACTCACACGCGGGCGTGCGCTCGGCGCATGCGGCCGGTTGTATGACAATCATGATCCCGGACTTGCTCGCGCCCAACGAGGAGATGCAGGCGAAGGCGCTACACGTATTCGAAACACTGCATGATGTGCGGGCGCTGCTCAGCTCCGCGCCAGCAAACGGCGGTAGGTGACGCCGCCGCCGCGATTAACGCGGACGACGACGGGCTGTTCGCCGATCGAGGCACGCCCAGCGATAGCTCGGGCCGTGTTCAGGGTGTCGACGCGCTGAAATGCAATCTGCTCAATCACATCGCCCGGCCGCAGCACGCCGTCATTGGCGCCACCAATGTCAGCGCCGACCACGACCAGACCACGCACGTTCGGATCAATCTGGAATTCTTCGCGCAGACCCGCATCGAGTTCATTGAGAGACACGCCGAAGATGCGGCCGCCACGCGGCCCGCCGTCACGGCGCGGCGCAACGCCGCCCTCGTCGTCATTCGACGCGCGCGTCTGTTCGCCGCTTTCTTGCAGGCGCTGGATGTTTGCGTTGATGGTCATGCGGCGGCCGTCGCGCACGATGTCGATCGGCACCGACGCGCCGATCTGCGCATCACCGATCATGCGTGTCAGCGCACGGCTGTTCGGCACAGCGCGGCCGCCGAAGCGCAGCACAACGTCGCCCGAACGCAAGCCGGCTGCGTTTGCGGGGCCGTTCGGCGTGATGCGCGTGATCACGGCGCCGGGTAGATCGCCATTGTCACTGTTCACGTCCGAGAGCCTGACGCCCAGCCAACCGCGGCGGATTTCGCCGTAGCGCAGGATTTGTGCGACGACCGGCTGCACAATCGAGGTCGGCGTCGCAAAGCCAATGCCGACCGAGCCACCGCTCGGAGACAGGATCGCCGTGTTCATGCCAATGACGTCACCGTTCACATTGAAGAGCGGCCCGCCCGAATTGCCGCGATTGATGGCGGCGTCGGTCTGGATGAAGTCGTCATAGCGGCCAGCGTCGAGATTGCGGTTGCGCGCTGAGACCACACCCACGGAAAGCGAACCACCCAGCCCGAACGGATTACCGATGGCGAGCACCAGATCGCCGACGCGCGCCGTGTCGCTGTCGCCGAAGCGGACGAACGGCAAAGGCCCGCGCGCATGCACGCGGATGACGGCGATGTCGGTGGCGGCGTCGCGGCCGACGACGGTCGCGGGATAGTGCTGATTGTTCTGCAGAATGACTTCGATGGTATCGGCTTCGGAGATGACGTGATTGTTGGTAACCACAACGCCGTCAGCCGAAATGATGAAGCCGGAGCCGAGCGAGGTCACTTGCGAATTTTCGGCAAGTCCCTGGTTGAAGCGCTCGAGCGGCGAGCCCGGCGGGAAGCGCGGCGTCTCGGCGCCGGACTCCACCCGCTGGCTGGTGGCGATGTTGACCACGGCCGGCGTCAGCCGCTCCGCCAGGTCGGCGAAGCCGGTCATCGGCAGGCGCGATTGCGCCAAAGCCGGCGCCGTAAGCGCCGTCAACGCCAAGGCGGCCAAAAGCGGTCGGACGTGCATAAACGAATTGCTCCCGCGCCGGACCCTAGCGTGCGGCCAGGGCGGTTCAACGGCGGAACGCCGCTCGCACAGAATTTCCTGGGGGCGCTTGTCTCGTTCCCGCATGGGCCGATATGTCGAGCCAGAATTCCAATGAGCACCCGCCCGACCCTCAAGGACAAAGTGGCCGAACGCCTCGACGCCATCGCCGATCCGGCGAGCGCCGATGGGCTGGTGCGCGCTGGACGCGTGACTGGGCTGGAGGTGCGCGAGGACGGCGCGGTTTCGTTCACGATCGAGGCGCCCGCCGATGATGTGGCACGCTATGTGCCGCTGCGCGATCGGGCTGAAGCCGAGGTGCGCGCGCTCGCCGGCGTGAAGAGCGTAATCGCGGTGCTGACGGCCCACGAAGCGAAGGCGCCGAAGGCGGGCGGCATCGCGCGGGTGAGGCATGTGATTGCCGTGGCGAGCGCTAAGGGCGGCGTTGGAAAGTCGACCGTGGCTGTGAACTTGGCATGTGCGTTTGCATCGCTCGGTTTGAAGACGGGCCTGCTCGATCTCGATGTCTATGGTCCCTCCGCGCCGACGCTGCTCGGCATTGCGGGCGAGAAGCCGGCGCCGGGAGCGGACAAAACGATAAAGCCTATCAATGCGTTCGGCTTGAAGACGATGTCCATCGGCTATCTTGTCGATCCCGCTTCGCCAATGATCTGGCGCGGCGCGATGGCGACAAGCGCCGTGCGGCAGATGATTGATGATGTGGTTTGGGGCGATCTCGATGTGCTGCTGCTCGATTTGCCACCGGGCACCGGCGATGTGCAGTTGACGCTTGTGCAGCGCGTGCCGCTGGCGGGCGCTGTGATCGTCTCGACACCGCAGGAAATGGCGCTGGCGGATGTGCGCCGTGGCCTGGCGATGTTCGAGAAGACGCATGCGCCTATTCTGGGGATCATCGAGAACATGGCGTATTTCGAAACGCCGGATGGCGTGCGTTCGTACATTTTCGGCGAAGGCGGCGCGCGGCGAACAGCCCTGCAGGCAGGCGCGCCGTTTCTGGGTGAAATCCCGATCGATGTGGCGCTTCGCGAGAGCTGCGATGCGGGCGCGCCTTTGGTGGCGACGAAGGCTTCGCATCCGGTGTCGAAACGCTTCGTCGAGATCGCGGAAACGGCGCGCGGCAACATCGCACGTCTGAACAAGCCGGCGCCGGTGATCAAGGTCATTTAGCCCGCGCGTTCGAGCTTGCTCAGATCGGCGGAGCGCAGCGCGTCGAGGTTGCGGCCAATCTTGTCCGCGGGCCAATCCCACCAAGCGATCTCCAACAGCCGCGCGATCGTCGCGTCATCGAAGCGCTTCTTGATGAGCTTCGCTGGATTGCCGCCGACGATGGCGTAGGCGGGCACACCTGAAACCACTACGGATTCCGTCGCGACGATTGCGCCTGAACCGATCCGCACGCCTGGCATGACGGTGACGCTGGCGCCGATCCAAACATCATGTTCGACGATTGTGTCGCCGCGATTTTCTTTGGCCCAATCATTGGGATCGAAACCTTCCTCCCAGCCACCGCCGAAGATGTTGAAGGGATACGTCGAAAATCCGCCCATGGCGTGATTGGCGCCGTTCATGATGAAACGCACGCTATGGGCGAGCGCGCAGAATTTGCCGATGCGCAGCCAATCGCCGACGAATGGATAGTGATAAAGCACGCACTTCTCATAGAAGTGCTCAGGTCCGTCGGGATCATCATAATAGGTATATTCGCCGATCTCGATATTCTCCGCTTTGACGAGCGGCTTCAGGAAGCCCACCCGCGGCGCAGCCTTCATTGGGTGCGGATCATTTGGGTCGGGACCGGACATCTTATTCGGCTGGCTCGCTCATCACCACGTGTCGGCCTTCAGGGCCCAGATTGATCAAGATAGCAATCGCGATCCCCGCGACTACCGCCGCAAGCGCAAGAGCTTGGCCGTACTGCCAGCCATTGTGCTCGACGAGGAAAGTCTGACCGTACGGCACGCCGGCGCTCAAGAGATTGCCGACCTGATAGACGAAGCCAGGGAATGTGCCGCGCACATCGCCTGGCGAAATTTCGTTCAAATGCGCTGGCACAACGCCCCACGCGCCCTGCACGCAGAATTGCAGCGCAAACACGGCTGCCGCAAACATCACCGGCGTGGTCGAATAGAAGGCCCACATCGGGATCATCGGCAACACCAACAGCGCGCCAATCGTGATCATGCGGCGGCGGCCGATGATTTGCGACAGCGTGCCGGAGGTGATGCCGCCGCAAATGGCGCCCAGCGAACCGAAAGCGATGATGGTGCTTGCCGTCGAGGCGTTGAAGCCCTGCTGGATGCGCAGGAAATTCGAGTAGAAGTCCTGCGTGCCGTGACTCAATGAATTGAAAGCCGCCATCAGGATCATCGCGAAGAGCGCCAGGCCGAAATGCTTTCGTCCGAATGCGAGCGCGGCAATCGCAATGCCGATGACGGTGGCGGCTATGGACACCAGCGGCGGCACCGCGAGCATGTTCAGTGACGTTGTGAAGAGCGAAAGCTGACCAACGATGGCGAGGCCGACACCGAGAAACCCCGCGGCCATTGCGGATGGTTGCAAAGCTGCGGCTTGGGTTTGGCCGCGCTTCCAGTTCGGCGATTCCGGCACACCCATGCGGATGAAAACGACGAGCAAAGCCGGGATGGCGCTGAGCATCACCAATACGCGCCAGCCATGATCTTGCAGCAGGAACGCGGCAGCTCCCGCCGCGATGAGGCCGCCGGTTGGATATCCGGTTTGCAGCAGCCCCGAGACGATACCCCGGGATTCTGGGCGCATGTGCTCCATGGCGAGCGATGAGCCGACGCCCCACTCGCCGCCCATGGCGACGCCGAAGAGGCAGCGCAGGATGAGGAAGGTCATGTAATCGGGCGCGAAGGCGGAAGCGAAGGCGAGCGCTGAGTATGTGAGCACGTTGAGCATCAGGATCGGGCGGCGGCCAAAGCGATCGGCGAGACGCCCGAAGATGAAGGCGCCGATGGGCCTGAGCGCGAGCGTTGCGGTGATGACCAGACCGAGCGCCGTTGCGGGGACGTGGAATTCGTCGGCAACGTCCTTGGTGATCAGCGTCAGCATCAGGAAGTCGAACGCATCGAGCGTCCAGCCGAGATAGGCGGCGATGACCACGTTTCTCTGCGTCGCGGTCCAGCCGCGCAGCGCCGATATGATCATGCTCGCCCCCTGTTTGCTTGCACCCGTATGATCGACGGTGCGCGCCAGTTCAACCGGTTGTGCTCGCCAAAGCGCGTGCTTTGCGAGGTTCGCTTCAAACTTCTCCCAACAAAGTGGGAGACGGGGCGCGCTGAGATGCGCTGAAGGTGGTTTGGGTTCTGCGTCGTGCATCGCTGCACAACGCCGCGCTTCTCAAGCGCGCCCCGTGCGATCGTTTGTTGTCGCCGGCGCCGTCGCGGGAGGTATTTCACTCCTGGAGGCGGTTCCGCCGGCGGCGTGCATTGGAGCTGCCTGCTCCATGGACCCCAGCGGTTGCTACCCCGCTGACTTGGCTCTTCGGATCGTCTCGAAGAGCGCTTCACGCTCGATCGCATCTCTTGCGTCTGGATGCTCGGCTAGCAACGAGACCTCCCATGCGAGAGATGGAGCGCAGTGTAAGTCCGTTTCAAACCGGTCGGATTGCGCGGCGAAATTCAACCTAATTTTGGAGCGCGGGCATCTTGCCCGCTCTTTGTTTGCATTGAGAAAAGAGCGGGCGGGACGCCCGCGCTCCGGGCAGCGACTCGGCCGAATTTCGCGCCGCCAATCCACGCATTCGCAATCGGCTTTCTGTCGCTGCGTCCGCGTTGCATACTCCCGGCATAGCTGCGCCTTGGGGGCGTTCATGTCAGTTTTGCCGGCCGTGTTGCCGCGCCTTCAGGGCGTTTGGCTCAGCCTGTTTCGCGCACTCTTCTGCGTCGCGTTCGCGGTGACGCTGTTTTCCGCCATCGGCGCCACCGTGCTCGAAATGAACCCACGCGAGGCCGCGCCCGGTTGGCGCACGCTGATCGAGCGCGAATACAGCTATGGCATCCGTATTTTTCCACCTGCTGGCGCCGCATCGGCGACTTGGCGCGTGGTGAAGGTGTTTTCGCCGGAAGCGGCGGCAAGCGGACTCGAAGATCGCGCAGACTTGCTCGCCATCAATGGCGTTGCGATCACCAGCTTAACGGAATGGCCGACGATCGCTTTGACAATGCGCTCAGGAGAGGGAGCGCAATCGACATTCCGCGTGCGCGATCGCAATGGCGCGGTACGCGAGATCACGCTCACGTCCCGCGCGAGCAATACCGTGGCGTGGTACAATGGCTCCGGGCTGAACGCCTGGTCGCAATTCATGGCGCGGCGCATCGCCTACGACGCGATGACGCTGTTGCTGCTCGCCGTGTCGCTGATCCTCTTCCTGCGCCGCTCGCACGATCCGGTCGCGGCGGCGTTTGCCTTCGCGTTCTGCCTCATTCCAGTGGGCCCGACGATCGAGTTCTGGACAAACGTGCACGCGCTCAATGTCTACAAGATCGTCTCAGCGCTTCCCTACATCCCTATGCTGATGGTGGGCGCCGCGTTTCCGGACGGCCGCTATTGGCCGTCTTGGACGCGCCTAGTACTCGTGCTCGCGCCAATCCTGCTGCTGCCGGCCATGTTTTTCGTGCTGGAGTACTCGCAGTTCACGCTCATGGCGGCGCCCTTGTTCCTCGTGACCATCATTATTCTGGCGCTGCGTTTTCGCCGCGTGCCCGCAGGTGTTGAACGCCAGCAATTCCGCTGGGCCGCGTTTGGCTTGATCGTGGGCGTGCTGTTGCTGATCGCGCGCCTGCCGGTCATCTTTGTTCAGGCCAACCTTGGCCCAGGGCCGTTAGCGTCGTGGACCGACCTTGGCGGCTCATTCCTGCACGCGCTCGGTTATGCTGTTATTGCCGCGGGCTTCGGCGTGTCGCTGCTCAGGTACCGGCTCTACGATGCGGAATCATTCATCGGCCGCTCCGCGGCGATCGCGACGCTCACCTTGCTATTGCCGGGCGTATGGGCAGCTTCGGAAAAGGCGCTTGAGATCGTCTTGCCCGGCGTGCTGGGGCAGCAGCAAACTTTGGCCAGCATTATTAGTGCGGGCTTCGCCGTTGTGGCGGTCACATCGCTGCATGGACGGGCGCATCGCTGGATCGAGCATCGCTTCCAGAAAGGCGTCTCGCAATTGAAGGCGGCTCTTCCTGCCAAGCTCGACGCCTTGGCCTTGCGTTGCGCCGTGGCGGAGTTGTGCGAACGGGTTTTGGCGGATGTCGGGCGTGACGTGAGAGCGACCAAGGTAGCGATTGTGCTCGCGGACGGCGCAATCGCCGCGAGCCAGAACTGTGAGCAGCGCGAGATTGATGATTGGCTTGGGCGGGCGACAGGCAACGATGCGCCCGCATTCTTTGAAGCGGCGCTTGTCGATCCTGTTTCAGATCAACCGGTGGGTGCTTTGCTCGTGGGCCCTCGGCCGGACGGCACGCTTTGCAATCGCGACGAACGCGAAGCACTGCTGGCTGTCGCGCCGCTGATCGCGCGCGCCATCGCCACCGCGCAGGCGCGCACCGCGCGTGAAGAACAATTGGTGGCGCGGCTAAGCTTGGCGGCGCGTGCGACGGCTTAGGGGCGTGGCGCGGCGGCGCTTGCGCAGCGTCCCCGATGCTGACGATCACGCGCTCGATGCGGCCGAGCCAACGATGGCCGATGGCTTGCGCTGGCTTGGAGATGGGACCGAACGCGCCGGCCGCGTCGAGAAAGCTCACGAACCATTTCAGCCAAAGCATCGCCCAGCGGTGAAACCGCTGGAGGCGAAGATTCGAAATGGGCTGAGCGACAAAGCGCATAGGCGGAAGTGTAAGCGGGTTTCAACCCGGTCGAATTGCGCTCCGCCAATCCCCCAATTTTTGGGCCGGCGAGCCAATGTTTTCAAGGAAATCGGCGCCAGCAGCTCAGCTGAATTGAGCGCCCAACGGGAAGCGCTTCTCCTGGCGCTTCCCGTTCCGCACTTATCACCGCCCTGTTTGAGCCATCGACTGGCGCATGGCATCGGGCTCGAATTGCCGCCGCAACGCTGCGCCCATGTCCTCCAGTCCACGCTGTACCTTTGCAAGGAAGGATCTGCGGATGTAGTAGCCGCATAAGAGGCCGCCAAAGCGAACTTCTTGATTGAGCAGGGTTCCGCCGCCGGACGCCGACAGCGTCGCGCGATATTTGGCGTACAGCAAGAAGGCTGGGCCGAAGTGCAAGTGGATGTCGAGCTGGCGTGCATGCTCGGCGTTGCGGATCGCAGCGTCGCACCCAACCATGCGATCCTCAGGATCGGGATCGATCATCAGGTTGAGCCGATTTGGCTTTATCGCAGCTGCGCTGACGACAAAGGGATTCCAAGTTTCGTGGTCGGGATAGTCGGTCAGCACATCCCAGATTGAAGCCGCCAAAGCGGCAATTTGCGTTTTTGCAGACAAGCGCATGATCATCTCCGTGACGGCCACGCATTGCAGGGACCGTCGAAGGCCCGCGCACGCGCGCGCAAGCGCAGCGTTGCAGCGGGAAAAGAAAGGAAGTTGGCTGACTAGTGTGTTGAAGGCAGCGGCGGGCCGGTTGCGTCATAGGCCCGTCCGCGGAAATCAACCGCGGGCGGCAGTTTTGCAAAATAACAAACCAGTTCAAACCGCAGCGAGGGAGCGAAGCCCTCCGCGCTCGAAGCGATCAACGCAAAACCTGCGTGTGTAAGGTTCTTCAGACGCGCAGCTGCGACAACTGTTACGGTGTGATTTGCGCTCAGGATTGCAGCTGAACGCTGGTGCGCCCCACTGGCCTCCGCGGCGTCCGGGTCGTGGAGAAATGCCGTTGCCGGCGTCGGCGCCATCGCCAAAACGAAAAAGAGCAGCAAACCCGCGAACAGGCGTGCGGTTGAGCGCATGCTTGTTTGCAAGGCGGAAAGCGCGCGGATGTTCCTGTGTGCGTTCAAATCAATCCTCAGTAAGTCTTTGCCTCAAAGGCGCGGCGTGCGAGGCGATCCACGCCTGGCCGGGTGAAGCGGCCAGCACTTGATCTAACTTAGGCGCGGCGAGCGCGCCGCCTTCGCTCTCCCACCGAGCCAGCGCCCTCGCTTTCAGCCGCTCCCGTTCGGTTTCAATTTTCGGATCAGGCATATCGGTCTCCGCACTGCCGAACACGCGGCAGGCCAAAACGCAAAGAGCCAACGCTGGGCCGGCGCTCACGCGACGTCGCGATACTACGCGTCAAGATCAAGACCTGAATAGGCCCACGCGCCTGACTCAGTCGCCGAAGCCTGCGCTGCGCTTGGCCCGCTATTGGCCGCCTTGCACACCTTTTCAACCGACACGCGGTGGGAGCGTCCGTCGGCGCCGAACCAGTGGATGGCTTGGCCCTCCGCGAGACCGAGCAGCATCGCACCCACAGGGGTCAGCACGGAAAGGCGCCGGCTCTTGAAATCGGCATCCTTCGGATAGACCAGTTCGAACTCGTGATAGTACGAGCCGTCATATTCAAACGTCACGACGTCGCTGATGCCCACTCTCGTGGCCGGCAGCTCCGGCACGATTCTGGCGCGCTCCAATTCTTCAGAGAGACAATGAGCACCGGGCGATCTGCCCCGTGCGGCGATGGCAAGCTCCGTCAAGCGATCGTGCTGTTTGCTTGCAACCTCGATGTCAGGTCGGCTTTGTTTCTTGTGCATAAGACGGCCTCGTGCGGTGCGCGCGACGTCATGCGATTGCAGCGTCGCCGGCGAAATCATTGGATGGGAAGATTGATGAGCCCCCTAGCCGACGGCGCGTCGCCGACGTGCTAGGGGCTACGCGCGTGCTGGAGCGCGACGACCGATGCGCATGCACTGTGAAATGAGGCTATGCATAAACGAGATGTTGGGCCGAGCCGCGCGTCTTTCAAGTTTGTGTACACATACGCCGCAGCGCCAATTCGCCTTTGGTCATCTGAACATCAGGGGAGACATAGCCCAAGAAAGGCAATGTCAACTCGAGCGTGGTTACGCCCTTCGATAAGGATCGCACACGTTCTCGCTCGCGCAGAAATCCGGCCAACGGCCGCTTTCGCGCCAATATTGCAACAGACCTTCGCGCTGCATCAGCGCCCAGAATTGCGGCGTGCGCCGCAGCGGCGCCCATTGCGCGCGGAACAGGGTGAAAATCGTGCTGCGCGCAGACGGTCCCCAGCGATCGAGCAAGGCGGCGGCGGCGGGCCAGCGCTGAAGGTCGCCGAGATTGGTTATCGTCGTGTCGACGTATGAATCTCCATTGTTGAGGGCATTCACTATTTCGGCGGTGGGCGGCTGCGCACCGTGTCCCGCAAGTGCGACGAGTATGCGCGTGGCCAGGCTCGGATGCTGCAGCCAAGTGGTGGTTTGCAACAGCCGGTAGGCTTCGTCGCCGCGATGATTTGAGATCAGCGCGCGCACCAAGCCGCGCGTCGCCGAAGTGTCAGTTGGCGCGAGATCATGGGCGCGCTGCGCGGCGTCAAGCTGGCACTCAAGGTCGGCATTGTACTCGCAGGTATAAGCGAGATTGTTCCATTCCGTGGCCGATAGCGGATCGAGGCCCGTGCTGCGTTTGCGCGCGTCTTCGGCTTTGTGCATGTAACCAAGCGCGCGGTAGAAATTGCCAGCGGAGCCGCCACGACGTTCGCCCTCTGCCGCCGCCTGCGCGGCAAGGCGCCAGTGGCCGAGCCATGTGTCGGCCAGCGCGCGCACAAGAAACGGGTCGGCGAGGCTGTTGTCGAGCGCGATGGCGCGGTTGGTGTCGGCGAGAGCGGGCGCCAAACCTTGATCCGTGAATTGGGCTTCTGCGCCGCCATTGTTCACTCGTTCACTTTCGACATTTGCCTCGGCGCGCGCCAGCGCCGCCCAAGCTTCAGCGAAATGTGGATCGCGCGCGACGGCTTGGGTGTAACGATCGCGCACGACGGCCCAACCTGTGCTAGCGACGCCCAATTGTTGTTCGCGGCCTTGCAGATAGAGCCGATAGCCTTCCGCTTCGACGCGCTGCGGCGGCGGGGCGGTGACGCGCGCGTCGGCAGCTTGCGCGACGCGGATGGCGATGTCGCGCTCAAGCAAAGAAGCCTCGTTGCTTGGGCGATCGAAGCCTTGCCGCCAGAGGCTGCGGCCGCTCGGTGCTTCGACAAGTTCAGCATTGACGCGAACGCTATCGGGCGAACGTTGCACTGAACCTGTCAGCACCAGGGTCGCGCCCAATTGGCGTGCGGCGTTCGCCGGCGTGGCGGCTGGGCCCGCAAGCGAGAAACTCGAAGCGCGCGCGCTCACTTCCATGCCCTGGATCCGAGAGACTTCGGAGATGAGTTCGTCAGCAAGACCTTCGGAAAAATAAGATTCGGTGCCGCCGAGACTCTGGAAGCGCAGCACCGCAAGCCGCGGCGTGGGGGGTTGCAGCGCACGCGAAAGCCACATCCCGGCAATCGTCAAAACGAGCGCGCCACTGGCGCCGTAAACTGCGAGGCGCCAACGCCGCCAGGCGACACGTCCGAAGCGCACGTCTTTGCCGGCGATCGCGTACACCGCGACGCGTTCGCTCATCTTGTCGAGTTGCACCCGCCCGAGCGACTTCACTTCGATGTCGGCGACTTCCCGGAGCTGGGTTTCTACCGCTTGGCTGAGCACGGCGGAATTGGGCTCCGCCATCTGCATGAGACGGGCCGCGATGTTGACACCATGCCCAAGCAGATCGTTGTTTGGTGCGACGATCACGTCGTCCTGGTGCAACCCGATGCGGAGCCGCGGCAGCGCGCGTTCGCGCACCAGCGTGAGCAAAGCGCGCGTGGCGGCGACACCAGCGGGCGCGCTGGCAAACTCAATCATGAAGCCGTCACCGGCCGTGTTGAAGACGCGACCGCCGTTTGGGGCAATGGCTTCGTCGATGGCGGCGCGCACACGCGACACGGCTTCGGCGGCAGCGCGATCGTCGCGCTCAGCGGCGCGCGAATAGCCCGCGACATCGACTGCCATAATAGTGGCGAGCCTGCGCTGCTCGGACATGTGACGACCCCAGCCTGCTCTAATCTATACACAGCAAGGGTAAGACTTCGCCAGGGGTTACGCCTATCTCATGCCAACTCGAACTTAATCGGCAAGCTCTTAAGCCCGTTCACAAAGTAGCTCTCGGTGTAACGCGGCTCGCCGTCGAGGCTGACGCTTTTGAGTTTGGGGAGCAGCTCTTCGTAGAGGATGCGCATTTCTAGGCGCGCGAGGTGTTGGCCGAGGCAAAGATGAGCGCCCATGCCGAAGGCGAGTTGGCGATTAGGCATGCGGTCGATGTCGAACGCATCCGCGTGCGGGAAGACCTCTTCGTCGCGATTGCCGGACGCGTAGCAGAGCATCAGCCAATCGCCCGCTTTGATCTTACGGCCGCGGATTTCCGTGTCGGCGCTGGCGGAGCGCATGAACGTCTTCACCGGCGTCGTCCAGCGGATGGCCTCTTCGATGAGATTGGGGATGAGCGCCGGTTCGGCGCGCACCCGCTCGAGCAAGCGGGGCTGCGTGGCGAGCGCCCACATGGCGCCGGCGGTTGATGATGACGTGGTGTCGTGGCCGGCGGTGGCGACGATGGTGTAATAGCCGGTCGCCTCAAATGGCGGCAGCGGTTGGCCGTCGATCTCGGCGTTGGCGATGAGCGTGGCGAGATCGTCGCGCGGATGGGCGCGGCGGTCGGCGCTGATCTTGCCGAAGTATTCGGAGAAGTCGTTGACGACGGCGATCAGGATTTGCGCGAATTGCTCGTCAGTGAGCGCTTCCTGGAAGCGCTTGGTCTCCGGATCGCTGGCGCCGAACAGCTCTTGGGTGAGGCGTAGCATGCGCGGGAAATCCTCCGGCGGCACGCCCAGAATGTTCATCACCACTTTCAGCGGATAGTGCAGCGCCACGTCCTTCACGAAATCGCAGCGGCCCGGCAGCGCCGTGAATTTCGCTACCGCCTCTTGCGCCAGCGCACGAATGTGGGCTTCGCGCTTGCGCACACTTTGCGGCATAAACCAGGCTTGCGTCAGCGCGCGGTATTTCATGTGATCCGGCTCGTCCATCTGCACGAGCGAGCGCACCAGGTGCGGCGTGCCGGTGATGGCGCGGGCGCGGGCTTCGCCGGACTGGCTGGTCAGCGTGGTGGAGCGCACGGCGCTCGGGAAGAGCGCATTGTTGCGGGAGATGTCGAGAATGTCGGCGTGCTTGGTGACGACCCAGAACGGATCGTGTTTCTCAGGATGCGCGACGCCGAGCGGATTGTTGGCGCGCAGCCATGTGTACGCGTCGAAGATCTCGTTTGATGCGTAGGCGGACGGGCTCACCAAAGTTTCAGCGATGTTCCCGGGAATATGAGTGTCCGACATGCCGCCTCCACGTTCAGCGGCACTTCAGCTGAGCGTCGCCGTCTTGGCAACAGACGAGCGTCTATCTCCGCTTGCGCGTCGCGGCGGCCTTCTTGGCCGAACGGCTCTTCGCAGCTTTCGAGCGTCCTGCCGAGGCGCGACCGCCGGCGATGCCGCCGCGCTTAGAAGCGCGCTTGTTGGACTTCTTGCCTCGGCCGGAGCCCGACTTTTTGCCGCCGCCTGTTTCTGAATTCACCGTCGCCCAGGCGCGGCGCTGCGCTTCCTTCTTGGATGTGCCGCGCTTTTCGTAGCCCTCTTCGATGTGCTCGGCCTGACGCTTCTGTTTGCTTGAGTAACTGGACTTGTCACCACGTGGCATGACGCTCTCTCCATGACCCTCCCGCAACGCTAACCGCGTAAGACGCGCAGGGTTCCGGCAGGGTGTGAGATCGCGTCAGCTCCGCTTGCCGAGAAATGGCAGCAGCATCGGCACGCGCCTTTGATAGTCGCGATACTTCTGGCCGAAATGGGCGACGAGATCGCGTTCTTCAAAGAAGATGCCAACGAGGATGTAGCCCGTCCCGCCGATCGCGAAGAGCAGATGCCCCACACTCATGTGCGGCGCGGACCAGAAAGCGATGACGAAGCCGAGATAGAGCGGATGACGCACGAGTTTGTAGAGCATCGGCGTGTGAAATTCGGCTTCCGGAACGATGCGTCCGATCAGCGCGGCAAAGCTCTGCCGAAGACCGAACAGTTCGAAGTGGTTAATCAGGAACGTGGCGATCAGCACAACGCTCCAGCCGAGGATTTGAATCGCGTAAAGAGTGGTGACCGCCGCCGGCGACGTCACGCTCCACACGACATCCGTAATTGGCCGCCACTGCCAGAGCAGCAGCGCTACCGCCAGCGTGGCCGCCAGCACGTAAGTGCTGCGCTCGAGCGAGGCCGGCACGATCTGCGTCCAGACGCGCTTAAAGGCGGGCCGCGCCATCACGCTATGTTGAACGGCGAACAGCGCCAGCAGCGCGCCGTTGATCAGCACCGCCATCAGAACCGGCGTCCGCGTATCGGCGCGATCCACTGTCTTCGGCAGGAACGACAAATTGGCGAGGAAGCCCATCACGTAGAGAAACGTGACGAGGAAGAATGAATAGCACGCGGCGCCATAGAGCATGCCGACAACACCCATGGGTGAAAATCGCGACGGCGCGGGCGCACGTTCGGATAACTGAGTCATTGACGACAATCTCCGAGGACTAAAACGACATCAAAACAAAATGGCCGCCCCGGAGCGGCAGATTGGGAGGAACCCCGGGGCGGCCTTCACTCACGCCGCTTTGCCAGAGGCAAGCGCGTGAACGTCTGCGGCAGTCAGCGTCTTTCCGCCAATGCCCCAATCGCCTTGTTGAATTTCCTGGACGCGCACCCACGTGACCCCGCGCATGGCCTCGCCTTCGACGGCGACCATCGCGTTGGTGACCTTTTCGATCATGTCGCGTTTTTGGTTGGGGGTGAAAACATCCTTGATGACTTCGATTGTGACCAGCGGCACGTCGGTTTCTCCAAATCTGAGCCAGGACCAGCGCCCGGCATGAGCACACCCTGACCCATGCCGCCTCGAAAGCCTTGGAGAAGGCCTGGAGGATTTCCGGAGAATGCGCTCGCCCATGCTATACTGCTCCACGATGATCTACCGGTTCGACCAGTTCGAGCTCGACACCGAGAAGCTTGAGCTTCGCGGCGACGGCGGCGTGATCGCGGTCGAGCCGCAGGTTTTCGCTTTGCTGGTTTATCTGATTGAGAACCGCGATCGCGTGGTCAGCAAGGACGAGATCGTCGAGAAGATCTGGGACGGGCGCATCGTCAGCGATAGCGCCGTGTCGAGCCGCATCAAGTCGGCGCGCCAAGCGCTCGGCGACGACGGGGTTTCGCAGCGCTTCATCCGCACCATGCATCGCGTCGGCTTCCGCTTCGTGGCCGACGTCGTCAAAGGCGCACCGCGCACTATGGCGACGAGCGTGCGCGAACCAGAAGGCGCTTCGACGATCGAACGCGGCTCAACGCTCGACTTGATGCGGCCGACGATCGCGGTGCTGCCATTTCGCCTCGTCGGTGTCGCCGGCCCCTACGCGACCATCGCCGACGCGTTGCCGGACGAACTCATCACGCAGCTCTCGCGGCTGCGCTGGCTCTTTGTCATTGCGCGCGGCTCATCGTTCCAGTTCCGCCATCCCGTCGCCGACCTGTCGCAGATCCGCACCGCGCTGAATGTCCGCTATTGCCTCTCCGGCGTCGTCGAGGTGCAGGGCAATACGCTGACCATCGGCGTCGAGCTTGCCGATACGCACGATAGCGGCGTGATCTGGGGCGAGACCTTCCGCGTCGATGTCGGCGGCGTCCACGAGGTGCGCGAAGAGATCGTGCGCGCCATTATCAGCGCGCTCGAACTGCAGATTCCGCTCAACGAGGCGCGGCGCGCGCGCTGGAAGCCGCCTGAACAGCTCGATGCCTGGTCGGCCTATCACGTCGGCCTGCAGCACGCGTTTCGCTTCAACAAGGCAGATAACGATGCGGCGACCGCGCTTTTCCGGCGCGCGGCTGATCTGGAGCCGACCTTCGCACGCGCCTATGCCGGACTCTCCTTCACGCGCTTCCAAGACGCGTTTCTGCATTATGACGGCAACATCGAAGCCGCGACGGTCGATGCGCGCCGCTATGCCGAGCTTTCACTCGAGCACGATCCGCTCGATCCATTCGGCAATTTCACCATGGGCAGGTCGTATTGGCTGCGTGGCGATCTCGAGAGCAGCATTCCTTGGCTCGATCGCGCCAACACGCTCAATCCGAACTATGCCCAGGGCCGTTACGCACGCGCCTTCACCGATCCGTTCCTCGGTCTTGGCGCGAGCGGGCAAGAGCACGCGGATGTCGCCATGGCGCTTTCGCCGCTCGATCCGTTGCTCTACGCGATGTTGGCGGCGCGCGCGTTTTCGCACGTGGTACGCGACGAACTGGACGACGCTTCGCTTTGGATCGACCGGGCGCGACGCTCGCCCGGCGCACATGTGCTCATCGACGTGATCGGTTCGTTGATTCACGGTCTTCGTGGCGAAGACAAACTCGCCCGGGCATGCGCGGCCGCCGCGCGTGCACGCGATCCGAACCTAACCGCCGCAGATTTCTTCAGAGCGTTTCCGTTCCGCGATCAGCGCTTGCGGTCGCGCTTTGCGCAGACGCTTTCGAGGTACGGATTCTAACCGCCTATTCCAGCCTGAGCACACGGATGGTGTTGGTCTTTCCGGCGCGGCCGAAGGGAATGCCAGCGATTATGGCCACGCGATCGCCTGGTCCGGCGATGCCGAGCGCACGCACTGCCTCGTCGGCTTTGTCGACCATCTCCTCGACGCTGTTGATGTCGTCGGTGACCTTCGCGCGCGTGCCCCAGGCGAGCGTGAGCCTGCGGGCCGTGGCGATGACAGGCGTCAAGCCGATGACGCCGCAGCGCGGGCGCTCGCGCGCGACGCGATAGGCCGTCGAGCCCGTCGCGGTGAACGCCACCACAGCAGCGCAGCCAATGACATCGGCGATGTTGCGGGCGCTGAGCGCGATCGCGTCGGCGGTGGTGGCTTGCGGCGGCGTCATATCGCGCGGCAGGCTCGCCCAATATTCGGCGTCGTCTTCAACGGCGCGGATGATACGGTCCATGATGGCGACGGCCGATTGCGGATGGCGCCCGACCGCGCTTTCCGCGGAGAGCATAACGGCGTCGGCGCCTTGATAGACGGCGGTGGCGACGTCGGAAGCTTCGGCGCGCGTGGGCGTGGGCGCATCGACCATGCTTTCAAGCATGTGGGTGGCGACGATCACCGGACGGCCGGCGGCGCGGGCGGCGCGGATGATTTTGCGCTGCGCGATCGGGACTTGCTCAGGCGGCAGTTCGACGCCGAGATCGCCGCGGGCTACCATGACGGCGTCGGAGATTTCGACGATCTGCTCGATCTCGGCGAGGGCCGATGGCTTCTCGATCTTGGAAATGATGCCGGCGCGATCGCCGATCAGCTCGCGGGCTTCCTTGACGTCGTCCGGATGCTGCACGAAGGAGAGCGCGATGTAATCGACGCCGAGTTCGAGCGCGTATTTGAGATCTTCTTTGTCCTTGTCGGTCAGCGCGGAGATCGGAATGCGGCGCGTGGGGACGTTGACACCCTTTTGGTTCTTCAGGACGCCGCCGAAATCGACGCGCGCCTTCAGCAATGCGCCGGTGCGCTCGGTAACGGTGAGCTGCATCTTGCCGTCGTCGAGCTTCAGAATGTCGCCGACTTCGAGCGCGCCGACGAGTTCGGGATGCGGAAGGCGTATGATGCCCTGCTCGCCGGGTTGGTCCGAGCCTTCAAGGATGACTATCTCGCCGTACTTCAGCGTGACTTGGCCGTCCTTAAACATGCCGACGCGAATTTTTGGACCTTGCAGGTCCGCGAACACACCGACGGGGCGGCCGATCTTGGTTTCGGCTTCGCGGATCGAGGCCATGCGGCGCTTGTGATCCTCGCGCGCGCCGTGGCTGAAATTGAGCCGGAAACAATCGACGCCGGCTTGCAGCAGCATCAGCAGCCGTTCCGGCGGATCGCTCGCCGGGCCCATGGTCGCGACAATCTTGCAATCGCGTGAATGCATGCACGGAATCCTATGGACCGCCGGCGTCCTCGCCGGCCAGCGCCGCCATAACATTATAGGGCGCGACTCGAATGAAGCGAACGATGCCGGCGAGGACGCCGGCGGTCCATATTCCCTAGGCGCCCATTTTGTAGGGGCCGCCGCGTTCCAGCGCACGTTGATAGGCCGGGCGCGCCTGGTTGGCGGCGCGAGCGCGCAGCAGATTGGGATAACGTTCCAGCCCGCCGCGCATTTTCGCCGCATCGAGCACGAAACTCATTTCGATGTCGGCGGCGGTGAAGCGGTTGGCGACGAAGTGGTTGCTTGCGCCCAGTGAAACATTGGCGTGCGCCAGATGATTGTCGATCTCCGGCTCGATGCGCATCTGCATCAGCGGATTGCCCGCCTCGCCCAGCATCCCGACATACAGCTTCAAGAGCAGCGGCAGCATCGCCGAGCCCTCGGCGAAGTGCAGCCAATAAAGATAATCGGCGCGGGCGGGATCGTTGGGCGAGACGGCGAGCGGACTTCCTTGGCGTTCGGCCAGATATTCGATGATTGCGCCGCTTTCGCCCAGCACTTTGCCGTCGATTTCTACGACGGGCGATTTGCCGAGGGGGTGCACGACTTTCAACTCAGGCGGCGCGAGGCGCGTCTGCGCGTTGCGCTCATAGTTCTTCACTTCGTATGGGACGCCGAGCTCTTCGAGCAGCCACAGAATGCGCTGCGAACGCGATTCATTGAGGTGATGGACGATGATCATCGGGAACCGATATCTCCCTGCTGCACTGGACAAATCGCATTGAGATAATCTGCCCATCGCTACCCTGTACAGTCTGCAGCAGTCCAACAGAATAGGGCATCACAACAGCGCCAACGTCCAATCCATCGCTATTCCAGTCATTTGGCGAAAGGACAGCGCCCTGAGCTGGAAATTCGTCGCTACCGCGAACCAGAAGCTCAAGCGTGCGGAACATCACCGAATCCCCGCGCCCCGGCGTCTGATGAACCGTGCTATTTGTGTGTACAAACGCCAATACTCTGTGATCGGCGATAGCCATGCGTCGACTTGCCGGCACAAAGCGTGCGCAAGTTCTCCACGCGCGCTGTTCGGCGGCAGAAAGATTGCTCGGTATGTGAACACACCCGAGGAGCGCTAGCGCACAGATTAGCGCGAGCGGCCGCATCAATACGGCGCAAAATTCAGCTTCAACCCCGGCTCAGGCCAGCGAGTCTTGATTAGTTTGCCGGTGCTGGAGAGCGTGATGTAGGCGTCGCGCATGTCGGCGCCGCCGAAGCAGATATTGGTGGTGATCAGATCCGGGAACGGCGTGTGCGTGGAAGCGCCGGCCGGAGTGATCGTGGTGATGCCACCGTTCAGGATGGTGGCGACGCAGACATCGCCATTGGCTTGTACGGCGAGGCTGTCGAAGAAGCAGTGATACGGCTGCACAGCAACGCAGCGGCCCGCCGGCCCGCCGAATGGCGACGGCGAGACTTCACCAGGGCCAGTAACGTCGAACGCAAACAGCTTTCCGCTTTCGGTTTCAGCGCCGTAGACGACCTTTTCGTCCGGCGAAAGGCCGACGCCATTCAGGCCAATGTGCCCGTATGACGCTTCCCTCAGCTCGGAGCCGTCGGTCTTCGCCCAATACAGACCGCCGCGATCCTGTGAGCGCGGCCAGTTCTTGCCGAGATCGGTGAACCAGAAGGCGCCGGATTTCTCGAACACGATGTCGTTGGGACCGGAAAGGCGATTGCCGTTGATCGTGTCGTAGAGGCGTTCGAATTTTCCGGTGTTGATGTCGACGCGCTCGATGCGGCCGGTCGTGTAGTCCTTCGCCGCATTGCCGGGGATCATCAGGCCCTGAATTTCGTGCCAGGCGAAGCCGCCATTGTTGCAAACATAGACGGCGCCATCCGGGCCGATCGCCGCGCCATTCGGCCCGCCGCCGAGATCGGCGATCACTTCGATCTTGCCGTTATGCACGCGCGACAGCGTCCCGCGCTTGATCTCCACGAGAATGACGGAGCCATCCGGCATGGCGATCGGGCCTTCCGGAAACTGCAGGCCCTCGGCGAGAACTTCGAAGTTTGACATCCACAAAGCCTACGCGAACTTCGATTGCATTCGCTAGCGCGGAATGGGACCAGCCCTTGCGGAAGGCGGCGCGCGCCGCCATAGCGGCGAGCAATGGCTCAGGACTACAGCATCTGGATCGTCTCGCCGCCCGGCTACGTTCACAGCCGCTGCTTTGAAGAGGTCGCGCTCGGGCTTCGCGAAGCGTTCGCGGAGCTTGGACATAATGTCCCCATCGTTACGGATCCCTCCGAAGCGAAGGGACAAACCATTGCGCTCGGCGCCAACCTCATTCCGCGGGTAGGAACCACGCCGCCGAATTGCATTCTCTACAATCTTGAGCAAATCGGCGACGATTGCTCATGGCTGACGCCTGAATACATCGACCTCCTCCACACCCATCGCGTCTGGGATTACAGCCACAAGAACATCGAGGCGTTGGCTGCGTACGGCATTCGCGCCAGCTTGTGCGAACTTGGATATGCGCCGAGCCTCACGCGCATCGCACCCGCCGAACACCGCGACATCGACATTGCTTTCGTTGGGTCGATGAACGACCGCCGTCGCAGCATTTTGAAAGCACTGCATCAGAGAGGAAAAGTCGTCTTCGCCGCGTTCAATCTCTATGGCGCCGAGCGCGACACGATCTATGCGCGGGCCAAGATCGTCATCAACATTCACTATTTCGAGTCGAAGGTCTTCGAGATCGTGCGCTGCTCATATTTGCTTGCCAACCGCATGTGCGTTGTGTCCGAGACCGGCTCGGAGGGCGAGGTTGAGGCAATCTACAAGAACGCCGTCGCCTTCGCGCCATACCAGGATCTTGTCGACACGTGCGTTCGGTTGCTCGATGACGCCGAGGCGCGTCAATCCATTGCTCAGGCCGGGTTTGACGCGTTTTCCGCGCGCAGCCAGGCGCGCTTTCTCAGCGCGGCGCTTGCGGCGACCGGCTCGGCCTAAACCTGTAGAGTGTGTCGAGGTCGCTCTCGCTCAATTCGATCTTTTCCAAGCTTACGCTCATGGAATCAATCGCGCGCGGCGTACGGAGAACGACGTCCTGCCGTGTTCCGGCGGCCGCCAATTCCTGACCGACGGGACTTGGGGTGTAGGAGAGCTGTCTCACCACGAAGCGATGCGTCGTCCAGTTCAGGTACCAGAACCAATCCGTGTAATAGAGCCACGAGCGCTCATTGAACGCCCGGATGTGAGTTGGGTCCTGCCACGCCCCGTATGAGAGATCATAGGGCACGAGGATGTTGAAGCGACCACCGACCTTCAGCAGATTCAGGCAATTGGTCATCGTCCGAACAAGATCCGGGACGTGTTCAAGCACATCTCTGCAAATGATCTCATCGAACGCCCCGTGCGCGATTTCGATTTCACCAAACCGGGCAGTCGTGTAGGTGGCGCGGCCACCTGAGGGAAAATCACCGCTGACATCGGCAAGGACATCCGGCTGCCAATAGTCGTCGATGTCGATATTAAGATAGTCCGACCGAAAGTCCTTGCCGCTGCCGAGATTGATTTTCTTAGGTGGGCTCAGTGACATAGGCAGAGGAATGGCTTTTTCCACAACACCCGTCAATGCAGGCCAACGCCAATGGATGTAACGCGCAAACTCTACCTTGACCTGATGGAGCGGGCGCTCCTGGGCCTCATCTACGAAGACCGCCCGAATGACCCGTGGACGGGCGGGACATTCAATCCTGAACTTCGCCGCGTCGGACGGGACTGGCCGAGCCAGGCGCACTCGATGATTGGCGAGCTGCGCATGCACAATCTACGCACGCTCTGCGAAGATGTCTTAGCCCGAGACGTACCAGGCGACTTCATCGAGACGGGCGTTTGGCGCGGCGGAGCATGCATCATGATGCGATCGGTTCTCGCAGCATATGGCGAGACGAGCCGACGCGTCTGGGTGTGCGACTCCTTTGAAGGGCTGCCGCCCCCCGACCCGGCGAACTATCCGCAAGACGCCGGCGATCAGCACGTCACTTACGCGCAACTCGCTATCTCGCTGGAGCAGGTTCAGAGCCACTTCGCGAAGTACGGATTGCTCGACGAGCAGGTGCGGTTTCTGAAGGGCTGGTTCAAGGACACGCTGCCAGGCGCGCCGATCTCGCAACTGTCTGTATTGCGCGTAGACGGCGACATGTACCAATCGACGATCGAGGCCCTGGAAGCGCTTTACCCGAAACTTTCGGTCGGCGGCTATGTGATCATCGACGACATCGGCGCGGTGCCGGCGTGCAAACAAGCGGTCATCGATTTTCGCGCCAAGCATCGAATTTCCGACGAGGTCCAACCGATCGACTGGACTGCCGCTTATTGGCGCAAAGGCAATTAGACGCGCTCCAAGATGCGCACGACGAAATCGGCGTCGTCGCTTGGACCTGCTGCAACCTCTTCGTGCGAGATTTCGCGCCAAGCCGCGCGGTCGATTGTGAAATGCGTATCGCCGGCGGGTTCGAGGTTCACCTCGGTGAGGATGATGCGGTTGGCGAGCGGCAGCGTCACTTCGAACAAGTGCGCGCCGCCAATGACGCACACTTCTTCGGCGCCACTTTCTTCCGCCATGGCGCGACCCGCAGCGATCAGCGCATCGAGCTTCGTGAAATTCCAACCGCCCTCGGCGCGGAAGTTCGGATCGCGTGAGAGGACGAGGTTCGGCCGGCCGACGAGCGGGCGCTTCGGCAAGCTTTCCCAAGTCTTGCGCCCCATCAGCACTGGCTTGCCCATGGTCGTGGCCTTGAAGCGCTTCAAATCCGATGAAAGCCGCCACGGCAACGTGCCGTCGCGGCCGATGACGCCGTTCTTCGCAATCGCGACGACCAGGGTAAGTTTGGGACTCGGCACGTGCACTTCTTAGACTCCCTCTCCCTCGTTTGGGAGGGAAAGGGTTGGGGTGAGAGTGGGAAGCGCGATCGAAGACGGCGCTTCAGGTCAGGCGCCCTGCCCTCTCCCCCCGCGCGGGGGAGAGGGTTCGCAGTGGAGGCATGCAAGGCTAGAGATGAATCCATGAACAAATTCCTCGTCCCTTTCGTCGCCGGCTTTGTCACCGCCTTCGTCATCAATTTCTTGATGGGCCTGGGCGGCACGGAAAAGGGCGACATGAGCGGGCTCATCGCCGGCATCGGCGCAGGCGTCGTCGTGGCGGTCGTTCTCTTCAATCTCTCGGGCAATCGTCGGACGGCGGCCGCCGGCGCGGACGCTAAACAACGCGCCCTCGCTTTCACCGCGGAGCCCGGCAAAGCGGCGCTTTATCTCGTGCGCACGGGCTTCGTCGGCAAAATGGCGGGGATGAATTTGGCAATCGATGGACACGAAGTGGCGCAGCTGAAAAGCCCGCGCTTCACACGCGTCGACATGGCGCCAGGCGCGCACACCTTGCGCGCATCGTTCGGCGGCGGCTTAGCGGGTCAAACCAAGCCGAGCGAACTCGCCTTCGATTGCGCCGCTGGCGACATCGTCGTGATCAAGCTCGGCATGAACATGGGCGTGCTGCAGAATCCAGTTCAAGTCGAGCGCGTGACGCTCGACTCTGTGCGGGGCGAATTGGCGGGCATGCAAATGACCGCGCCGGATGTGGCGGTGGTTTAGATGACCCGAGAACAGCTCAAGGAGCACCTCAATGCCACTGGTGTCCAGACGCTTACGATTTGGATGGCGGTCATCTCGGAGAAAGATACACGCTGGCCTTCAACCGAAGGCGCTGGGCCGTGTATTACTCTGAGCGTGGCCTAGAATCCGGACGACGCAAATTCAAGACGGAAGAAGAGGCTTGCGCGTACCTTCTAGAGAGGCTCAACGCCGATCCATCAGTCAGATAATGAGTGCTAAACCGCAATCGGCGCTTTGATCGTTGGATGCGCGACGTAGTTTTCGAGCGTGAAGTCGCCGTACTCGAACGCGAAGATGTCCTTGCGGGCCGGATTGAGGCGCATCGTAGGCGCGGGATATGGCGCGCGCGAGAGCTGCTCTTTGGCTTGCTCGAAATGGTTCATGTAGAGGTGGGCGTCGCCGAAAGTGTGGACGAAATCGCCCGGCGCCAGATCAGTGACTTGCGCCATCATCTGCGTCAGCAGCGCGTAGCTGGCGATGTTGAACGGCACGCCGAGAAACACGTCGGCGCTGCGCTGGTAAAGCTGGCAGCTGAGCTTTCCGTCAGCGACGAAGAACTGGAAGAGGCAGTGGCACGGCGGCAACGCCATCTGATCGACGTCGGCGGGATTCCAAGCCGACACGATGTGACGCCGCGAGTTCGGATTGGTTTTGATCGATTGCACGACGTTGGCGATCTGATCGATGACGCGCCCGTCCTTCGTCTCCCATGATCGCCATTGCTTGCCGTAGACGGGGCCGAGTTCGCCCTCTTCGTCGGCCCATTCGTTCCAGATCGTGACGCCCTGCTCCTGCAACCAGCGCACATTGCTGTCGCCACGCAGAAACCAGAGCAGTTCGAGGACAATCGACTTGAGATGCAGCTTCTTCGTCGTGAGCAGCGGAAAGCCGGCGCCCAAATCGAAGCGCAACTGGCGGCCGAACACGCCGCGCGTGCCGGTGCCGGTGCGGTCGCCGCGATCGACGCCGTTGTCGAAGATGTCCTGCAGGAGGCCGAGATAGGCGATGTCGGCTTGGCTCGGCGGACCGTTCGGTCTGGTGATCGGCTGAACACTCATCTGTACGGACGATACTCCGGATTGTCCTCCGGTATATGGCCCGACTCGTTTGTGTTTCCCACGCTCCCCGGCCGAACTCCCGCGAAAGCGGGAGGGAGAGCGGGGGCCCATTTTTCAGCGTGACGTCCATTCGACGATGGACCCCGGCTCTTCGCGCTGCGCGCTGCGGCCGGGGAACGTTCAACAAACCGGCAAGCCCTTATCACGCCGGACACGCCGCCCGGTCGGCTCGATGCACCTGCTCGATGAGGCCGCCAGCCAGCCAGGCGGCGCGGGCGTTGACGTCAACCCCAGCGGCGCGGAGCGCCCGGGCGAGCCATTGATTGCAGACGTTGAACAAATGGAACGACCCGCGCGTGCGGATAAAGTCGGAGCGGCCGATCACCTTGCCGGGGCCGACAATGACCACGTTGCGCTTGGCGTCGAGCACCAGTGCGCGGTCGATGTACGCCACAAGAAGCTTGGCGCCCTCGAGCGAAACGGCGATCGGCGCATCGTCATTGGGTCCGAGATAGCGCGACGAACCGGCCGCATTGTACGCCACGTGCATCACGCTTGGACTTGGCGGGATGAGCGCATCGAGGCCGAGCCAGAGGTTCGTACCATCGGAGCGATAGAAGGCTTCGTCGCCCCAGCCGATCAAAAAGGACGCCGCATGCGGAAACAGTCGCCGCAGCGGATGCTGTTCCGGCAAAACTTCCGCCGGCACGCCGATATCGCTGTGATAACCGTTCGACCACATGTGCAGCAGAATGCAGTCGTCGCTCGTGGGCTGCGGCACGTTGGGAGTGGGCGTCGGGTAATAGAGATAAACGAACAGGCCGAACAGCAGAACGACAAGCGTGCCGCTGACCGGCCTTACTCGTCCTCGCTCAGCAACTTCACCCGGAACGCGCATCCTGCGAGCCCAGCCCCTATCATCGGCGCGGCGATGAAGAGCCAGAGCTGCCCGATCGCGTCACCCAACACCCAAAACGCAGGACCAAGCGATCGGGCTGGGTTCACGGATACGCCGGTCACTTGGATGCCGACAATGTGAATCGCCGTCAGCGTCAGCCCAATCGCCAATCCGGCGAGTTGTTGCGGAGCATTCTTCTGGGTGACGCCGAGGATGGTGGTGACGAAAATGAAGGTGGCGACAATCTCGAACACTGCGCACGAAAGCAGATTGTAGTCGCCCGGCGAATGGCCGAGGCCGTAGCCATTCTGTCCAAGCCCGTGCTGCGCCAGCGAGAACGCGGCAGTGCCGGAAGCGATCACCAGGAGCACGCCGGCGCCGACAATCGCGCCAACGCATTGCGCGGCCCAGTATCCAAACATTTCCATTGTCGACATGCGGCCGGCGATCCAGGCGCCGAAGCTCACGGCTGGGTTCACGTGGCAGCCGGACACCGGCCCGATGCCGTACGCCATGGCGACGATGGCGAGGCCGAACGCCCAGGCGATGCCCTCCTGGCCAATGATGCCGAAACCCGCGAGCACGGCCGAGCCGCAGCCGATCAGGACAAGCGTGAACGTGCCGATGAATTCCGCGACGAGCTTCCGGGTCATTAGGACCTCCGCCAGGAAACGGGCACGCTCTTATCCCGAGTCGTCTGTGAATACTGCTCACAACCCGGGCTAGGGCTTATCGTTCGAGTTCGCCCAAGGCGCTCGCTACCTCCTTGATACGGAGGCAGTCATGGTCCTGGACGTCATCATCCCGCCGCGGCCGAAGAGCACAACGACCGAAGGCTCTCTGCTTTTTCTCGAGAATTCGCTGGGCAAGCCCACAGTCAATTTCGAGCGCGTTGCAACCGGCGCGTTCAGCGCGGAATACGCGCTTCACGAAGTGACGCTCCGCGATGCGCGCGACCATGGGCCAAGGCTCGATGTGGAAGGGTTTTCGCTCGTGCGACACCGCTCGAGCGTTGAGGACTTCTGGAACGATTCCGAAGCAGAAGGCGCCGGTCGCGCCGAGGCCGCGGACATCGTCGCCAAGGCGACGGGCGCGATCCATGTTCACGTCTTCGATCACACACGCCGCCGGCGTTCACCCGACTCGCCGCGTCAGCCCTCCACGCGCGTGCACAACGATTACACCCCGGCCTCAGCGCGCCAACGTGTGCGCGATCTCTTGGGCGAAGTCGCCGCGCGACAACCGTTTGCGTTCATTAACGTTTGGCGGCCAATTCGGCACGTTGCACTGGATTGGCCACTGGCGCTTTGCGACGCGCGCAGCGTTTCAGAAGACGATCTGGCGGCCACGGACATCGAGTACCCGGGTCGCCGCGGCGAGATCTATCATGTGCGCTACAACGCTAAGCAGCGCTGGTACTACGTGCCGGAAATGCAACTCGACGAAGCGCTGCTGATTAAATGCGCCGACACGCGGGAGGGCCGCGCCCAACTCGCGCCGCATACTGCGTTCGAGAACCCTCGGACGCCACCGGAAGCGCCCCCGCGCGAGAGCATCGAGTTCCGCACGATCGCGTTTTTCCCGGAAAAGCGGCCCGTCCAGATCGCACGGCTCGGCTGACGCTTTCGCCGGCCGCAAATCGCCCTATATTCGTTCCCGTCCGGGCAACCGGACTATGGCGATAAACGCGCGGAGATAGGCGGATCGGACCCGGGTGCGATGCCCGGCGGCTCCACCAGTTTCTTCCTCATTGGGGAAGCATGGGGCCGAAATAGGATCGACGGACGTTGAAGGCCGAGGCTTTTGCTCGGGTGGTCCCGTTACAGGCCAAACAGCATAGTTGCCAATGACAACACTGCTGAAGGTTTCGCCCTCGCCGCGTAAGCGGTGCGAGTGATTCCGCACTAAGTCCTCACGAGTAGCATCGTCAGGCGGGGCCCCCCGGCGCCCGGCAACAGAAGCCGGGGATTTATTCCCCGAGTTCTGTTGACGCCGGCGCCAAGCAAGTGAAGACGCCCCGGCAAGTCCGGGATTTTCCTTTTGTGAATCCGGTTCCGGTGTGGAGAACACGTCGTTCGCCGCAAAGTTTTTCGTTTGCCCGCAAATGCTTGGAGAGTTTTCCACAAGGCGGCTCGCGTCGCGCGCGAAGACGACGTGAGTTGCGTGCGAATTGCGCGTGCGACGCGAGAGTGCGGCGCAGTATCGCGCGTTTCGCCTCGCGACGTTGAGATGATTGATAATTTCGCGCTCTGTGGATCAAGAATTGACGGCCCGAAATGAAGAGCTATGGGTTGCAGGGGAGCGATGGAGGGGCGGCCGTGGCCGACGACATGATCGGGTATGACACGCTGATGCAAGACGCCCTGCGCGGGGTTGTGCGCGCAGCGTTGCAGGAAGCAGCCAGTCCGCGCGGCCTTCCGGGCAAGCATCATTTCTACATCACATTCCGCACGCATGCGCCGGGCGTCGTGATCCCCGAACATTTGCGCACGCGCTATCCCGAAGAAATGACGATCGTGCTCGAGCACCAGTTCTGGGATCTCGAAGTCTATTCCGATCGCTTCCGCGTGATCCTGAAATTCTCGGGGCAGCCGCACCCGATCACCATCCCGCTCAACGCGATCACGCGCTTCTTCGATCCAAGTGTGAAGTTCGGACTGCAATTCGAGCAGCCGCACTCGGACGAAGCCCGCATGGCGTCTGGCGACAACACCGCAGCGCCCGCCGCGCAGCCGCCACAGGCGCACGCGCAAGATGCGGGGCCGCCGGCGAGCGAGAGCTCCGTCATCAGCCTCGACGCGTTCCGCAAGAAGTAAGTCTTACTCTCGACGCACTGCGCGCACCGTGATGCGCTCGCGCTCGCCTTGCGCGCGCTCGCAGAGCAAGCGCGCGATCTGGCTGTCGTCGACGAAGACATGGCCTTTCAAGGCATCGAGCAGCGCCTTGGCGAGATTGTCGAGATCGAGGCTCGGCGCCTCGCCTGCGTATTCCATGCGGATTTCGACCTCGAACTCGCCGTAGCGCGGGCGGATCGGGAAATCCTTGCGAAAGAACTCGTAAACGAGCGGCTTGTAATAGCGCGCCTGCGTGGTGATGCCGTCGATGGCGATTTCGACGCCGCCTTCAATGGCGCGTGCACGCACCTTTCCGCGTCCGGACCAGTCGTTCATGGCTTGATCGCCACAATCGTCCCCCATATCCCTGTGCGGAAATCGCCCGTCCGCCGCCTACAGGCAAGCTCCCATGGCAAGCATGCGCACCGAAACCGATACGTTCGGACCAATCGAGGTCGAGAACGACAAGTATTGGGGTGCGCAGACGCAGCGTTCGATCGGCAATTTCAAGATTGGCGTCGAAAAGATGCCGCAGCCGATCGTCCGTGCGCTCGGGATCGTGAAGCGCGCGTCAGCCGAAGCGAATATGGACCTTGGCCGTCTCGATCCGAAGATCGGCGCAACCGTCGTGGCGGCGGCGCAAGAGGTGATCGAGGGCAAGCTTGACGCGCACTTTCCGCTGGCGGTGTGGCAGACCGGCTCCGGCACGCAATCGAACATGAACGCCAACGAAGTGATCTCGAACCGGGCCATCCAGATGCTCGGCGGCGAGATGGGCTCGAAGAAGCCCGTGCACCCAAACGACCACGTCAATATGAGCCAGAGCTCGAACGACACCTACCCCACTGCGATGCACATCGCGGCGGCGGAGATGGTGTCACGGCATCTGATGCCGGCGCTGGCGCATCTCGAAACGGCGCTGAACAAGAAGAAGGAAGAGTTCGCCCACATCATCAAGATCGGGCGCACGCACACGCAGGACGCGACGCCGCTCACGCTCGGCCAGGAATTCTCCGGCTATGCGACGCAAGTTGGCAACGCCAATGGACGGCTGAAGGAAAGCCTCTACGGACTCTATCAGCTCGCACAGGGCGGCACGGCTGTCGGCACGGGCCTGAATGCCCCTGTCGGATTCGCAGAGAAGGTGGCGGAGAAGATCGCAGCGATCACGCACCTGCCCTTCGTCACAGCGCCGAACAAATTCGAAGCCCTCGCTGCGCATGATGCTATGGTGTTCTCGCACGGCGCCATCAACAGCGCCGCCGGCGCCCTCTTCAAGATCGCCAACGACATCCGCTTTCTCGGATCGGGTCCGCGCTCCGGTCTGGGCGAGCTGATGCTGCCGGAAAACGAGCCGGGTTCGTCGATCATGCCAGGCAAGGTGAACCCGACGCAGTGCGAAGCGCTGACGATGGTGTGCACGCAGGTGTTCGGCAACAACGCCACCATGACGTTCGCAGGCGCCAGCGGCCATTTCGAACTCAATGTCTTCAATCCGGTGATGGCCTACAATTTCTGGCAGTCGGCGCGCCTCTTGGGCGATGCGGCCATCAGCTTTACCGACAATTGCGTCGCCGGCATCGTCGCGCGCGAAGATAACATCAAGAAGAACCTCGACATGTCGCTGATGCTGGTGACGGCGCTGGCCCCCAAATACGGCTACGACCGCGCCGCCAAGATCGCCAAGACCGCGCACAAGAACGGTACCTCATTGCGCGAAGAAGCAATCAAAGACGGCATTCCCGCCGACGACTTCGACGCCATCGTGCGGCCGGAAAAAATGATCGGGCCAGGATAAGAAAGAGCGCCGCGGGTTGCCCGGCGGCGCTCTTTTCATCGGCTGGCGTTCTTAGTGCATTTCGCGCCACCGATCCTTGGCTTCGTCCTCAGTAATGCTGAGTCGAACTTTGTCGCCAGCGACCGTCTCAACATAGGTAAGCGGTAACAGGTGGTGCGAGCCAACGCCCATCGAGCGCGTCAGTTGCAGGTCGCTTCCCAGCACGTGGTCGACCTTGCCGATATGTTTTCCGTCGGAGCCGACGACTTCCATATGTTCGCGGATGGAACCGGAGTCGATCATATCCAAAACCTCCTCTTGCGGTGCGCCCGATGCGTCCGCCTCATTCCGGTTCAATTGCGCTATGTGCTGCTAGTTCCGGCGCCCGGCTGACATCACACGATGAAACGACGGAACATCTTGCCGTTCAGCGCGTCCAATATTCGCGAACGAAATCACGCGGTTTCGGTCGAGGAAAGCTTGGCCAGAGTAGGAGGGAAGTATAAATCCCGATTCATGGCTGATGTTGTAAATCTACGGCGCGCACGAAAAGCGAAAGAACGCGCTGCCGCGGAAAACCAAGCTCAGGCTAACCGCGTTTCGTTCGGACGAACGAGGGCAGAAAAGAAGAAAACGCAGGCAGAAAACGATGCCGCACGACGGAACCTTGAGGGACACAAGCGGAATGACGACTAGCGCCGGGTCGAACGCCGGCTCGCTGCTGAAGCGATCCATGCGGATCGCCGGCCACAGGACATCTTTGGCTTTGGAGCAGGAATTCTGGACCGCGCTCGAGCGGATCGCGCGCTCGCGCGGCTCAAGCCTGCCGGTGCTGATCGCCTCGATCGATGAAGCGCGCGCGAAGGACACGCCCGACGCGTCCCTCGCATCAGCGGTGCGCGTATTCGTTCTCGAGAACCGAATCTAGTACTGGCGTGCCCGCCCGTAGAGCACGAGGGCATAGTAGCAGGGCTGGGCGCTGCACTGGAACATCTGAGCTTGAATCGTGAAGTTGCCGTTGGCGCCGGGCGTAACGGCGACGACGGGGTGATCGTCGGTGGCGTTGTCTTGAGCGATGGTGGCGCCTGATTCATCGTAGACTGCGATATCCATGTCGCGGCAGGCCTGATCGCAAACGCCGAGCACGCGATATTCATAGCCTGCCACAAGTTGCGCCGGCACGTTCCAGCTTTGCCCTTGGATGAGCCCGCCGGCGAACGGCTGCCCCACCTGCTGGAAGCCCTGTTGACCGGCGACCTGCTCGGCCTGCTGTAATTGCTGCATGAGGATCTGGGCGCTCTGCGGCGGAACCTGTCCGGGTTGCTGCGGCGCTGCCGGCGGAGTTCCGACCTGCTGCTGTTGCGGCGGTGTGTATGCCGCCTGCTGTTGAGTCTGGCTGTCGTCCTTAGTCATGGTCGAGCCGATGATGCCGAGCACGACCACGGTCGCCACGATGGCCCCGACCACCCACACCCAAACCGGAATACCCTTCTTGGCGGGCGCTTGCGAATACTGAGGCGGTTGCGGCTTCGGCGCAGCATCGCGCGGCGGCGCGCTCGCGAAAGCTTGCGGCGCGGCTTGGCGAGGCGCGCTCTTGGTGGCGTTCGATACGGCGGTGGCGAAACGGCGCCAATTCGGCTCGTCGCGCTGGCCATGCCAATCCGCCAAGTTCGCTGCCTGCAACTCGCCGAAGCCGAACGGCGGCGTAGACGCATCGATCATCACCGGAATGAGAAAGCCCTTGTCGCGGCCCATGCGCGCTTCCTCGCGCACCCATTGCGATTTGGTCGAATGCTCGCTCCAGAGCACGATCAGCGCTTTGCATTGAGTGAGCTTGGACTCGATGTAGTCGGCCCAGGTGCTTCCGGGCGGGATTTCATTGTCCCAAAAGACCTCGACGCCCTCGGCCTGAAGCCCCTCGGCGATTTGCTGCGCGCGCGCCGCATCTTCACGTGCGTAGGACAGAAAAACGTCGACCATGACCACTCCCTGCCCGTCGTTTTAGCAGGGCGAACGGCGGTTCAAAGCCCCTTGGGGTTGGGTCCGTACTGGTTTGGGCCCGCCTTTGACGGAATGAAGACGATGCCGAACACGACTGCGGCGGTAATTAGGAAAATCAGACCACCGACCGCTGCCTCGCCAGAGGCGACGAACATATAAGCGACCAAATAGGAGGCAAAAATCCCAGCGACGAGCCAACCGGTGAAACCGAGGTCGTGAAAACGCCGGCTCATGACGCTGATACCGGGTGCAAAAAGCGCGAGACCCAAAACGCTGGAAATAATCTGCGCATTGGGCTGATTCATGTAGTTCATGCCGCTTACGCTCGCGTCGACGAAGTAAGCGATGAGCGAAACAACGAAAATGAATACGAGCCACCAGCCGTATTCAGCGCGGCGCGCACGCCCGCCGCCATTGACGTACATGCGCAGGCACTTCTGGACGTAGCCGATCGGTGAGAGTTGTTCGACGCCGCCAGCCGGTTGCGGCGCGGACGCAGGCTGGACCTGCGGTGGCGGCGTGTATGCTTGCTGCGGTGCAGCTTGTGGTGGCGCAGCAGGCAATCCGACCGCGCTCCGCACCGCAGCCGACAGGCGCACCCATTCCGGGTGATTGGGTTCGCCGCGCCATGTCGACAGATTCGCCGCCTGTACCTCGCCGAAACCGAACGGCGGCGCTGAGTTGTCCAACATCGCGGGAATGAGCTTCGACTTGTCGCGGCCCATGCGTGCTTCTTCACGTACCCATTGCGACTTGGTCGAATGCTCGCTCCAGAGCACGACGACGGCTTTGCACTGCGAAAGCTTGCCTTCGATGTAGTCGGCCCAAGTCTGGCCGGGCGGAATGTCTGTGTCCCAGAACGAGTCCAGGCCGATCGCCGCTAGGCCACCAGCAACTTGCTCTGCCCGCGCGCGATCTTCTCGCGCATACGAAATGAACACATCCGCCATGCTCGCCCTCGCTCGAAGAATCCGCGGGGCGAAAGCTAGCAACGCTGTGACGGCAGCGCGAGCGCATTCAAGACTCGCGCCGCCGCCATCGTTGCGAAAGCGTCATGCGGCCGCGGCAGGCGCCTGTTGCATGGCTAGCGTCGCCTTCCACGCCGGCAGCGCTTGGATACGCGCGCCCCAGCGCTTGATTTCAGCGAAGGGCGCAAGCGGGAGTTGCGCCGGATCTGCCAAGATCAGACCCGATGCGATGGAGAAATCCGCAAGGCTTAGCCGATCGCCGGCGACATAGTCGCGGCCACGTAGGTGCGCGTCGAGAATGCGCGCCGCGGCATTGAACTTCGTGACGCCCTTCTCGACTTCCACCGGATCGGGTCCGCCCATGCCGAAGAAGCCCTTCACGAAACGCTCGAAGGCGAGGATGGCGAGCGCGGAATCCCACGTGGTCGATTCCCAGAATTGCCAGCGCAGCACGTCGGCTCGGCCTTTGTCGTCCAGAGGTGAGAGCTCGCCCGGCCTTTTGCTCGCGAGATACTGGATGATGGCGTTCGATTCCCAGAGCTTGAAATCGCCGTCTTCGAGCGCCGGCGCCTTTTGGTTCAGATTGATCGCAGTGTAAGCCGCTTCTTTCTGTGCGCCCTTAGTAAGATCGCAAAACGAGAACTCGTAATCGAGACCGAGATGGTTCGCGACGAGCAGCACCTTGAAATTGCGCGGGCTCAGCGGAAACGCGTGGATCTTCAAGCTCATTTGCCTTCACTCCCTCAGAGACGGCCCGCGTAGTCCGCAAAGCCCTTTTCAAACACAGTCGCCCAACCGCCATTATATCCAGCGCGCAGGCGTTCCGCTTCCTCGCCCATCCGCTCCCAGTTCTCATGCGTTAGCGTCACGCGACAGGAGTCGGCGTCCAGCGGTTCGAAGCGGATCGACACGTCGGTGTGCTGCGGGGCGGGACGTCCCATCGTCCACAGCATCGCAAACATTTCACCAGGCGCGTAGCTCGTGACCTTACCCCATTCGAGTTCGGCGCCGTCCGCTAGCGTCTCGTAGATGCGGCCGCCGACGCGCGGCTCGATCGTGACGCGGACGGTCTTCTGACCATCAGCTGTCTTGGCGCGCGTGTGCGTCGCCATCGGCCACCAAGCGGTCATCTCTTCCGTGAAAATCCGGAACGCGTCGCGCGCCGAGCGGCGCACGTCGACCGTCTTCACCACCGGCGCCAGCTCAACGACGCTCATCTTCACCCTCCGCGTAAGTTTTGAAATTCTCCAGCGCATCGCTCCAGAAGCTGTCGAGCCAGTCGCGCAATTCGGCGAGCGCCGGCGCATGGATGCGATAGATGCGCGCCGCGCCGCGCGCTTCGTCACGCACCAAGCCGGCCTCCTTCAGCGCTTTGAGATGCTGCGACACCGCCGGCCGGCTGACCGGCAGCTCGCGTGCGATTTCACCCACCGCTTGCGGTCCCGAGCGCAGGCGCTCGAAGACAGCGCGTCGCGTGGGATCCGCCAAGGCGGCCAAGCTTGTAGCGTAAGCCATTACTTACCGTAAGTCACCGCTTACGCCAAAGTCAAGCGTTTTATCGCGAATTTACTGCGGCTTGTTGGGCCGAGCCGCTGTCGACCAATTCCATCGTTGCGACGTGCTGATGCGAACGGGGCGCAACCCCTCCCGCCCACGCCATTGCGGTAAGGACAAGGATCAAGGCGCTGGCAAGAATACCAAAAAATGCGCCTGCCTGGGTTTCGGTTGGCCGTGACATGGTCGTTTTCTCGACCGTAAGAACGACAATCCGAGTCAAAAGTTCCAACCTGAATCACGCCCTCGCACCCGCGGTTACAACGCACTACGTTCTCTGTTCGTGCTAACGTCCTGGCACAGCGGAAGATTCGATTGAGCGACAGTCCGGACACCTTGCCGATCTCGGTGCGCGCAAGCGCGGCCGCGCCGTACCTGGCGTCGCTGAACCCTGAGCAGCGTGCGGCGGTCGAAGCGCTCGATGGCCCGGTGTTGGTGCTGGCTGGCGCCGGCACGGGCAAGACGCGCGTGTTGACCACGCGGCTCGGGCATCTGCTGTCGACCGGCAAAGCCAAACCATGGGGCGTGCTGGCGGTCACCTTCACGAACAAGGCCGCGCGCGAAATGCGCGAGCGCGTGGAAGTATTGCTTGGTCCTGGCGCGGGAGGCTTGCCGTTCCTCGGCACGTTCCACTCGATCAGCGCGCGCATGTTGCGCAGCCATGCCGAACTCGTCGGGCTGAAAAACAATTTCACCATCCTCGACACCGACGATCAGATCCGGCTGCTGAAGCAGATCATCGAGGCCGAGAACATCGACGAGAAGCGTTGGCCCGCGCGCGCGCTGGCCGGGGCCATCGACAGCTGGAAGAACCGCGCGCTGACGCCGGAGCGCGTGCCGAAGGGCGAGGCGTTCTCGTTTGCCGACGGCAAGGGCGCCGAGCTTTACGCGCACTATCAGGGGCGGCTGAAAATCCTGAACACGTGCGATTTCGGTGACCTGCTGATGCACATGATCGACATCTTCCAGCGTCACTCGGACGTGCTGGAGACGTACCACCGCAAGATTACGCATCTGATGGTGGATGAGTATCAGGACACCAATGTCGCGCAGTATTTGTGGCTGCGGCTGCTGGCGCAGGCGTCGAAGAATCTCTGCGTTGTCGGCGACGACGACCAATCGATCTATGGTTGGCGCGGCGCCGAGGTCGACAACATTCTGCGCTTTGAGCACGACTTTCCCGGCGCCGTGGTGATCCGGCTCGAGCGCAATTATCGCTCCACGGGCCACATCCTAGCAGCCGCGGCGCAGCTCATCGCCAACAATCGGGGCCGATTGGGCAAGACCCTCTTCACCGACGACGACCTCGGCAATCTGGTGAAAGTGCGCGGCGTCTGGGACGGCGAGGCCGAAGCGCGGCTTGTGGCCGATGACATCGAAGGTTGGGTTCAGTCGAACCGCAAATATTCGGAATGCGCCGTGCTGGTGCGTGCGGCTTGGCAGATGCGAGCGTTCGAAGAGCGCTTTTTGATGTTGCGCATTCCCTACAAGGTGATCGGCGGTCCGCGCTTCTTCGAGCGCGCCGAAGTGCGCGATGCGCACGCCTATCTGCGGCTGATCCAATCAGAGGATGACGACCTCGCGTTTGAGCGCGTCATCAACAATCCGAAGCGCGGCTTCGGCGACACTTCGCTCGCGCGCCTACATGCGCACGCCCAGAAGCCTCCGGTTCGCTTCGTCACCGACAACGGACCGCTGTTCGACGCTGACACCGGCGAAGTGGTCACCGAACAGCCGGCGACACCCGGCGGCGCCACGCGCTTCCGCTCGCTCGTGGGCGCTGCGCGCGAATTGGTGCTGACCGACGAGTTGCCGCTGAAAGCACGCACGGCGCTGCGTTCATTTCTCACCGATCTGGACCGCTGGCGCGAGCGTTCGCGTGCGATCAGCCACATCGAACTTGCCGAAACCGTCCTCGACGAAAGCGGCTACACCGAGATGCTGCGTAATGACAAATCTCCGCAAGCGCAGACCAAGCTCGAAAACTTGAAGGAATTGGTCCAATCCATGGGCCAGTTCGACAGCCTCGCCGCTTACCTCGAACATGTTTCGCTGGTGCTCGACATCGAAGCCGAAGGCGGCGGCGACGCGGTGCATCTTTCCACTCTGCACGCCGCCAAGGGACTTGAATGGCCGCTGGTGTTTCTGCCGGGCTGGGAAGAGCAGGTTTTTCCGTCGCAGCGCTCGATCGACGACAACGGCGAGAAAGGTCTCGAGGAAGAACGCCGGCTCGCGTACGTCGGCATCACGCGCGCCCGCGAAAGCGCCCGCATCTCGTTCGCCGCCAATCGGCAGATTTATGGCCGCTGGCAAACCGTGCTGCCGTCGCGCTTTGTCGATGAGCTGCCGGCAGCGAGCGTCGATGCGATCAGTGAAACCGGCTACGGCATGAACCCCGCGCAAGTGCGCGAAGCTGCAGGTTCGCGCTTCGATGCGTATGCGCCGGGCGCCGGCTTCAACAGCGCGTATCAATCACCCGGCTGGCGGCGCGCGCAGGAGCGCGGCGCCTTCTCTGGCAAGCCGCCGATGCTGGAAGGCGAAGCGCGCCTCGTCGCGCGCTCGGGGGACGACGATTCACACTTTGGCGTCGGCGACCGCATCTTCCATCAGAAGTTCGGCTACGGAAAAATCCGCCACGTCGAGGGCAACAAACTCACCGTCGATTTCGACAAGGCCGGCGAAAAGCGCGTGATCGATAGCTTCGTCGTGCCCGCGAGCGCGGCTTAGCCGCGAGACGAACAAGCGCCCGTCCGGTCGCTCACCAGATGGATGTGCTCTGACACCGGGCCGATGCTGGTGTGGCCGTGCAAATCGCCGTTCACGTCTGCATGCGTCGCTGTGTAGGTTCCGGCGATTGTGAGCGCGCCCGTGTTGCCGTCTTGGTCATGGCAATTCGCGGCGCCGCTGATGACGCCGCCTGAGGCGGAGCCATGATCTTCTGTGCAAGTCATGTTCGCGCTCGCCGCGATTGCGTCCTGAACGACGGCGTTCACATCGGTCGTGTTCAAGCAGCCGTCCGACAAGACAGGATGGGACATCATGTGTTGCGCCATGCCCATCGGCAGCCCTGTCACGTGCGAGAAAGTGATCGCGGTGTGATACTGGCCGGTCTGCATGCCGCCGCCGTGAGCCGGCGGGTTCTTCGCTTCAGCGGCAAGACCGGCGCAGACAATGCACAGGCTCGCCGTGCCCACAAACAGAACGGGACGCAGGGTCATTTGAGATCTCCACGGACTCCCCCGTGGCGACGCCAATCTGCGACAGCACAATGCGCGCGCCAAGGCGGAATCGTCGCCGCACCGCGAAACGAGACATGGCCATTCGGCCATCGTCCGCCGTGGCGAACGTCACGTCTTCACGAAAACTCCAACGACCTCTCAAGTTCGTGATCGAAGGCGCCGTCGCGCCGCCTCGATCAGACGGCCACTTTGCCCTCGCTGCGAAGAGGGACGCATGGCCGACATTTTCATTTCGTACAAACGCGAGGATCGTCGCGTTGCTGAACGCCTGTCGATTGCGCTCGAGCAATTGGGCTTCGACGTCTGGTGGGATTTCGAACTGCTTTCGGGCGACGGTTATCGGAAGGTCATCGAACGGGTCATCGATGAGTGCGGCGTAACGATCGTGCTTTGGTCGGAACTGGCGCGCGAGAGCACTTTCGTTGTTGATGAAGCCACATACTCGCGCGAACAGAACAAGCTGTGTCCTGCCCGCATTGACGATTGCCGACTGCCCCTAGGCTTCGGCGGAGACCATGTTGTCGATCTGCGCAATTGGGAAGGCGAAATGGGCCACGATGGCCTGCAATCGCTCTTGCGAGCCATTGAGCTGAAGACAGGCAAGAAAGCGCGCCTGGGCGCTCGGCCGCGCGGTGAAGACGAGGAGGCTCGCTTCGCGGAGATGGAGGCATTCAAGGCGGCGGAATCCGCTGGCAATGCGTCCGCACTGCAAACATTTTTGCGCGACTATCCTCACGGCGCGTTCGCAAACTTTGTGCGTGGACAACTAGAGACGATGGGCGTCGCGGTGATGGCGCAAACCGGCGCTGCGCAATCCACACAGCGCGTGCTTGCGGGCGAGCCGCGCCGCGCGCCGCCGAAACCAAAAATGGTTTCGCCCGCTGCGGCGACAGCGCCGCCCACGCCGCGTCGATCGTCGCCATGGCCAGCGGTCGGCGTCCTCGTCGCCGCGATCGCGGCGGGAATGTTCATCTTCTTCGTGGTGATGCCACGCACGGTCACGGTCACTGCACCGCAGCCGACGATCCCCGAAACCGAGACGGCGCAGCAACTTTACGACCTCGCCGGGCTCAACGCGCAGGTGCGCGAAGCCGTTGAAGATGCGCGCCACAGCGAGACACTCGCGAACACGGCGGCAACGCGCGCAGCAACGGTAGCGCAGAGCGCTGAAGCGAATATTGGCCACGAGCAGCCCGGCGAGGATGTCCGCGTCTTCAGCAATGACCACGCGGGCGATCGCTATGCTGGACAATTCAACAACCAATACGAAGGCGTTGGCGTCTATTCGTGGGCGGTCAACGCCGGCAATCCCTTTGGCGCGCAAAGCTATGCTGGCGAATTCGCCGACGATGCGCCAAACGGCGCCGGCATTTACACATGGCGCGATGGCAAGCGCTATGCAGGCCAGATGACGAACTGGCAGCGCCAAGGGTCCGGCGTATTCAGAATGGCGGACGGCCGACGTTACGAAGGCCAGTGGGCAGGAGACAGGATGAGTGGCCTTGGCGTGGAGTGGGACGCGCAAGGCCATCTGTCACGTCAAGGCATCTGGTCGAACGGCGAACTAGCAACGCCGCTCGACGCTGACGCCAAATAGTCCGTTCAGTTCGTGCTCTGACCCGTGCACTCGCCGATGCGGTCGGTGACCATGTGCATCTGCTGGTTCATCTGACCCATGGGCGTTTGGCCGCTCATGGTCATATCCATTTCGACGTGATTGGCGCCGTAGGTCCCATGCATCGTCATCGTGTACGTGCCGCCCTGGCCTCTGCTGCACGTAGCGCTGCCGTCGATGACGCCGTTCGCTGAGGTGATGTGATTTTCCGTGCAGGTCTGGCCTGAGTCTTCATTCACCATCGACTTGCGCGTCATTTCGGCAACGTCTTCGCTGGTGACGCAATCCTCGGTGACGTGCGGCTGCGAGCGCATCTTCTCAGCGAAGCCAGCGGGCATGCCAGGCATATTCATCGAGACGATCGTCACAGTGGTGCGATACTGGCCAGGTTGAAGCGAAGTGGCCGGAGAAGCGCCGCCTGACGCTGGCGCGTTTGCCGAGGGCGAGCCGCTATTCTGTTGCGCCGGCGGAGAACAGGCAGCCAATGCACATGCGGTTGCGAGCAGCAAAGTGCGGATTTTCATAGTTTCCTCCCGGCGCTTGTCTTTGCGCGGGAGACTGCCCCGACCCTGTCCAGGCGCCAAGGGCAATCTGGGCAATTCGCGCCCGTGACAATGCGCCACCCAGCCGCTAGCGCTCGGCCATGCTGCTCCTCACCGCCCTCGGATCGCTGACACAAATCCGCGACGCCGCCGACGAACTGGACCGCCACGATCCCTCTCCCGCCGACGCCGTCAGCTGGTTTGAGGAAAAGCCCGGCAAGTTCCGTATCGAGATTTATGTCCCAACCAAACAGGACGCGGACTCCGCGCGCGCTATCGTCGGCGCCGCATCGCCAGAGCTGCATCTCGTGCAGAGGCGGATCAAAGCGGCCGATTGGGTGGCGATGTCACTGGAAGGGTTGCCGGCCGTGCGCGCCGGACGCTTCGTCGTCGCCGGCGCGCATGCGTTGAAGCGAGAGAGCGGCGGCCGCGTCAAAGTCTGGATCGAAGCCAGCGAGGCGTTCGGCACTGGACATCATGGCACCACGTGGGGCTGTCTGATGGCGCTCGAGCACGTGCTGCGGCAGCGGCGCGTATCGCACCTGTTAGATGTTGGCGCAGGCTCCGGCGTGCTCGCGATCGCGGCGGCGAAAACCGGCGCTGAGGCTCTCGCCATCGAAATCGACGCGCGCGCCGCAGCCATCGCCGAGATCAACGCCCGGCAAAACAACGTCGCGCAGCGCGTGCGTGTGATTGCGGGTGACGGCGCGCGCTATATCGCCAAGCAGCAATTCGATCTCGTGTTTGCGAATATTCTGATGCGGCCGCTGATCCGCCTGGCGCCCAAGCTCACGCCTGCGGTCGCGCCCGGAGGCGCGCTCATTCTCTCCGGCCTCCTTCGCACGCAGACGCCGCTTGTGCGCGAAGCTTACGCGTCACGTGGACTCATTCTGGAAAAGCAAATTCCGCGCGAAGCCTGGATGACGTTGGTGTGGCGCAGGCCCGCTCAGCGCGTATAGACGGCGAGTGCGTACCAGCACGGATCCGGCGAAACCGCGCATCCGTACATGTCGATTTCGATCGCGTGCGGGCCAGTCGCGGATGGATGGATCGCGAGCGTCGGGACATTATCGTTCAAAGTATCCTGCGCAACCTGATTGCCGTTCACGTCGTAGAGCCGCAAATCGATGTCTCCGCAGCGCGAGTCGCACACGCCAATGACGCGGTAATCCTGGCCCGCGCGGAGCGTGAGCGTGTAGCGTCGCGATTGCTGCGTCGCCAGGCCGCCGGCGAACGGACCGGCCACGCGCATGTAGCCGCCTTCGCGGACAGCGCGCGCCGCTTCGGCCAAACGCTGCGACAATTCACGGGCGAACTCAGGGGGCGCCTGGGCTGCCGCAGGTTGCCCCGCGAGGATTGTCAGCGCCGCCAGTGCGGCGCATGCCCGGTTGAACCAACCTCCCACACTCGTCTCCGCGACCAATCGCCTGAATTTCCGAGGTTCTCCCCTCTTAAACCTCCTCCCGAGACCTCCTAAACTCAAGCCGCTGAACCCTGAATGAACTTCGCCTCGCAAAGGATGTGCGCGTGTTCCAGACCTATGACGATCCCGGCGGCCCAGCCCTTGGCCGTAAGCATTTGCCGAGACTCAGGAAGGCTCTGAGGGAAGCCGGACTTGATGGCTTTATCGTGCCGCACGAGGACGAATGGCAGAACGAATACGTGCCTGCAGCTTATGACCGCCTGGCCTGGACGACGGGATTCACGGGATCCGCCGGCGCCGCTGTCGTCTTTGCCGACGATGCGGCCGTATTCGTCGATGGCCGTTACACGCTGCAAGTCCGCGCGCAAGTTGACGGCTCGCTTTTCCAGTATCGGGAGTTCGATTCTGCGAGCGTCGCGGCGTATCTGCGCGAGCGCGCGCCGAAGGGCGGCAAGATCGGATACGATCCGAAGCTGCACAGCCCCGATAGCCTTGATCGCCTGCGCAGCGCCGTCGAAGCTGCGGGCGCCCAGTTCGTCGCCGTTACGCAAAACCCAGTTGACGCGATCTGGGACGATCGCCCTGCGATCCCAGCCGCAAAGGTCACGCCGCACAAGGAAGAGTTCACCGGCGAGTCTGCGTCCTCGAAGCGCCATCGATTGGGCGATGAGCTGAAGGGCAAAGCTGATGCGGTCATGCTTACCTCGCCAGCTTCCATCGCGTGGCTATTCAATATCAGGGGCGGCGACGTCGCCCGCACGCCGCTGCCGCTCGGCGAAGCAGTGCTTCGCGCGGACGGCACCGCAGACGTTTTCTTGGCGCCGGAAAAGGTTTCGCCGGAATTGCGCGAATGGCTTGGCAATGAAGTGGCGCTGCGTCCGAGCGCGGATTTGCCTGCGGCGATCAACGAATTGCGGGGCAAGAAAGTGCGCGTCGATCCCTCGACGGCTTCAGCCTGGTATTTCGAGCGCTTGAGCTCCGCTGGAGCCGAGATCGTGCGCGGGCAAGACCCCGTCGTTCTGCCCCGCGCTTGCAAAAATCCCGCTGAAATCGAGGGCTCGCGCCAAGCCCATCGCCGCGATGGCGCGGCCGTCGCACGCTTCCTGCATTGGGTGGCGACCGAAGGTCAAACCGGCAAGGTCCAGGAGATCGAAGCCTGTCAGACGCTGGAAGGATTCCGGCAAGCGACCGGCATGCTAAAGGATCTCTCCTTCGACTCGATTTCCGGCGCGGGACCAAACGGCGCTATCGTGCACTATCGCGTCACTGGAAAGACCAACCGCAAGCTAGCCCGCGGTTCGCTATTCCTTATCGACAGCGGCGCACAATATCTCGACGGCACCACCGACATCACCCGCACTGTCGCGATCGGTCGTCCGTCGAAGGAAATGAAAGACCGCTTCACGCGCGTGCTCAAGGGCCATATCGCGCTGTCGCGCGTGCGCTTCCCGAAGGGTACGACCGGCCACCAGCTCGATGCATTGGCGCGTATGGCGCTCTGGGAAGGCGGGCTCGATTACGATCACGGCACCGGCCACGGCGTCGGCTCGTATCTTGGCGTGCACGAAGGCCCGCATCGCATCGCCAAGTTCGTGAACACCCAGCCCCTTGAGCCGGGGATGATCGTCTCGAACGAGCCGGGCTATTACAAGACCGGCGCCTATGGAATCCGTGTCGAGAACCTGCAAGTCGTGACGCCTGCTTCCGATATCGATGGCGGTGAACGACCGATGCTGGGCTTCGAAACGCTGACGTTGGCGCCGATTGCGCGCGAACTCATGGTCAAGCAGATGCTGACCAAGGACGAGCGCGAATGGGTCGACGCCTATCATGCTCGCGTGCGCGAAGCGATCGGACCGCAGCTCGATGGCGAAGCGAAGGCCTGGCTGGAAACGGCGACCGCTCCGCTATAGGCTCCGCCTTCGGAGGGAGCCATGAGCAGCAACGCTGACGTTATTCGCGGCGTCTACGCCGCGTTTCAGAAGGGCGACATTCCATCGGTATTGGCGGCGATGGCCCCTGACGTTGTCTGGAATGAAGCTGAGAATTTCCCCTACGCCGACAAGAACCCGTACGTCGGCCCCGACGCAATTCTCCACGGTGTGTTCGCGCGCCTGGGCGAGGAGTGGAACGGCTTTTCCGTCAAGGAAGAAGACCTGATCGATGCGGGCGACACGATCGTCACGCTCGGCCGCTATGGCGGCGCGCCAAAGGCCACGGGCAAGAAAATCAATGCGCAGTTCGCGCACGTATGGCGCTTCAAGAACGGCAAGATCGTCGCCTTCCAGCAATACACCGACACGCTGCAGACCATGCTCGCGATGGGCCTCTAGCGTCTGCAGCCGAGCCTCGACGCACGCACGACACGGCCGCCACCTTTTTGCGATTCCCTGCTTGGCCGAATGCCGAGATAGCGCGCGCCGATTTCAGAGCGACCGATGTCTTCGATATCGGTGAAACCGAGAGACCGGAGCGTTGCCCGCACCTCCTCGGGCTCGAAGAAGCTTATCCATGGTTCGCCGAGTTCCGCAACGCGCGCTGCGCTGGCTTCCAATTGCTGGCGGTCTTCTTGCGCTAGCGCGCTCATCGGTTGACCGTAGTCGAACACGATGTGCGCGCCGCCCGGCAGCGAAGCGACGTAAGCGCACGTGGTCCATACGGCCTCTTTGGTCAGATACGGCGTGCAGCCGAGCCAAGTGAAGAACGTCTCTAAGTTTGGGTCGAAACCTGCAGTCGACAACGCCTCGTCCAGTGTCTGCTCTTCGAAATCGATCGGCGCATAGGTAAGCGACGCTGGCGCTGCGATTTCGGCGCGCTCAAGCAGGCTGCGCTTCCATGCCTGTGTATCGGGGTGATCGACCTCGAACACGCGAATGCCCGGCCAGGCGTTGCGATAAGCGGAGGTGTCGAGGCCAGCAGCCAACACAACGACCTGGCGCAAGCGCTGGGTCGCGGCCGCGAGCGCATCCTCTGCGAAACGTGTGCGCGCAGCGATGAAGATGCGCATGCGCACACCCGTGGGATGGTTGCGCGCGACTTCAATGACCTGATCGGCGGTCGTCCCCAAAATCCGAAGCGCCAACGGATCACTGAAAATGCGGCCATGTTCCAGCACCTGATGGGCGGCGCGATGCCCTGCGGCGGCGAGCGCTGTCCGGCTTGGCGTTCCTGCTTGCATGCTCGCGACAAAGTGTGAGACGCCACACGCTCGCGCAAGTCGAGGATCGTCATGTTCGTCGGACACTACGCCGCAGCTTTCGCCGCGAAGGCAATCGAGCCCAAGACGCCCTTATGGACTTTGGCGGCGGGCTGTCAGCTGATCGACATCGGCTGGTCGACCTTCATCATGGTCGGTGTCGAGCACGCGAGCGCTGATCCGTCGTTGCCGGGCTCAACGCTCGTGCTCTACGACATGCCGTGGACGCATTCGCTGCCCGGGTCACTCGCATGGTCGCTCGGCGCCACGCTTCTATGCTTGGTGCTGTTGCGCCTATCCATGCTCTCAAGCGTGCTCGTCGGCGCGAGCGTGTTCTCGCATTGGCTGCTCGATCTACTGGTGCACAGGCCCGACCTTCTACTTTATCCCGGCGGACCGAAAGTCGGTTTCGCGCTTTGGAATTATCCTGTGCCCGAGCAGGCGCTGGAAATTGGGCTGCTCGCCGTCTTTGGCGCGACCTGGGTCGCAAGCCGGAAGACGATTGGGCGAACGGCGTGGCCAGCAGTCGCGTTCATCACCTTCCTGGTGACGCTGCAGGTCGTCGCCATGTCGATGCCGCCGCCGGGCGGGCAACTCGGGATTCAGGCCGGCGCCATGATCCTGGCGATCTATCTCCTAGTCACTGCTCTTGCAGCGCTCTCAGACCGGCACGGCAAGGGCGCCGCTTAACGGCTGAGTTTAATCCACGCGTCTTCGTCGATCACTTTGACACCCAGTTTTTCGGCTTCCGCAAGCTTCGAGCCTGCGCCCGGACCGGCGACCACCAAGTTTGTGTTTTTCGAGACGCTCCCGGCAACCTTGGCGCCTAACGCAACCGCGCGCGCCTTCGCTTCATCGCGCGTCATCTGTTCGAGCGTACCGGTGAAGACGATGGTCATGCCCGCGACCTTGCTCGATGTCGCCGCTTTTGGCTCTGCTTTGGGTGTAACGTGCTTCAGCAACCGTTCGAGTGCGGCGCGATTGTGCTTCTCGGCGAAGAAGTCGACGAGATGCCCAGCCGCCACTGGTCCGACACCATCGGTACGTGCGAGATCGAGATAGTCTTCGCCGGGCGCTTCTTTCGCGGCTTTCTTGATCGCAGCGACGGCGTCCTGCAAAGACCCGAAGCGCCCGGTCAGTGCCTCCCAAGCTCTGCTCGAAACGCCTTTTACTTTCGGTGGGCCGGCTTCCTCGAACAGATCACCGCGCCCTGCCTTCAGTTCCGGCGCAGCCGCGACAAGATTTGCGAGCGTTGCTTCGCTCACACCGTCCAACGCCTCGATTTCTTCATATGTGTCGCCCGGCCGTCCTTCGACGGCGCGATCAACGGCGTCGCGGAAGTTTTCCCAGGTCTCATAGCGGCGCGCCAACACGCCGGCCGTCGTTTCGCCGATGTCGCGGATGCCAAGGGCATAGATAAAGCGCGACAATTCGACTTCGCGCCGCGCTTCGATCGACGCTAGCAGATTCTCGACACTCTTTTCGCCATAGCCTTCGCGTTCGAGTATCTCCTTGCTGTGCTTGGTGAGCGCGAAGATATCTGCGGGCTCCTTGATAAAGCCGGCTTCGAAGAATTCCTCGATCTGCTTGATGCCAAGCCCGTCAATATCCATTGCGCGGCGCGATACGAAGTGACGAAGGTGTTCGATGCGCTGATACGGGCAGGCGAACTCTCCGGTGCAGCGCCGCACAGAGCTTTCCTCGGCCGAGACTGGCGACTTAACCGGGCACGGGCAAATTTCGGGAAAGTGATAGCGGCGAGCGCTCTTCGGCCGCTTCTCCAGAATCACATCCACGATTTGCGGAATGACATCGCCCGCGCGCTGTACGACGACAGTGTCGCCAATGCGCAGATCCTTGCCACCGCGGATCGGTTGCCCGTCGTTGGCGACGCCGGCGATGTAGTCCGGATTATGCAGGGTCACGTTCGTAACCGTTACGCCGCCAACGAAAACGGGATTGAGTCTTCCCACGGGCGTCATCGCGCCAGTGCGACCGACCTGGATGTCGATGCCCTCCAGGATCGTGGTTTGTTGTTCAGCGGCGAACTTGTGCGCCGTCGCCCAGCGCGGGCTGCGCGAGACGAAGCCCAGCCGCTGCTGCAAAGCGAGATTGTCGACCTTGTAGACGACGCCATCGATCTCATAGGCGAGCTTCTGGCGACCTTCATGAATACGTTGGTATTCGGCGAGCAGTTCGTCCGCGCTCTTGGCGCGTTTGATTCCGGCGAGCGGGAACCCCATTTTCGCGAGCCGCTGCATCGCGTCGAATTGAGTGTCGGCAAGGGGTTCAGAAAGCTCGCCCCAGCCGTGAGCGAAGAATCGGAGCGGACGCGATGCGGTGATTTTCGGATCGAGTTGGCGAAGTGCGCCGGCGGCTGAATTGCGCGGGTTGACGTAGGTTTGTTTGCCTTCGGCTTCGAGTTTCGCGTTCATTTTCGCGAACGCGGCTTTCTCCATGTAGACCTCGCCGCGCACTTCGAGCACCGCGGGCGCGCCCTTGATCGTGTGCGGGATATCGCCAATGGTTCGTAGATTGGTGGTGACATCCTCGCCCTCGCGACCATCGCCGCGCGTGGCGCCTTGCACGAACTTGCCATTCTCGTAGCGAAGGGAGGCGGAGAGCCCGTCGATCTTCGGCTCGGCGGTAAACGCCGGCGGTGCGCTCAAACTGAGAAAGCGCTGCACGCGCTGCACGAAGGCGCGTACATCATCGCCATCGAAGGCGTTGTCGAGCGACAGCATCGCCACGGCATGACGGACCTTGCCGAACTTCTCCGCCGGTGCTGCGCCCACGCGCATCGACGGACTGTCCTCGCGCACAAGCTGCGGAAAGCGCGCTTCGATCGCAGAATTGCGCTTGCGGAGCTTGTCGTACTCGGCGTCGGTCAGCTCTGGCGCGTCCTTCGTATGATACAGCTTGTCATGACGTGCGATTTCGGCGGCGAGGCGCTCAAGCTCCGCCGCGGCTTCCTTCGCCGTTAGTTTGTCGACTGCTTTGTCGCTCACTTGGCCTCCCCAGCGAGGAGGATCAGAATACGGCGCCGAAGGTGCGGCTCAACCAGCCGCGACGGCGGGCTTCCTGAGTCGACACCGCCTGCACATTGCGCTCCTGCATCAGCGCGTAGGTGCGCTGGTACCAGGGATTGCCCGGGAAATTGTAGCCCAGGATCGCCGCCATGCGCTGCGCTTCGTCCGTCATGCCGATCGACAAGTAGGCCTCGACGAGACGATGCAGTGCTTCCGGCACGTGCGACGTTCGTTGGAAGTTCGGGTTCTCGATCACATTGCGGAAGCGGTTGATTGCTGCGAGATGCTGGTCGCGCGTCAGATAAAAGCGGCCGATCTCCATCTCCTTGCCTGCGAGCTGGTCGTAGACCATGTCGATCTTGAGCCGCGCGTCGCGTGCATACGTGCTCGAGGGATAGCGGCGAACGACGTCGTTCAGGGCAGCCAGCGCGTGTTCGGTGATGCCCTGGTCGCGGCCGACGTCGACGATGCGCTCAAAATGGCAGATGGCGATCAGGTAGTAGGCGTAAGGCGCGCTTTCGTTGCCGGGGTGCAGCGAGATGAAGCGCTGCGCCGCCTCGATGGCCGGATCGTATTCGTTGGCTTGATAGTGCGAATAGGCTTCCATCAGGATCGCGCGGCGCGCCCACGACGAATACGGGTGTTGGCGTTCGACCTCCTGGAATGCTGCGACCGCTTCGGGCCAGCGTTGACGGTCCATGTAGGCCGCGCCCGTATTGTAGAGGCGCTCAACAGGCTGGTCATTGTATTGGACTGCTTCGCGGTTCTGCCGGCTGTTGGCGCAAGCGCCCAATCCCGCCGCCAAGATAGCCAAAGCCAAGGCGCGGGTGACGTGCTTGTGACGTGGGCTCATCAACCTGCCTCTTCCTCGACGAATCCGGCGTTCCCCCGCCGTCCCTTTTCGCCTGATACAGGACAACCGGCGCGGCGCAAAGCACCTGCGGCTGTCGCACGAACGGGAAGTGTCAGCCGGCCGCAGCGACCAGGGAAGGTGTGGCCTCGAAGCCCTCGTCGCGATCGCTTTCGCCGTCCCAACGCCATGCTTCGGGCGTGTCGAGCAAAGCGCGAACGAGCCGCGCATTGAGCGCGTGGCCGGGCTGATCCGCCACAAAGCGGCCACAAATGGACGCGCCCGCGAGCGCGAGGTCGCCGACCGCATCCAGGAGCTTGTGACGAACGAATTCGTCATCGAAGCGCAGGCCTTCCGGGTTCACAACCTTGCCAGCATCCACGACCAAAGTGTTGGCCATCGAGGCGCCGCGCCCAAGACCAGCCGCCCGCATCGCGTCGACGTCCGAGAGGAAGCCAAACGTGCGCGCATCAGCGATTTCATCCAGGAAACTCTCGGGCGTCAGATCCACATGACGGCGCTGCACGCCAATGGCCGGATCTGCGAATCGGATGGTGACGTCGAGATGCAGGCCGTCGAAATCGGTCGCCGGCATCAGTGCTGCGCTCTTCGCCCCCATGCGCACTTCGATCGGCTCAAGGATGCGAATGACATGTCGGGGCGCCGACTGCTCTTTCAGTCCGGCATTGCGCAAGAGCTGCACGAATTGCGCTGACGACCCATCGAGGATCGGCAATTCCGGACCGTCGGCCTCAACAATGAGATTATCGATGCCGAGGCCCGCGCACGCCGACATCAAATGCTCGACAGTGCCCAACTCGGCGCCCGAAGCATTGCGCAGGGTCGTGCAGTTGCGGGTATCCGAAACGCAGTCGGCATGGCCGCGAATAACGTTATCCCCGCCCTTGAGATCAGAGCGGATAAAGACGATCCCGGTATTCGCAGGCGCGGGCGTCAGCGCCAAGCGCACGTGCGTCCCGGAATGGACACCGACACCCGCGCACATGGCGGGCCCTGCAATGGTCTGTTGGCGGCGCAACGTATTCACCCTCTCGTCCCCTAAAAGGGTTTTGGGCCCCCCGACCCAAAGCTCCTGTAAGGCGAGAGTTCCCTGCGCCACAACACACGTTGCGTTACGGTTTGTGACCGTTAACGAATGGGGCGGAAAGGGTTGAAAAACTTGGACAAAGATACGGCCCCACGTCCATCTCTGTTGGACCCTGAGAACCTCTTCCAAGAAGCCCAACGGGGCGGTCCGAACGCGGCCAAGTCCGCGCGGCTGGCCGCCGCTCTTGCTGAAGAAGCCGATCCCTCCCTGGCGCGCAAGGCGCTCGCGCTCGTGCTCAAGCTGGAGCCACGCGATCTGACGCCCCGTCTCGCGCTCGCACGCATGCATGCAGAGGCGGGCGAGCTGGACGCGGCGCGCGCGGAAGCAGCCTTGGTGCTGAAGGATGGCGTCGACGAAGGCGCGCGGGCGCGCGCAGCGTTCCTCATTGGTGAGATCGCGCGGTTCCAGGGCGAGGCGCAGGCGCGCGAATTCTACGAGACCACCATGCGCATCGAAGATGCGCTGCTTTCGCGCGATCGCACCGACGCAACCGCCGCGCGTTGGTTTGCGCGTGCGCGCGGCCGCGTGGCGGAACTGGACGCGAGCAGCGGCGAGATCGACCGCGCGCGCGTTGGCGCTGAAGGCGCTCTCGCCATGCTTTACGGCTGCGCCTCGCAAGTGGGCGAAACGCCGGTGATCGCCGCTGACATCGCCGACGCGGAAATGCGCATGGCGGCGCTCGATCTCGACGATGAAAAGCCGACGCAAGCACGGCGACGGTTGAACGCCGCGATCCAGCGCTATGAAGCATTGGTCATCACCGAGACGAGAGAACCGCATTGGCGTGCTGTGCTGTCTGACGCCTGGGCGATGGCGGCTGAAGCGGATTATCTTCGCGGCGCCAAGACAGAAGCGCGCGAGGCGATGGATAAGGCGCTGCAGGCCCGCTTGAAACTCGCGAGCGATCACGGCGAGGCTTGGGCGCTTGCTGGAACGTGGCGCGTGCGCGCAGCGCTGCTGGCGACGATCGACGATCCGAAGGGCGCGGCTGAATCTCTGATGCAGGCGCGCCTGCTCGCAGAGCGCCTCTACACCCAATCGCACGGCAGCGAGCCGCAAGCGCGGTTTCTGACGCACACGATGCTCGATCAGGCCGATCACGCCCTGCGCTGTCGTGAGATCGAATTGGCGCGCGACGCGGCGGACTCCGCGCGCAAGGTCTGCGAAGCGTTCGCCTCCGCGGAGGACGCCGCGCCGATTTGGTTCGCGGAAGCCGCCTCCGCTTGGGACCGCCTCGGCGAAGCCGCACGTCTAGCGAAAGCCTCGCCCCATGCGCACGATGCGTTCGCGCGATCGGTGCAATTCCGCCGCATGGCGCTAACGAACAGTCCAGACAACGAGCGCTTCAAGCGCAACCTCGCCGCCGGCCTAATCAAGCTTGGCGAGGCCGCGCTCGAAGCGGGTGTGCCGCAATCCGCGCGGACGGCATTTGCCGAAAGCACGGGCCTGCGCATCCACCTGGCTGAACGAGCGCCGAAGGACGCTGCGACCGCACACATGCTTGCAGTCGCGCTTGAGCGCCTCGGCCTCGCAGCACATGCCTGCGGCGATACCGTCGGCGCGCGCACCGCGTGGGAAGAAGAGCTTGATCTCGCCGCACGCATTTTTCTGGACGCTGACAGTCTCGAGGCGCTTCGCTTTCGGGCCATCGTCGAAGGACACCTAGCCGGGCTCGGCGGCGCAGATGCGGATGCGCGGCGCCGTTCTGCATTGACGCGGCTCGACGCGCTAGCGCAGGCTGGCGTGCTCAACCAACAGGAGACGGCGCTGCGCAAGCGGCTCTGGTCAGTATGACGAAACGCATCGGCTTGGTTGGCGGACTCGGCGTCGGCGCGGCGATCTATTATTACGAAAAACTCTCCGCTGCGTTTGTTGAGCGTGGTGTGCAGCCGAGCCTGATCATATCGCACGCCGATCTCGGGCGCGCCTACACGATGGTGCAGCAGGGGGAGATGGATGCCCTCGCCGCTTATCTCAACGAACATCTGACCAGCCTCGCGAATGCAGGCTGCGAAATCGGCGCCGTCGCTGCGGTAACGCCACTTATCTGTTGGCCTCAACTGAAGCCTATCTCCGCGCTGCCTCTTGTCGATGTGTTCGACAGCGTCAACGCTGAACTCGCCAGACGCAATGCAAAGCGCGTCGCCGTTCTCGGCACCCAATTCGTAATGCAGACGAGCATGTTCGGCCGGCTAGAGAGCGTTGAGATCGTGCCGCTGACAGCCGAAGAATTGAATCTTGTTGCAAACAACTATCTGATCATCGCGCGCACCGGCAATGCGGGACTCGCGGACATCGAAGCCATTCGCACCATCGCCAAACGCTTGGCGAGTGACGGCGCCGATGCGGTGATCCTTGCAGGCACCGAGCTTTCGCTGGCCTTCGATGAAGCAACCGCAGGCTTTCCGGCGCTCGATTCAGGACGCGTGCACGTCAAAGCAATCGTCGAAGCAGCGCTCGTTTAGCGCGGGTTCATCTGCCGGCGAAGGAAGGCCGGGATTTCCAGCTCTTCATCCAACGACGGATCGCGCACCCGCTCATCGCGCGTGCTTGGCAGCTGCACATCGTCGCTGTCGCCGAATTCGGCGAATGGCGATGATCCGTCGTCATCCGGCACGCTGGGCTTGCGCCAACCGAAGAGGTTGAAGCCGCCGCTCGTGCTTGCGCGGCGTGGCTCGGGCGCCGGCGCCGGGATATCGTCATTGGCGAAGCTCGGGCGCGGCTCTTCGTACGTCTCACGCGCATGCTCGGGCGCCGGTTGGATTGGGCGCGTCACCAGCGGACGGCGCATTGGCGCCTCAGTGGCGCGGCGCGCCGGCTCGACCACAGTCTGCTGCGTGACGATCGCTTCATCGTCGATGCCTGTGGCGACAACCGACACGCGGATCGAGCCTTCCAACGTTTCGTCGAAGGTCGAGCCCAGGATGATGTTCGCGTTCGGATCCACTTCGGCGCGGATCTCGTTCGCGGCGGAATCGACTTCGTACAAAGTCATGTCGAAGCCGCCGGTGATGTTGATCAGCACGCCCTTGGCGCCACGCATGGAAACAATGTCAAGCAGTGGGTTGGCCATGGCGCCGTGCGCCGCGTCGAGCGCGCGATTGGAGCCCGCCGCCTCGCCCGTGCCCATCATCGCCGTGCCCATCTCCGCCATCACAGTGCGGACGTCGGCGAAATCGAGATTGATGAGACCCGGCATCACCATCAGATCGGTGACGCCGCGGACGCCGGAATAGAGCACTTGGTCCGCGAGCTGGAACGCCTCGGCGAACGTCGTGCGCTCGTTGGCGACACGGAACAGATTTTGGTTCGGAATAACGATCAGGGTATCGACGTGCTTGCGCAGTTCCTGCACGCCCGCTTCCGCGAGTTGCATGCGGCGCTGACCTTCGAAGTGAAACGGCTTGGTCACCACCGCGATGGTGAGGATGCCGCGTTCGCGCGCCGTGCGCGCGATCACAGGCGCGGCGCCCGTTCCCGTGCCGCCGCCCATGCCCGCAGCGACGAACACCATGTGTGCGCCCTCGAGAAATTCCAGGATTTCCGGCTGGCTTTCCTGCGCCGCCGCTTGGCCGACTTCCGGACGGGCGCCGGCGCCAAGGCCTTCAGTGATGGATTGGCCCAACTGGATGCGGTTAGGCGTGCGCGCGCGCGTCAGCGCTTGCGCGTCCGTGTTGGCCACGACGAATTCCACGCCCTGCAAGCGCGCGTCGATCATGTTGTTGACGGCGTTGCCGCCGGCGCCGCCGACACCAAAAACCACAATACGCGGCTTCAGCTCATGCACCTGGGGCGCACTGTACTGGCTCATAAAACTCCCGCTCCAGGGCCATCGAGTCGCACGATTCGCCCGACGCTCGCAGTGCGCCAAATCCTTTATCAGCAGGCGCGTTTAAGACTTCGTTAAGCCTTGGAAACGCTCCGCGGCGCTTTTGCGGCTAACTGACGTTAGATTAGGGATTGGCGACGAATTTGCCATCGCACGCGCGCACACGCGCTGCGGTTCCTCTTTATTCCACTCCCCCAAAAAGGGAGACGGGGCGCGCTGAGATGCGCTGAGGTGGTTTGGGTTCTGCGTCGCGCATCGCTGCACGACGCTGCGCTTCTCAAGCGCGCCCCGTGCGATCGACTTTGCGCCGGGCCGTCACAAGGAGGTATTTCACTCCTCTGGATCGCTCCCCGGCGGCGTGCATGAGCTGCCTCGCTCATGGACCCCAGCGGTTTTCGAACCCCGCTGGCTTGGCTCTTCGGTTGGTCTTGAAGAGCGCTTCACGCTCAATCGCGTCCCTCACTTCTGGATTGCTCGGCTAGCAACGAGAACTCCCATGTGAGGGATGCGCGCATGATAAGCGCGCTTCAAAGCGGTCGGATTGGGTCGCGAACTTCAACCTACTTTCATGTCATGTGGAGCGTGGGCGCCTTGCTCGCTCTTTGATTGTGCAGGGAAAAGAGCGGGCACGACGCCCGCGCTTCAAAGAAAACTCAACCGAGTTGGACGCCGCCAATCCCCATATACTGGCGCTGACGGAGAGCCCAAGTGAGCAAAGACAAAGCAGCGTCAAGGGATCGCAAATCGGGACCGGCGCGCGCTGAGGGCCAATGCCTGTGCGGTGCGGTGGCCTTCGAAGTGGGCGTGCCGACACGGTGGGCATGGCACGATCATTCCGGCCCAACGCGGCGGGCGCACGGCGCCGCCTACGCAACCTATGTCGGGGTATGGGCGAGCCGCTTCCGCTTCCTACGCGGCGAAGACAAGCTCACGCGTTTCGAAGACACAGAACGCGGCGGCGTGCGCAGCTTTTGCAGCGTCTGCGGCTCACCCGTTACCTTCCAACGCAACAAGCAGAACGTGAACGTGCCGCGCGCACTTTTCACGAGCGGCGTCGGCCGCGAGCCGCGCTACCACATCGCCATCGATCAGTTGCAGGAGTGGACTTATCTCGGCGAACCGCTCGGTCCGCTCAAAGGCTTTCCTGGCGTCGTCTGGAACCGCGGCAAGCGCAAGAAGGCGCTCTGAGCGTCACGCCTTGATGTCGTCGGACGGCAGTTCGTCGGACTCCGGATTGCTAGGCATGTCATCGTCCGATTGATCCGGCGGCGGCGCAGCGTGCTCCTCGGGCGGAGCATCAGCCTGTTCTTCCGGCGGCGCGCTCGGCGGGAGCGTCATGTTCTCGTGCGGCGGCGCGCTTTCGACCGCTGGCGTTGTCACGCGCGCCTGCGCCTCGGGCTCGGGCGGCGGATGTGCAGGCGGGCTCGCGGCCGGTCTGCGCGGCGCTGCAATAGGAGTCGTGTGGACAACGCGCGCGGGGGGCGCCGCTCGATGCGGGCGTGCTCGAGCCGGACGCGGATGGGCGACTGGCCGCCTCACATGCGCCGCGGCAGCGCGGGTCGAGCGATGCGCGGTCGCGCGCGACGAACGAGCCCGCGCAGCGTTCGCGCGCGGCGGATGAGCCGCAGCGAAACGCGGCGCGGGCGGTCCCTCGCCCAGGAGAATCGTGCGCGGCCGTGGCGGCCGCGTGATTTGGTCGAGCGTGTCCGGTGGCAAAATTTCGCGCGCCGCAGCGGGCACGGTTTCGGAAACAGCTGACACCTGCATCTGGCGCGCAGGCGTCGTTGTGTGCGCGACGACAGCCGCGGAGTCGCCGCATAGGCCCGCGGTGTGCGCGACTACCGCCAGGCTGTCGCAAAGATCGAACGTGAAGCGCAACGCAACGCTGTCGGCGTGACGGACCATATGACCCGCAACCGTGCCTATGGTCTCGGTTTCGCTGCGCGTCGGCGGACCGCTGATCGCGATGATCATGGCGAGACAGAACGCCCCGGTCAGCATGATGAATCTGCTGAGCCCAGCCCTTTCCAGCACATTGGGATCCTAAGCTTAGAATTCCACGTGGACAAGTTGTCGCG